>Ga0209190_1001431_pt1 | contig 16671 bp, 16 predicted proteins | sample M_140205_XF_Meta_FD_187315 | JGI IMG/M metagenome (GOLD analysis project Ga0209190, IMG submission 187315) | Freshwater microbial communities from Lake Montjoie, Canada to study carbon cycling - M_140205_XF_MetaG (SPAdes) (version 2) | ecosystem: Environmental > Aquatic > Freshwater > Lake... | reverse complement strand
TAGTAGTTTCTTAGAAGGTCATGGCTATACATATGAAGGTAGTATTTGGGGTAAAATCGTTCAAATATTAATTGATAGTAAATGCATGAATCCTGTTATATATTTTGATGAATTAGATAAAATAAGCGATACACCAAAGGGTGAGGAAATTGCTGGTATCTTAACTCATTTAACTGATACAACACAAAATAATCAATTTCATGATAAATATTTCGCTGAAATTGATTTTGATTTGAGTAAATGTTTATTCATATTTAGTTACAATGATGAAAGTAAAATCAATCCTATTTTGAAGGATAGAATGTATCGAATTCAAACGAAAGGATATGATAAGAAACAAAAGACTGTTATTTCAAAGCAATATATGCTTCCAAAAATTCGTGAGCAAGTCCGATTTGAAATAGAAGATATTACTATTCCTGATGATTCGATCCATTATATTATTGAAAATCACTGCAATAAAGAGGATGGTGTTAGAAATCTAAAGAGATGTATGGAAATTATTTATACAAAACTAAATTTATATAGATTAATGAAACCTGGTTCTAATTTATTTGAAGAGGACATGTCGTTAAAGGTAGCGTTTCCTTTTGTAGTGACTAAAGACATAGTTGATAAATTGATTAAAAAGGAGGATGATCATAGTGCGTCATTATATGGTTTATATGTGTAGGAAAACGACGGAGTTTATAAATATCTAGAACAAGTATTTGAAATCCCCTTGTACATAGTGGTAAGTCAAGAAACTTATTAGTCCAAAAATTACATCAATCAATAAGAAAATCCATGAATATTGTATTTTTTTTATAGCACTGAAAGCAAATAGAAAATATAAAATAGCATGAATTGGACGTAATTTATTCCACCATATTTTAGATCCAAAAACTTCTGCACCCGTTTGGCGTGTTCCAGTTAAAAATATATAAGAAAAACCTATTGCTGGTAATAAAGCAAGATAACCTAAATAAGGAAGATATTGAACATTGCATGATTTTGCAATATATACAAATAATGAACGCAATCCTATACATCCAAACAAAAATAAAGCGAATCGCTTTTGCATATCGTTCATCATCTTATATACATAACATTTAGATATTAAACTAGGATAAAATTATGTAGTATAGTTTATATGTGTAATATTCCTCCAAAATTAAGGAAATTATTATATCGGGTTTTTATATAATGACTTCGATTGAAATTATTAATAATTTAACCCAAGAAACCATCATTAAAAAACCAGCAATTGACAAATTATTTAAATATATTAAAAATCCAGCCAAAGGAAATTGTTTTTTTGAATCATTGTCTCAAATATTTAACAATGGAAACCTAAATAGACATCTCAATATGCGACAAGATATTTGCGATTTTTATAAAATTTTCGACGAAACAGCGGATTATCCTCATAATAGCATACAACAATATTTATCATATTCGTTGATTGCTGATCCCTACGATGATGATGGAGAATTACACAAAACAAATATTTGTGAAGCTAATACATGGGCAAATTTAAGTGATATATATGCGTCTAGCATATTATATTCACGAAATATTATTTTATTTTATTTATTGGAATCAAACAAAGAATATAGAATAGTCCCGGTGTTAAATCCAGATAGTCGTGAATATATTTACATAAGACATGTACATGGAGAGCATTATGAAGCCATGATGCTCAAAAATAATGATTCGGTAAACGTACAAAGTAACCATCATAATCCTGCATCTAAATCATCCCCTCCTCATTCATCCACACAGAAAAAACAAGGGCACCCTCCCTCACCTAAATCATCCCCTCCTCATTCAGCCACGCAGAAAAAACGAGGTAGACCACCCTCACCTAAATCACCCCCTCCTCATTCAGCCACGCAGAAAAAACGAGGTCGACCGCCCTTAACTAAGAAAAATAGTCCACCCAAATCCCCAAAAAAACATTCCTCTCCTATTAGTCCATCTCTATTATTAAAATCATTAAAAAATACTCTTTATTATGATAATAATTTATCTGAATCCCAAATAAAAGATATCAATAACAAGATTGATGTGTTAGAAAAAAATAAAAAATAATTGGCTAAGAACTATCTTTAGATATTATATTTATTTGTAAAATGCTCTCTATTTTTTAACAAACGCTCTTTTCTATCATCAAATTCTGGATCAGATAATATTTCTTCTAATAATGTAATACCTTCTTCTGCTCTATCTGTCCAATAACACGCTACCGATAACTCATCATTTATATATTTGCCATAAACCATAGGGTTTACAAATAGTCTATATTTTTTATTTACTGCAGATATATCTGCTTTTTTTGCATTTTTAAAATATGTATACCCAATATCGCATCTACTTTTATCATTGAAATATTTACCCATCGTATAATGCGGCTCTGCTCGGTCTGGAAATATATCTATTGCTTTTTTCATTTGATCTACAATTTGATCATCCAGATACTCCATTTTTATCATACAACTGGCAATTCTCATATGCGATTCAAAAATTTCTTCATTCCACCAAGTATTTTTTAATTGTGTATAAAGTGTATACCAATTAGCTGCTTCTTTCCATTTACCACTATCCATATAACTTTGAGCAGCATAAAATGCGGATCTGCAATTCAACTCATCTGGATCAAATAACAATGTATTAAAAAATTGTTCCGTCAATCTATGTGCATCCTTTAAATATTTTTCTGGATCAAAACTTCTTGCTCCAGTATCTCTAGATATAACATAATAATCTCTACCGGATAAATCACCCTCAGTTAATTTATGAATATTATCTAGACATTTAATAGTTGTATGTGCCACCCCACAAAACCGCCATTTATAATAATTATTAAATAAAACCAAACATTTATAAACAGATGAACCACGCTTCACATTTATAAGGTATGAAATTTTCCCAGCATCACTTCGTGTAAATGTAAAATCCTCCATTAACAAATCATCCGCATCCACATGCATAATATATTCCGCCTTTTTATAACATCTATCGAATAAAAGAGTTTTATTTACATCAAACCCTTTCCACTCATCCACATATAATGTACCAGGGATGTTTTTTTCTTTAAAAAACGCTGTAACTATTTCACATGTTCTATCGGTTGAGCCGGTATCACACACTACCCACGTATCTATATATTTATACACGCTCTCCAAAGTTTCTTGAATGCAATGTTCCTCGTTTTTACACATAGTTGCAAAACAAATAGTGGGTTTATTTGATGTATTTATCAATGGTGACTCACTTTTCAACGAACTATTAAAATAACGTATATTGCTAGTACTATTGCTATTACTATTTGGAATTTCCGTCTTTTTCATGGTTGTTGTTTCACCAATTTCGATAACATTATTTGGTATAGAAAATGAGATATTGTCCATTATGATATTTATCACATTAATTCTTTATTATGAAACTTGAAAATACATATTATCAAAAATATTTAGATAATATACTAGTATAATATATAGTACATTATCAATGTCTGAACACATATCTTTTATAAAATTAAGTACATTAATATGCATGCGTCGCAATATTGAAAATTATATACTATTTTGTGACGATAGACTAAATGATACTGATACTACTATGATAGATGTGCAACCCTTTATAGATCATTTACATCAAGAGGATAAATTGCTCGTCGACAAATATAATCAATTATTACACAATAGTACTCAATTGTGTGATTATATACGTGTATTAAAACAATATTTAATAGAGATTAATGATAAAATTAAAACGACATGTTGCCATGAATGGATAACGGATAGTATTGACACTGGATATGATGAATCTATGGATATTCATTATTGCTCTATTTGTGAAACAAATAGGTATGCTTAAGTGGAGGAAAACGTAGATATTCCTTCCTCCACTTCCATTTTATTTGTGGATATGTATGACGTGTTGTTTCAATCCCATATAACAGAATAATCTGGTACTATTTGCACATTTTTCACAAATATATTTTTTTGTAGTACATTTTTCTTTTTCTTTTTCCACCTTTTCCTTTTCTTGTCGCTCCTTTTCCTTTCCTTTTTCCATCTTTTCCTTTTCTTCTTGTTCTTTTTTTTCTTCTATTTCCATCATAATATTTGGTATTTTTGTCTCCGTGAATTTTTTTATTTGCAATTTTGAAGAAATCTTTACATTTTTATTATATGTATCACTACGTTGTAATGCTTCAGATAATATAATATTATTATTTATACATAACTTATCTATCTGTTCTTTTCTTAGACTACAACATTCTATATCTTTTTCAGATGGATTTTTTTTAATTTTTATTTGTTTTACTTGTGTTGGTACTAATGTAGATACTGGGACTGATACTTGTACTAGCGTTGGTAATGGTATTGGAACGGGTGCATGAAGTAGTAGCAGCTGATCAATTGTTTTTTTCCAATAAAATTTAATGGTATAATTGCCATAATATTTATTATACATATCTTTTCGTGTAAAAGGCAAATAACTATATGTAGTCAATGGTATTTTTTTTTCAAATATCCATTCTCCAATAGTGTTAGCATGTAAACATTCTGCACAACATCGAATACCAAATTCCCACCATACTTTGCGTATATTCTTTTTATTACACATCATACACCCTGTAAACCCAGCTAATTTGACTACATTTTTATAGTCTTTATTGGCGGTAAAATTTGTTTTTTTTGAAAATTCGCTTATAGCAGATTTTTTATTTATGGTTACCCAAATAGATTTCCAATCTTTATTTTTTATATATTCATTATATTCTTTGTTTGCATAAAATGAGTATAATGACGTAATATCACAAAAATCTATGATAGATTTTATATTATCTTCTGAAAGAATAGCCATAATGTATATAATAAATTATTTCTATATATTTTATTATATATCATAATATACCTAATATTCCGAGTATGGGACATTATTACCACCTCTAGAGATTAAATAATTATATTGTGGGAGTGTGACACAGGCACATCCCATAGAATTACTAAAAGAACTAGGACAGCACTCCCCTTTGAATTCAGTATTTGCAAACATAAGCATTTCTCCTTCAGGGAGCGGGATAGGTTGCTTAGGACGATTCAAAAAATCTTGAACAGCCTTGTTCATAGGCTTTCCTTTTTCGTAAGTCAAATCGGGCATCCCCCATTTAGACGTATCTACCGGCTTTTTATTGGCCAAGCTGTAAGGCGCGGATTGTCCGTAATTAGTATTGGCTCCAGTAAAGCCCTCTACATTTAGCTTTTCAAAAATCCAATCTCTGATGCGTTTATTTTGTCCGCTTAATGGTGCATTTGTCAATCCCTCCATCATTCCCCCTCTATAACAAGAGCAACAAACGTGTCCTACTAAAATCCAATAAACGACTGCTATTAAAATCAAAATTTCAAGTCGAAACTTCATACCAAATATAGTAATTTCCATATGATTATACATATTTCATAGATAATAATTTTCCACGATATCTATCTAAAAATAATTCAATCGTTGAGTTGTAATGGTAAAATTTAATATTATCAATATAAAAACTTTCATAATCAGTTAATAAATGATATAATTTTGGTTGTTTTGGTATTTGTTTTTTCTGGATGTTTTCATCCAAGGTTGTTATAAAAGATATTTGTTTATCACATACATTTACATTTGGACCACCCTTTAAAATACGATTTGATCCTAAATTATACTCACATAATTCATGAAGACACTTACCTTCAATTTCCACTAAACCATACACTCTGGTACCTCCATCCAAGACATCTCCAATCTGAATATCCTTTATTTCTCTCTTTGAACCATCCAATAAGGATATGATAGTATTTTCAACAAATCCTCCGTCTAAATATTTATGTATATCTAAAGTAGATTTAAACGTAGAACCTTTTGCTTGAACTTCTGAATCCGTATTCGATAATTGCTTGATATCATCCTCAGTAAGCTCATCCCAATCTACAAATATAAAATCATTAATATGTATCCTTTTCGTCTCCGTATTCAAACAATATAAATATGGTTCTTCATATTTTTCAATCAATATTTTGTGAGGGTATTTTGAAACCGGCATCCATATATCACCATGTTTAATAGTATGTGTCCCACTAACTATCGTTCCATTTAAATTATACATGATGCTACCCTTTGCGTCCAATTTCATTTTCGCGGTTACTAAAATATTATTTTCTAATCTCTCTCCTACCTCAATTTCTGAAATAAATTTGAAACTACCATCATTCATTTGGATGTTCGTATTTTTATCAAAGCAACTGGGCTTTGGTACTCCAGGAATGGATAAATCGGTTCTAACGTGTAATACATCGGTCATAAATCCTATTATTATCGCCATAGGAATGGCGACAGAAACAAATACCGCTGTCATGGTCATTGCTAATGGCCACGTAAAGGGTAGAATCCACATACCAAGAATTAGTCCAACCAAAATTATTAATATGATGATTATAAATTGAACTATCGCTCCAAGTAAGGATTTTAAGGCGTAATAAGTGCCTAAACTGGTATATAATCCTGCCGTCAATACACCATTTATTTTCTGCATGGAATCCATCACTGCAATAATAATCGTTTGCAAAGGAGTCATGATATTTAAAACTCTACCCAATATTTCCTTAGCGATACTAGCCATACTTGCACGAATATTTGCCATCATATTTCGAATAAATTGTAGCGCTTCAAATAACTCTTTAAAAATTTCACTCAATCCTGCAGTGATATACGTTAATGGTTGTACTGCGTCGCCAGTTATAGAAGTCAAAATATTTTGCATGCAATAGGTAAAATTTTGTCCAGTAAAATCAACTATGGACATATTATCGGGTTTATTGATTAGTCCTGCAAATGGGATGACTTTAGGACTGCATCTTTTGGCAGCCCAGTCATCCTTTATCGGCTTAAGTTGATTCATCACTTGAAAATAAGAAAAGGATAAGAAAAGTATAATTATTAAGACGATAAATATAAATACACTTGATCCATAATTGTCGAAATAAGATAAATTTTGATACATATTATTTATTTTACTAGAACTATCATCTATATTCATAGTATTTGTACTTATACTATAGTAATATTGATTTTATTTTGATTTATTTTTATTTTGTTTTGTTTTGATTTTATCTATCTAAATAAAAATAAACTACATCGCTGCTCTAATTTCATCATCATCGTAATCATAAAACAATTGCTGTCCTATCTGTATATGATGATCATCTGTAATGAGACAACTAAAATACTCACATTCGACATGGGTTTGTTCCTTAGCATCAGGATGATGTTGCACGTCTATAAATTTATTTGTGGCTTTATTAAATACCATATGAGATCCAGTAACATATATAGGAATGTTATTTACGCCATGTGGCATCACATATAGTTTGTCCGTTTCTGTTTTGATTAATTGCATAGTAGCAATTACCTTGCTATCAGATTCCAATATATCGCCTAAAAATATATCTTTCATTTTAACCACTTTTCCTGTCTTTAATTTGATTCTCGTGCTGGGATGGAAACAATTTCCCGATAGGGCTCTTACGGATTGTCCTGCGGGACCATTCCATGTGCTCTGCATGGTCTTAATTGATCCATCCATCACATACATGACTACAACCATAATTCCGATTAGTTTTCCGACTAAATCTTTAATACCAATGGTTATTTTTTGAAACTCGGTTATCAGATTTAAAAATACGCCAAAGATATTTTGGATTATGGATGTAAAAAAATTCCTTATATTTGCCAACATATTTCTGGAATCGTTCAATGACTCCGTAAAATCGCCACCCATCTGCGATAATCCTGATGTAATATATGTTAATGGTTGCAACAAATATCCCATATAATCAGTCTGCATATTTTGAACACAATAAGTAAAATCTTTTTCTATATCATCGGACAATGGCATATATATTGGATTGCATCTATAGAGAGGCCAATTTGCTTTGATATCTGCTAGAGCACTGAAATAATACATGGATACTATTAATGCAATAAATCCCAAATTTACATATGTAAAATATATCCAGTCTACTCCTTTTGGCATATAACTAACTTATATTATTCATATATAATTCTAAATATGTCAAAACATATTGTTTATGTTTTGTTTTGATATATTTTACTTCTTTTACTTTCTATGTCTACGTGTTTTTCTCGTCTTTCTCGAGTTTCTCGTCTTTCTCGAGTTTCTCGACTTTCTAGCTTTTCGACTTTTTCTACTACCTCCTTTAACTGGCATAGTAGCAGGCGCAGCGGCTTTATCTAGTGCTGCCTGTGCAGTTGAATTCGTACTAATAATATTTAAACCTTTCCACGTCCCCCCTGCGGTTGTTGGACCTGGGTTGCTTATTCCTGTATTGGGTAAGTTTGGTATTTGTTTTGTACCGCCATTATATTTTTTATATTTTCTTCCACCTTTAGATATATTTGTCATATCATTTTGTGTTTTATTTGCATTTAACCTAGACATTGCTGCTTGTTGTGCGGCAGTTTGAGCACCTAATTTAAAAGGATATGCTTGAATTAATGGTAATCCCATATATACATTATTTATATATTATATAATTTACAAAAAAATAAGCATTTTATATGAAAAAGGTTTAAAATAATAATTCTTAATTACTTATATGGACGACAATGCGCGGTTACATTTACAAAAAATGATAAAAGCTAATAATGTGGAAGATGTGACTGGTTTAATACGTGAGCTAAAACATAGTCACCTACTTCAAAATGATATAAACGCATTGCTTAAAATGAAGGCCAAATATAAGAATGATATGGAAAAGATTAACCAAGAAAGCATGACAGAATGCACCTTTTTATTTACTTATTATACGGACATTTATAACAAAATCAAGAAGGACGAGATTGACCTGAGTATCCTAAACAAGTTTTTAAATGTTCTAAGACGTATTGAAGATGGAGAGATTGATCAACATGAGGGTGCATTTATTGTCGGAACTTTGTTAAAGGAAATGTATGTCGATAGTGCTTTAAAAAAGGCTGACAAATTAAATGAGGAACATGACAACAAGGTTCTAGAACCACCTAGAGAGGCCATTAAAATTTCATGGAATGAATTCAAAAAGGCTCACATATAATGGAGCATTGTAAAGCTTTTTCTCTCATGGTATCACTTTCTAGAGTTAAAATAAGAAGATACTATAGGAAGTCCAAACAAAAACACTTAAATATATTACTAGATGTAATATATTCAAAAATGTCAAAAAGTTATACGAAAACAACCACCACATTGGTAATCGTCGAATCTCCAGCAAAATGTGCAAAAATAGAATCATTTTTAGGACCTGGATATAAATGTGTTGCTAGTTTTGGTCATTTACGGCAACTATCATCATTGGAGGCAATTGATATTAAAAATAATTTTGAACCAAAATTTAACATTATTGACGACCCAAAAAAAACAAAGCACATTGCGTTTTTAAAAAATGAAATAATGAAAGCGGATCATGTAATATTGGCTCCGGATGGTGATCGAGAGGGAGAAGCCATTGCGTGGCATATTTGTGATCTGTTTGGTCTACCAGTTGAAACAACAACACGCATAATATTTAATGAAATAACAGAATCCGCAATAAACCACGCCATAAATTATCCAACTACCATTAATATGAATTTAGTTTACTCACAACAAGCCCGTCAAATATTAGATGTACTTGTGGGATTTACCATTACCCCTTTATTATGGAAATATATATCAAAAAATTCAAAAAATAGTTTATCTGCTGGTAGATGTCAAACTCCCGCATTACGACTTGTCTATGACAACCAACAAGATATTAATAAATCACCTGGAAAAAAAATATATAATACCACTGGTTATTTCGGTAACAAATGTATTCCATTTTTATTGAATAAACATTTTGAATTGGAAGAACAGGTTTCTGACTTTCTAGAAAAATCAAATGATTTTGAGCATATTTATAGTAGAACTGAACCCGTCAAAGTATGTAAACAACCACCTCAACCATTAACTACCTCACGAATTCAACAATTGGCGAGTAATGATATGCACATATCACCAAAAGAAACTATGAAATTGTGTCAAACTCTTTATGAAGCTGGATACATTACCTATATGCGAACAGATAGTAAAAAATATTGTAAGGAATTTATAGATTCGGTAAAGACATATATTGTTCAAACGTATAATAAAGATAGCTATATCAGTTCTAATATCGAACTATTAGCAAATAATAGTAGTGTTGCTACTACTGAAACTACTACTACAGCAGCAGTCGAAGTAGTTAATCCAAAAAAATCAAAATCTAAAACAGCTAAAACACCAGTAAAATCACCACCTCCTCAAGAAGCACATGAAGCTATTCGCCCAACTGATATTCGTATGAGAGAACTACCAGAAGATGTAGATTTATCTCTAAAAGAGAGAAAAATGTATAAATTAATTTGGGAAACATCCTTAGAAAGTTGCATGTCTCCCGCAGAATTTTATGAAATAACTGCTAACGTAAATGCTATTTGCGACTACAAATATGTATATACCAGTGAAATAATCGATTTTCCTGGTTGGAAAATAGTCGCGAATAAATCAAAAGAAAAGGAAAAATCGGAAGAAAATTCTAACAAGGAATACCACTATTTGCTTCAAACAAAACAAAATAGTTCCATCACTTTCAAGAAAATTACTTCCATCGTTACCATGTCCAAACTGAAACAGCATTATTCCGAAGCCAAATTAGTGCAACTTCTAGAAGAAAATGGTATTGGCCGACCCTCCACTTTTTCTACATTAATCGATAAAATTCAAGAACGCGGATATGTGAAAAAAGAAGACGTAAAAGGTTTACAAGTATCATGTAGAGATTTTGAGTTACACGACGAAACTATCACAGAAACCAAAACGAATAGAGAATTTGGTAACGAAAAAGGTAAATTAGTCATTCAACCACTAGGTATAATAGTAATGGAATTTTTATGTACACATTTTGATAAATTGTTTAATTACGAATACACAAGTAACATGGAATCCGAATTAGATAAAATATCAAAGGGAGATGTAGTATGGTATACATTATGTAGTCAATGTTTGATAGAAATGAAACTACTATTAGAGGGGTTGACAGATGAGAGAAAACATGAGATAGTAATAGATGACACACATTCTTATATTATTGGGAAACATGGACCTGTTATCAAGTGCACTGAAACTAATAATGGTAAAGAAGAGGTAACATTTAAACCCGTAAAAAAGGATATAGATTTGAATAAATTAAAACAAGGAGAGTATAACATTACAGATGTGGTTGACCTTGAAAAGAAAGCATCTATTGTTTTGGGAAAATATAGAGAGGAAGATTTAATTCTTAGGAAGGGGAAATTTGGAATATATGTAAATTGGGGTACTAATTCAAAATCATTGTCTAGTTTTGGCAACAGGCCATTAGACAACATTACTTATGATGAAGTTGTAGTAATATTAGATAGTTTAGTTGGTGGCACTGGCGCCGGTACTGGTACCGATCCAGACAGCATTGCACCCATTAAATCAAATATTATTAGAGAAATAACTGATAATATTAGCATTAGAAATGGACAATACGGAGACTATATTTATTATAAAACAACGAAAATGAAAAAACCAACCTTTTATAAATTAAACGGATTTCAGGAAGATTATAAAACTTGTCACACAACTATTATTAAAAATTGGATTATGGATACATACCAAATAAGACCATAAGACCATAAGATTAACTAAACTTAATCACCTCCGGTACAACCATTTTGTAATCTTTCTGATTTTGTGGTCGCAGTATGCAAAATTCCAATGTAAAAGAATAATCAAATTTACCGAATTCAACTAATAAATTGTTATGGTATCTCAATTTTATTTTCAATTTTCGAATCCTTTCTGCAGGAGGATTAAAATATTTATAATTATCGCATCCATTATCAAACCATTGCGCAATTGGGGTTGTTGTAATAGCAATTTTAGCAAATGCTGAATTAACTATTCCATTTGTCGTATTTGTATGTGTAGTGAATGTATTTGCTGAGAATGGCATCGTCTCGTCCATATTATTTAGTCCAGCAAGTTCCATATAAAAATAAGAATTACCCATCAAATTTATTTTAGCAGGAGCTTCTAAATAATAAACTAAACAAGCTCCATATTCTGGGTCAGGTACTAACCAATATCCATTATCTCCTGGACTTACATCTCCATAATAAAATCTAGGTAATACATTTGGAAAAGGTACCGGAGGAGTTGCGGGTACTGGACATCTAGTAAATCCTAAATAAGCGGGTAATCCCCAATTAGAAAAATCGGGTAATTGAGGTCTAAAGCATTGTACATTTTTAAGAATAGATAATGCATACAACTCAGAATCATTCGTTAATATAAATTCCGAACTCTTATTTCCGAACCATAATTTTTGAGCAACTTGATTATATACTACTACAAATTGAGTGTAGCTCCCTGCATTAACAAATTCCTCTATTAATGCTTGTGGGGTACCTACAGAATTCATATAATTTAATATTACTCCAGAAACAGAATTATTAAATCGATTTGTTAGTTCTGTTGCGACTTGTATAGGATTATAAAAGCCCTCCTCTATTAAAATTAAAAAATTTTTATCATATCCATAATTATTAAGCGCTTCAAATATAACATATAGCAATGGATCTGTTACACTATATTCACCAGGGTTATAAGGTTTTGTAATCTTAAATGTCATGGAAATATTATTTTGGATTAATGAAAAAGTATTATAATTAGCAGGAAACGTCCATGTATTTAATTTGACTGCTTGAACGTTACAATAATCTTGCGGTAGTTCAATTTCAAACTCGCTAGAACTTGGATATCTTAATACATCTCTATCTTCAGCATGAATAGAAACAAATTTTTTTTCGTAAACATATTCTTGTGAATTAGGAATAATAGGATGGTTTGATGATGTATTAAATCTGCTCATATACATTTAATCGCGATTATTTTAATTTGTTTTTTGTTAAATTACTTTTATTAATATATTTTTAAATACTAGAATGAATTTTGGATCATCTACATATACTGGAGGAAGACAACCTCCCCTTACAGCATATGTTAAATCTTTTTATGGTGGATCCAATGCAAGTTTATGGACATTTACCACGTATACTGATCCTAGCGGAGGCAGACAACAGGTATTAACACCATCAAATAATAAATCTAGTGTATATATTGTGAAAGATTTGATAGTCGGGGGAAGTATTAATAATCCATCCGATGCGAAATTAAAAAAAAATGTAGAAGACCTTCCTTTAAAAATTAGTGATAAATTAATGGATCTTACTCCCAAACAATATACCTATATTGCAGACGAAGAACAAAAATTACATTATGGATTAATAGCACAAGATGTAGAATTTCTTTTTCCTAATTTAGTGTCTGAAATCACTATTGCTACAACTGATACAACTGATGAAGAAAATGGTGAAGAAACGACTCAAACAATTAAAACCATTAATTATTTAGAACTTGTGCCAATTTTATTACTAAAAATACAAGATATGCAGAAACAAATCGACGATATTAAATTATTGGTAACGAAATAATATAATAAAAAATAAAATATTAATTATCTATAAGATGCCTGGGTTAAATCGCGATTTAATATTTAATTTGGCATATGCTTTAATTGCAACAGGAGTAATTATTATATTATGTACGATTGGTAGCATTTCGTCAGGTGGTATTATTGGAACTATGGTTGGATATTCATGTATAGCAACAGGTATTCTGGTAATAGCAGCTTATATATTGGCCCATGTATATGACGGCATAGCAGGATTTTTTTCTGCTGGACCATTGCTTATGATAGTAGGTACTATTCTTTTTTTGCTATCTTTATTAGGCAAAAATATAGATAGAATTTCTACAGGAAACACATCCGGTGGTTATTATACCTTTTCAAATATTTGTCTAGTATTAATTATGCTTCAATTGATCATATTTTATGACGGAACAACTAAAAAACAATTTCAAGATTCAAATTCATTGTCTAAAGTTAGCGGTATGGGAATATATTTATTAGGCGTTATTAACATAATATCAGCCAACACTTTAGGAACTATATTATCCAGTTACATAACAGATGGATAATTCTCCTTCCATACTCCAGCTAGCGCCTATGGATGTTCTATTTTTGAAAACTTATACGTAATACCATAATGCGTTTCTGTCTCCCATATTCCCGAAATCTTCAACATAAATAAGTTGTTATTGATTTTTTCAATATTGTCTGAAAAAATTTTGATATTTCCATTTCTAACTTGCTCATACACCTTGTATTGTGGTATTTTATGCTTGATATCGACGTTTTTTAAAATTCCTTCTTCTATTATTTTAATACTATCAATGAGTTCTTTGTGTGTATTCACATTGAATGCACATTTGTATTTATTGTAATATTTTTCGACACTAATATCATTTAATGATACAAATAAATTAATTCCATTTAGTACAACATAAGGGGTTGAATATATTATTCTAATAAATAATCCGTTGCTCATAACATTATTTTTTATTGGATCACAAAAATATATATTATTTAAATCGTATTGGTTCATGTTTTTAACTATATTCATTTGTAGGTATTATAGTATATTATTATTTTGTTTTTAATTGTTTTATGACAATTATAATTATTAAGTATTACCAAAAATATCAAATAAAAGATTATCGTGTAAATAATAGAACGAGCAATGAAATTTTTAGAAACTCATTTTGAAGAATATATTCATGCATCACTGGATGAAAATTTACATCCAAAACTGGGGAAAATATTCAACACATTTCCTCCCACTATTCAAACTCTTCAAAACTTAATTTTTTTTGGACCTTCTGGGGTTGGTAAATATACACAAATGTTAAACTCTATTAAAAAATATAGTCCAACAGGATTAAAATATGAAAAAAAAATAAGTGTAACTTATAACAAGCAGCAATATTTTTTTAAAATAAGCGATATACACTATGAAATAGACATGTCTTTGTTGGGATGTAATTCCAAATTATTGTGGCATGACATATTCCTTCAAATTATAGACATTATTTCTGCAAAAACTGAAAAATCTGGTATTATTCTATGTAAAAATTTCCATGAAATACACAGCGAGTTATTGGAAAATTTCTATAGTTATATGCAACAAAATACAACGACCTCTATCAGTTTAAAATTTATATTGATAACAGAAGAACTTAGTTTTATTCCAGATAATATTTTGAATAGTTGTGAGGTAATCAATGTTTCGAGACCATCTAAAACTCTTTATAATAAATGTCTTAAAATAAAATTACCAAACAATATTGCACTCGAAAATATAACAAATATAAAAAATTTACATACGGCTAATATTCAACTTGCTCATCCTCATAAAATTATATGTGATAAAATTTTAGATTCCATGTTAGCTATTGATGACCTCAAATTCTTAAAATTCAGAGATTTATTATATGACATATTTATTTATAATCTGGATATTACTGATAGCGTTTGGTACATAGTGTCTACCCTTATTACCCAGAAAAAAATCCAACATAAAGACCTATCAAAAATACTTATTAAAACGTATACATTTTTCCAATACTATAACAATAATTACAGACCTATTTATCATCTGGAAAATTATTTGTTTTATTTAATATCTATTATACATGGATTTTGCTGCGAGCCGCAGACGAAGTCGAAGGTGAGTGATTGAACTCCGAAGGCGATAGCCGACGGAGTTTAGGACTATTCTATAAAATAACTTTCTACGTTTTACTACTTAGAAATTTATTTATTTATTTACTTATCAGATAACCTTGATATGGATTTAGTAGATGCACTCGAAATATTACAAATAGATAAACATGAAATAAATAGTTTGACATTAGAATACTTAAAAAAACGATATCATAAATTGGCATTACAAAATCATCCTGATAAAAATGGCAACACTATTGCATCTAAAGAAACATTCCAGAAAATAAATGAAGCCTATGAAGTGTTAAAGAGAGAAATAAGTATTATAGATGGATCACATGAGGACGATCATGTAGATGGTGATAATAATTCAAATAATAGTTCAAATAATAGTCAATACTATGGTTATACATATATAGTAAATTTATTCATCGATGGACTTTTAAAAGGAACTTATAATGAATTCATTTCATCCATCGTTAAAGATATCGTAAGTGGATATACTACTATTTCTTTAAAATTATTCGAAGACTTAGATAAAGAGCGAGCATTGTCAGTGTACAATTTTATTTTCAAATATAAGTCTATCTTACATATTAATGATAGTATATTGGTTAAGGTGAGAGATATCATTCTTGAAAAATATAATGATGTCCAAATATATATATTAAATCCCAGTATAAACGACCTTATAAATGATAATGTGTATAAATTGATAATAGAAAAAGAGGTATATTATGTTCCTCTTTGGCATAATGAATGTTATTTTGATAGTTCTGCTGGTGACATAATAGTAAAATGTATTCCTGATTTGCCTTCAAATATTACCATTGATGAAAATAATAATTTGTTAGTAGTACATCGCGTTTCATTTACTTTTTCTCTCTTGAATCGAGATTCTATAGTTGTTTTAATAGGTAATAAACCATTT
>Ga0209190_1001427_pt1 | contig 16708 bp, 13 predicted proteins | sample M_140205_XF_Meta_FD_187315 | JGI IMG/M metagenome (GOLD analysis project Ga0209190, IMG submission 187315) | Freshwater microbial communities from Lake Montjoie, Canada to study carbon cycling - M_140205_XF_MetaG (SPAdes) (version 2) | ecosystem: Environmental > Aquatic > Freshwater > Lake... | reverse complement strand
GCATCCATAGCTCAGTTGGTAGAGCTGCTCCCTCTTAAGGAGAAGGTCCCAGGTTCGAATCCTGGTGGGTGCACCAGTAACAAGTGTTACTTGAAATGCGTGAGTGGTGTAATTGGTAAACACGCCAGTCTTAGGAACTGGTGCCGCAAGGCGTGGAGGTTCAAGTCCTCTCTCACGCACCAAAAGAAAGTCAAAGGTGCTATACAAAGAAGAACACTTTGTTATAATTATTTTATGTCTGAAATACAATTTAATGAAGAGTCTAACTTAGATTCACAATTTACTTCAAGAACCATATTAGGAGCGCCAACGTCTCCAAAAATGGTCAAAGCATTATTAAAAACAGGTATCGTAAAAAATGAAAAGTCTGCCGGGTATTTACTACTCGGTTTTGCAGTTTTTTGTTTGATTCTTGCTTTCTATATTTCTTATACTTTTCTTTATGCAAAGAATGCGCCAAAGAAATTAACTCCAGAACAGGAAAAACAGAGACAGGATTTTATGGATAGAGTCAATCAAAATCGCGCTCAGTAGTATGAATGTTATTGCCAAAAGAGGTTTTACATTGATTGAGCTTTTGGTGGTTATTTCTATTATTGCACTTCTTTCTAGTATTATTTTACCTACCTTAAATGATGCAAGAGAAAGGACAAAAAGAGTAAAATTTGTCCAGGAACTAAAACAGGTACAAACAGCCCTTGAGGTGTATAAAAGTGATAATGGGCACTACCCATATGAAAATTGGGGAGATCAGGTGGATGAATATGCAAACTTTATAATTGTGTATGATACTGGACTTGGTTCTTATACACAGTCCGACTATCTTACTGAATTTCTAAATAGTAATGCAGGGGTAAATTCAAATTACACTGACAGTGTTAATTTTATACCAAATTATATTAAGAGTCTTCCAGTTTTGGCTTTAACAAAAACTAAACCTGGAGATGGTGAAGCTAGATTTTTCTATGAAAACCAGTCATTTATTGATAGTATCGCACAGTACAATCAAAACGGTATGACATGTGGTGGTAAGCCAATGAATGGTTATGTGCTTAGATACGATATTGGTATTACTGATCCTGTGGACATTGACATGAATTTACCAGCTCTCTTGGATTCATCAGGTAATTCTATTGGATCACTCTGTCTCACAGGAAATTAGAATCTATTTTTACTCGATCGAATATAAAGCATTCGCGCTTTTCTGACCTCTGTCGATTTCAAAATTAAAGAAGGGAACACGGCCGATCTTAGAGTGCTTCATGACGTGCTGTTTAAACTCTCTTCGTTTACGCTTTAGAAAATCTAGCACAGCGTCTTCTTTTGATTCAGGAAGGGTGGTGAAAAGGATAGTGGCGTACTTGGTATCATCGCTCAGTAGGGTATGTGTGACGGTGATGAGAGCGTCACGGTTTGACTCACGAGAAACATACTCGCTAGCGAGGTGGTGGATCTCTTCTCTTACTTTTTCGGTGTGGAATGCCATGGGATTTGGTATTAGATATTATTTTATAACTTTCATGATGGGTTTAAGGTAGTCTCCGGGTGCTATCTCTATTTTTGATTCAATCATGGTTCCAAACTCAAGACCTTCTTTTACTTCACTAGCTTTTAACTTTGCCTGCTGAAGCTCTTTTACTCGTCCGCGACCAATCTCGGACTCTCGGCGAATTATGATGACCTCATCATTTATTACAATTGAACCAACTTCAACTCGTCCTCCGATAACTTGTTTGTCTTTGGTAACACTAAAAATTTTTAGAACCTTTATGCGACCACGCTCTTCGTCCACTTCAGTTTTTGGAGTGCGTTCAGCTATGACCTCGGTAAGCCATTCGGAAAGCTTGTAAATAATATCAAAGACTTTTATCTCAATGCCGAGTTTTTCCGCAAGAGACTTGGCTGTGGCGTCTACCTTTGTATTGAAGCCGATAACAAGAGTTTGAAGGTTCCCAGAGGCTCTCTTGATATCACTTTCAGTTATATCGCCGATATTTTCGGCAATTATGTTGATGGCCGTTTTTTCGGTCTCGCATTTTTTCATTTCATAACTAATCGCTTCAAGTACTCCAGAAGTATTTGCCTTTACGATGACCGGAATAAGAAAACTCTGGGCGTAAGTTTTTCGGGGAACAGATGCCACTATATTTTCTTCACGACGAGCGATGATTGCTGTTTCTGCTTCTTTCTTTGTCTTGAATGAACTGAAAGTTTCTCCAACTACTGGTATTTCGTCAAAACCGATAATTTTTACAGGAGATGAAAAAGTTGCTTCTTTGATTTGTTTTCCTTGAAAATCTTCGAAGTTGCGAATAGGTGCAATTGCTTCTCCAGTTACGATGAACATGCCGGAAGTAAGGGTTCCATTTTTTATCATAAGTGTAGCGGATACTCCTTTTTGTTTGTCGCGGTTTGTTTCGATGACAATACCTTCACCGTTTAATGATGGATCTGCTTTGAAATCTTCGACTTCAGCGATGAGGCGGATCATATCTAGAAGTTCAGGTACGCCTTGTCCAGTTTTTGCAGAAATAGGAACTGATGACACGTCTCCACCGTATCCTTCGATGTATATACCGCTTTCAAGAAGGCTTTGTTTTGTGCGTTCGACGTTTGCGCCTTCTTTGTCGATTTTATTGATTGCTACGATGTAGGGAATCTTTGCATCTGTGATTGCACGAAGAGCTTCGAGTGTTTGAGGCTTTACTCCGTCTTCGGCAGATACTACGAGCACTGCAATATCGGCTACTTTTGCTCCGCGACTACGCAGTTCTTGGAAGGCTTCATGTCCAGGTGTGTCTAGGAAGGTTAGACCAGAGGCTTCATAGGCTGACATGTTCTGAGTTATGCCTCCAGTTTCGCTTTCGGTTGTGTGTGCTTTTCGAATATAGTCTAGAAGGGTAGACTTTCCATGGTCAATATGGCCTAGTATTGCTACAACCGGGGGGCGGGGAATAAGGGTATTTTTTTGTGGAGAGGTGATTTTCATAGGAAAAAGTAAATATAAATTACCACAAAAAAGCCATATATACAAATAAAAAGGCTTATAGTGAGCGTTGGTCTCGCTTTTGTGATATATTCGCTTTATGTTTGGAATTTTTAATAAAAAAAATAACTATTTTGATTATGCTTCAACCACACCTCTCGATGCCCGGGTCTTTCGAGCTATGAAGCCGTATATGGTTTTACATTATGCAAACCCATCTTCTTTATATAAAGAGGGAGTTGAGGCTCGGCGTGTGGTAAACGAAGCGCGTAAAAAAGTAGCGGGTATTTTGCAGTCACGACCGGAAGAAATTATTTTTACAAGTGGAGGAACGGAGTCCAATAACATAGCGATTCTGGGAACTTATTTTTATCACAAAAATGTTCTAAAAAAAGAAAAGATTCATTTTGTGACTACTTCGATTGAGCATTCGTCGGCACTAGAGGTATTTGAGCATGTGAGAAATATGGGTGCAAAAGTTACGTATGTTTCGCCTGAGGAAAATGGTGTGGTGAATCCAAAAAAAATCGAAGAGGCACTTCGACCTGAGACAGTGTTGGTCTCGGTGATGTATGCCAATAATGAAATAGGTACAGTGCAACCAATACGAGAGATTGGAAAAATCATAAAGGCTTTTTCGGCTAAATCGGCTAAGATGCCCATCTCTCCCATCTCTCCTGTCTCTATGATAGCGTTCCATGTAGATGCTTGTCAGGGAGGACTATATCTACCACTCTTGGTGCATGATCTTGGTGTTGATTTACTCACTCTTGATGGTTCAAAAATATATGGACCAAAAGGAACAGGGGTGCTTTATAAAAAAGGTGGGGCATTTTCAGGCTTGCCACTTTCACCAGTTATTTTTGGAGGGGGACAGGAAAATGGTCTTCGTTCAGGAACAGAAAACGTGCCAGGAATTGTAGGATTTGGAGAAGCGTTGCTCATTGCTCATAAAGAAAAGTCTACAGAAATTGTTCGACTTAGAATTCTTCGCGATAAAATGCAAGCTGAACTTCTAGGAAAAGTGAAAGGTTTAAAGGTGAATGGTGATGTAGATAAAAGATTGCCGAATAATCTTAATATCTGCCTTCCTGGACTAGATGCCGAGTATGCGGTACTACGTATGGATGTTCTTGGTTTTGCACTTTCATCCGTTACAAGTTGCAAGACTTTAAGCGAGGATTCGTCTTCTTATGTGGTAGAGGAGCTATACAGAGACTCATCGTGTTCAAAGAGCTCGCTCCGGATTACGCTTGGCAGATTTACAACCCAGAAACAAATAAACGATCTCGTAAAAGCGCTATTGACTGTATTACATAGATAGTATAATGAACATAAAAATATATGCCACCATTTGGAAAATTCACCACTAAAGCAAAAGAAGTAATTCGTAGAGCACACGAGTACGCTATTGAACGTGGTCAAAATCACGTAAATCCTTTGCACCTTCTCACCGCTCTCCTTTTGCAGGAAGAAAGCCTGGTTAATTCATTGCTCGAACGACTCGATGTAGACACAGTGCTACTTTCAGACAATCTTCTGGAAGCCATAGAACCTATAGAGGCGTCTTCAACTCTGTCTCCTTCATACCAGCTTTATCTAACTCCTGAATTAGCTCAGATTATCGAGGTCTCAGAAAAGATCGCTATAGCCATGAAAGATGAGTTTGTTTCAACGGAGCATCTTTTTCTTGCTTTGTTTGAAGTTGCGAGTCCTGCTCAGGAGATGATTCATCGCTTTAAGATAAATAAAAAAGAGCTTATAAAAGTAATTGAAGAAACAAAACAAGGTAAACATTCAGATGGAACTACTCCCAAAAAATTAAAAGCACTTCTAAAGTACACTCGTAACCTCACCTCTCTTGCTCGCGAAAATAAACTCGATCCTGTTATTGGTCGTGATTCAGAAATAGGTCGCGTTATTCAGATTCTTTCTCGCCGAACAAAAAACAACCCAATGCTTATCGGAGAGGCGGGTGTAGGAAAGACCGCTATTGCAGAAGGTCTAGCAAATCGCATAGCAACTGGAGATGTGCCTGAGTCTCTTAAGGATAAAGATCTTGTGTCTCTAGATATGGGTGCGTTAGTTGCTGGTACCAAATACCGCGGAGAGTTTGAAGAGCGTCTAAAAAATATTCTTAAGGACATCGAGAAGGCTGGAGACAAAGTTATTCTTTTTATCGACGAAATCCACACTATTGTCGGTGCAGGAGCAGCCGAAGGATCGCTCGATGCTTCTAATATGCTCAAACCAGCTCTCTCTCGTGGGGAATTGCGGGCTATCGGAGCTACAACTATTCGTGAGTATCAAAAACACATTGAAAAAGATCCTGCATTGAGCAGACGCTTCCAACCAGTTTTTGTGAATGAGCCTTCTATAGAAGATGCCACATCTATTTTGAGGGGATTAAAAGAAAAGTACGAGCTTTACCACGGTGTTCGTATTACCGACAATGCTATCATAGCGGCGGTAGAGCTTTCGAGTCGTTATATTACTGACCGATTCCTTCCGGACAAAGCTGTTGACCTCATAGACGAGTCTTCTTCATATATGAAGCTTTCTCTCGAGAACATGCCACCAATCTTGGAAGATACTCACCGAAAGATTATGCGTCTTGAGATTGAAAAAGAGGCTATGAAAAAAGAGCTTGATACCGACAAATCTGCGAAGAGTCGTGTTAAAGAAATAGAAAAAGAAGTTGCAGAATTGAAAGACAAGACATCTGAACTTGAGGTGAGCTGGAAAAATGAGAAAGAAACATACGGAGAAATCAAGATTTTAAGGAAAAGTCTTGAGACGCTTCGATTGGAAGCAGAAGGCGCCGAGGCGCGCGCCGACCTAGGAAAAGCAGCGGAGATTCGATATGGAAAAATACCTGATACAGAGAAGACCCTAGATACTAAGAGTAAGAGACTAAAAAAGTTACAAGGAAACCGACGGATACTAAAAGAAGAGATCACCGAAAGTGATATAGCTGATGTTGTTTCTCGTTGGACAGGTATTCCAGTTGCGCGCATGCTTGAAGAAGAGCGTGAAAAGTTAAACCGCATGGAAGAATATCTAAAGGATAAGATAGTGGGTCAGGATGAAGCGGTAAAGAAGGTGGCGGATACCGTAAAACGTTCTCGCGCCGGTATTGCTGACCCAAATCGCCCAATTGGTTCGTTTATTTTCTTGGGTCCTACAGGTGTTGGAAAGACCGAACTTACCAAGGCTCTAGCCGAGTTCATGTTTGACGATGAAAAAGCTTTGATACGAGTAGACATGTCCGAATACATGGAACGGCACGCCGTTTCTAAGATCATTGGAGCCCCACCTGGCTATGTAGGGCATGAAGAGGGTGGAAACCTCACCGAACTTGTACGCCATCGTCCGTACAGCGTTATTCTTTTTGATGAAATTGAGAAGGCACACCCAGAAGTATTCAATATTCTTTTGCAGGTATTAGACAATGGACGTCTTACCGATGCTAAGGGTCGTGTTATTAACTTTAAAAACTCCCTCATCATTCTTACTTCAAACGTCGGAGCTCAATACATAGATCGCATGGAGAAGATTGGCTTTACCACAAACACCGACGACAAAAATCGCTATGAAGACATGAAAACAAAAGTTATGGATTCACTAAAAGATAATTTCCGTCCAGAATTTCTAAACCGTTTGGATGAGATAATTGTATTCGATACTCTTTCTCAGGAAACAATTGAAAAGATAGTTACCATCGAGATCGGTAAGGTTAAGAAGCGTCTTCTTCAGAAAGATATTATTCTAGAAATTGCTCCTGAGGTGTGCGCTTTCCTTTCTAAAGAAGGTTATAACCCAGAATACGGAGCACGTCCCTTAAAGCGCCTTATTCAAAATAAGATTCTTACACCAGTTGCTTCGCTTATCGTGCGAGATGGCATTATGAAAGGTGGAACAATCAGGGTTTCTATGAAGGAAATTTCAAAGGGGGTCAAGGATCTTGCTTTTGAGGTGAAGAAAGAAAAGAGAATTGGTAAAAATGTACGAACTGTAGAGCCGGTTTTGAAGTAGACTAATTCTGTGGTACATTTTTTATCATGCGTCGGTGGTAGAGTGGTCAAATACAACAGACTGTAAATCTGTCGCCTTCGGGCTACGAAGGTTCGAATCCTTCCCGGCGCACCATTCTTGAGGCATTTGCCTTCAAAACCGCTTTAAGGTATAGTGTTCGAACTATGTCACAAGACCGATTATTCCGCTTCAAATGCAGTGTTTGCAAAGAAGCCAATTATTACAGCAGTAAGAACAAGAAGCTCGTAGTTAAAAAGCTCGAGATGAAGAAGTATTGCTCTACCTGCAAGAAGAGCACGGCTCACAAGGAGGCCAAGATCACTGGTTAGTTTGTTTATAAGCATAAGCGATCGATACAAAAATCCTTTCAAAAGAAGGGATTTTTTGTTATGGTGGGGTGGTCGGTATGGTGTCGGTATATTTGGGCCTATAGTTTCAATGGTAAAACATCGCACTCCAAACGCGAGGTTGCAGGTTCGAGTCCTGCTGGGCCCGCAAAAAAATTCAACAAAAAAGAGCGAATTAATTCGCTCTTTTTTGTTGAATTTTGGATACTACTGAGGCATCAACACTGTGTCGATCACATGAATGACTCCATTTGAACATTCGATGTCTGCAGTTGTTACTTTTGCATCATTAATCATGACACCATTTGAGGCATCAATTTTTAAAGTGCCTCCTTGAACTGTTTTTGCTTCTGTAAGGCTAACAACATCTTCTGCCATTACTTTTCCGGAAACGACGTGATATGTCAAAATTGAAGTAAGTTTTGCTTTGTCTGCCAATACAGCATGTAATGTCTCAGCTGGAATTTTTGCAAACGCATCGTTTGTTGGTGCGAATACTGTAAAGGGTCCAGGACCAGAGAGTGTTTCAACCAAGTCTGCAGCCTTAACCGCTGTGACGAGCGTTGAGAACTGAGGATTTTCTAATGCTGTTTCTATAATGCTTTTCATATGTATATTTTATATTGAATAGTAATTTTGTTAAAAAGTAGACTATGTTTTTTAAACATATTTAGTATACCATGCATCCAGCCGTCAATATTAAAATGGCGGAGCGAGCCACCCCCCAAAGAATTATTTTTAAAAGTGAATAAACTCTGATATTATTGACACATGAAAAATTTCGATGGACTAGATCCACAAACGGTAGGTGTTGCTTCTAACGTAGAGGCTAAAATAGTATTAGGAAATTTAAAATCTAAGGTAAGGAAAATAGAAAAATTCCTTAGCGAAGAAGAGCCTCATATTCAGGAACTTATAAAATCTATTGCATCTATCCAACAATTTAGTAATGAATATAATTTAATTAACAAGAGAATAGATGAATTAATGGAAGAGTCTGAAAAACTCATTGAGTCAATTGAGGCATATGAGCCAGAGATAATAATAAGACGTAAAGAACTAAAAGATGAAATCAATGATCTCTTAGATGAGCAAGATAAGTTAAAATCATTTATGGTTGAGGTGGAAGAAGCAAAAATATTAGTTCATTCTGCTCCACCAGAAGATCTTGCTAAAGCGGAAGAAATTCTTGATAGATTGTTTGGAAAACCTTTGGATGTATACCCAAAACCCAGTGGACTTAATTAATTGCTTGTTGCAACAGAATAATCCCCGTATAATTAAGTTTATTAAAAATAACCTTTAAAATATGATCAAGGAAGAATGGCCAATGCCAAATGAAGAGCTTGGTAGCCAGAATACACATGAAGTGCCGCCGGTAAATGAAGTATCCGAGACTCACAAAAAAAGCGCTATTGGAAGGTGGATCGCCAACACTGCTATCGCAGCGGGTTCATTGGTTGGTTTTGGAGCAGGAGAGCAGAATACTGCAGAAGCACAGACACCTCAAGGAGCGGTAGTTGCCACGAATCTCTATGATAAATTTATGAATGCTGGAGGAACAGCAACAGAAACAATTAAAAGAGAGCTTGGTAATAATTGGAACTGGGAAATTTATCATACTTTTTTTAAGAAAGATAAACAGGGAAAAGAGGTCTTTAACCCCGGTGCTTTATTAGCTCCTTTTGAAGTTGTGGGTACTAAAGAAATTAAAACAGCTCCCACTGCACATATTGCGGTACCATATGAATATTCTCGTCTTTACGATACAGCGCAGACTCTTGATCCAGAAGCAAAGAGAAAAACAGAAGATTATATACAACAACAACTCCTTCAGGCTTTCGGTGAGAATGTTCACAATTATGGATTTTTTCTTACAAATGGAGTACTTGAAGCCAAGCGTCCCCTTGATACAGGTCTTGGAAATATAAGTTCAGTTGTCATAACAGGATCTTCTTCGCCTGAAGGAAATTCCGCCGCCTCTCTTGTTACTGGAAATATTGAACAAAAGAATACTGATCTAGCATTAAGACGTGCAAATAATGTGCGAGAAATGCTACCTGATCAAGTGCTTGATCAAAATCCTGTGATTGTTGAAGGTGGTGTAGAAACTCAATTTACGGATGAGGAACTAGTAGAACTTAGCGATCTAGCAACAAGTTATTTGATGGAGAAATATGATCCAGGAAGATTTGCAGGATCAACCGGTGTTAATTATGTAAATATTTTGGAAATGACTAAAGATTTTAATGCTGGTAAAATTGAAACTAGTGCACCAAATGTGGCACCAAAGATAACTGAAGCACTTTCTCGATTGGTCGCTGCAAAAAGAAATGTTCAGATGGAAGTGGAGGGAGAAAATGCAAAAAAGGAAACCTATGTATTTCCATTACCTCTCGCTCTTCTTCTGCTCCTTATTCCTCGAAGACGAAGAAATATCCCTGTTCCTCCGTCTGAGAAAGCTCCTGTCGGAGATCTTGTTGCTGAACCATTACCATTTCCAAATACACCCGAAAACCCTGATTCAGGAGAATTTTGGATAGCACGTCAGCAGACACTGCGAGATCTCTATGAAGCCTTTGATAATCCTGAAGCACTAGCTTTAGGTGTAAACTATCGTCAGATTTGTGAACAAGTAGATCAGAACTTTGAGAGATTTAGAACTCAAGAAGATAGACTTACGTGGATATCACATCGAGTACTAGAACAGTGGGCTACTAGTGATGCTAAGAAAATGAATATAGATGTTAACGAACTTGTTCATAAATATAAGAATGATCCAAAACAACTTTTTTATGCTTTGCTTCATGCTCGAGAACTTAATGATGCGGTGGTTGATCTTCAGAATAATATACGACCGGACGAACGAGATGACTTCACTGCAACTATCAGAGATGAATATTTTAGGACGTTCAATCAGCTAGCTAATGCAACGACTAATCCTAATAAAAAAGACTGATGGTGCAATCACCGATATTTGTTTGGCTATGAAAAAACGTGGTTTTGGTATGGGGCGGTGGAACGGAGTTGGAGGAAAGCTCAGTGAAGGAGAAACTATTATGGATGCTATGATACGCGAAACAAAAGAAGAAATAGACGTGACACCAAAGAATATTCAAAAAATTGCCGAACTTACTTTCATCTTTGACGGAAAGCCTAATTGGAACCAAGTTGTTCACACATACTTTTGTGAAGAGTGGGATGGGGAACCTGTAGAAAGTGAAGAGATGGCACCACAGTGGTACAAAATCTCGGATATTCCATTTGATAAAATGTGGCCCGATGACATATTTTGGCTTCCCAAAGCATTGGCAGGAGAAAAGATTCGTGCAAGCTTTACCTTCGGGGAGAACGACGTTATTTTGAACCAGAACGTCGAATGTCTAACCAATGAATCCTTTGATCACGCTTGAACCATGTCATCTGACGTTTCGCGTATTGATAACTCACTAGTTCAATCTGTCTAAGCATCTCCTCTATGGATATTTTTTTTCGCAAATAGTATGCCATATAGCGGTACTCCAGGCCGAGACTCTCCATGCGTTTCCATGACAGGCCTTGTTTGTGTAAATCTTCGGCTTCTTTGAGCATGCCCTTTTTAAGGCGTTTTTTGAGTCGGGTATAAATACGTTCCTTTAATATTTTTTCTTCTACTTTAATACCGATCTGAATAGAATTGTATCTTGGCTTTAATTTGATCTTTGGAACAACCCCAAGAGCGGAGATGATTTCAAGAGCCCGGATGAGTCGTGGTCTGTTATTGTTATCTATAGTTAATGCGCGTTTAGGGTCAAATTTATGAAGTATTTGGTATATTTTTTCGGTTATTAGTGGCTCGAGTTTTTCTCGCAGGTTTTTATTTATTCCAACTTCCGGGAGTACAAAACCATCTACAATTGATTGTACATAGTATCCAGTACCACCGCAGAGTATAGGTAGTTTTCCACGCTTCAAAATATCTTCAATGGCTTCGTATGCCATTTTTTGAAAGGTATCAACAGAAAATCTTTTTAGTGGGGAAGCGACATCGAGAAGGTGGTGAGGTACACCTTTCATTTCTTTTTTTGTGATTTTTCCAGTACCAATGTCTAGACCTTTATATATCTGTCTTGAGTCCGCGGATACGATTTCACCATTTAACTTTTTTGCAAGAGTAACAGCGAGGGCGCTCTTTCCGGAGGAGGTAGGGCCTAGAATGACAAGAATAGAAGGTTTTAGATTGGTAGCACTTGGAGGGATCATGTGAGTGACAATACACAAAAAACGCGATCCTGTGAACAGGAGCGCGTTGTATGGTGCGGGTTCTTTATACCCACTCCACTTTATGTTCACCCCCTTTCTTAGAGGTTTTTTTTTGTTTTTTTCTCCCGCTAAGTCGTCTTTTTTCTTTTGTGATTATTTTTCTTCCGTGAGCAGCTTGGCATGATTGCATGTATTGTTTTGGGTGGGTTGTGGGTTTGTACTTTGCTTCAACAATAAAAGATATCACATCCTAATTTTCTTTCAATTTTTTTGGTGGTGCCGGGAGAGGGACTCGAACCCTCAAGCCTTACGACGGCCGATTTTGAGTCGACTGCGGTTACCAATTTCGCCACCCCGGCATTGCTACAAAATACTACAATGACTCATATTGCACAATGGTAGGCATTTTATGTGCTAATGCGCTAAGATGCCCATCATGTTAATAATGCGCTAAGATGCCCATCATGATAATATGTCTGCATGAACGAGCCACAAACATCTCAATTTTATAATAACGCAGTATTTTGGGTTGATGTAGACAAGATTAAGCCAAACCCTTTCCAACCACGACGGGAGTTTGATCAAATGGCGCTCCAGGCTCTTGCTGACTCTATTCGTCAGTACGGTGTGCTTCAGGCCCTTGTTGTCACGCGTAAGGAAATATACCGCGAGGATGGCAGTATGGCTGTCGAGTATGAACTTATTGCCGGCGAGCGACGTCTTCGCGCTTCAAGACTTGCAGGACTCAATCAAGTACCTGTTCTTATTCGTGCAAAAGAAGATTCTGATCTCATGAAGCTCGAGCTCGCTATTATTGAAAACATTCAGAGAGAAGACCTAAATGCAGTTGATCGTGCAAAAGCTTTCAGTCAGCTAAACAAAGAGTTTGGTTTTAAGCATTCAGAAATCGGTATCAAGGTTGGAAAAAGTCGTGAATATGTCTCTAATACTATTCGTATTCTTGCTCTTCCCGAATACATGCTCCAGGGACTTTCAGAGGGAAAGATTAGCGAAGGGCACACTCGGCCACTTTTGATGTTGGACGGCAGACCAGAAGAACAAGATACTCTCTACAAAGAAATAGTTTTTAAGAAATTGAATGTACGTGAATCCGAGCAGATTGCGAGAAAGATTGCTGTCGAGAAAACTCGTAAAAAGGATATTGTAGATCCTGAACTTATGGAAATAGAAGGAAAACTTTCTGAAAGTCTTGGTACTCGTGTTTCCATTGAAAAGAAAGAGAATGGTGGCAAGGTTACAATTGATTTTTTCTCAAACGAAGACCTACGCGGTATTCTTCATATGATTGAACAAAATAGAAACGGAGGAGCCGTAGTACCTACAGACGTAACGCCAAAACCTTTCGAAGGTGATCCAGACGCAGAGTTTACTTCTGTTCCTGTTGCTCCAACTGCAGAGGCAATAAAAAAGGATGAAGAGGAGGATGAGCTATATTCACTGAAAAACTTCTCACTTTAAACCCGCGATATTAACCTAAGAAAAAAGAATTATCTCAAAGATAATAAGTCCACTGATACACAATAAAGCAAGATGACCAAAGAGAATAACTCTCTCACGGTGAATAATTCCATAGAATATCCAGAAGCTCGAAGTCAAAAAAAGCATTACCCAGAGAACAATAGAAACACCGGCGGCGCTTCTTTCCTTCCAGATGCTAAGGGCTTGATCTAAGCTTGAAATGGGTACGATTAATGCAACAGGATACGCAACCTTGTCTAGGGTTCTCTTTAAAAGGGAATATTCTTTGGGAGCTTTTGAGTCATTTCTTTTTATAGTGTGACGAAGTTCGTAACTCATATAAAATATATTACCATGCCTTACCATGTCTGGCATGGTAATTGTAAGCGCTATGCTTTTTTCTTAAAACCTCCTCTTCGGCCAATCTTTTTTGGTTCTTTAAGAATTGCGGTGGCACGTTCGAGGGTGATGTCGTAAGGATTGTCTTCGCCTTTAAGTGAGCGAAAATCAGCATCATGGACAATATATGGTCCGAATCGGCCGACGTTTGCAGTGATAACTTTTCCAGTTTCAGGGTATTCACCAAGTTTGCGAGGAAGGCGAAGGTATTTTACAGCTTGTTCAAGAGTAACTTTCTCTGGATCAACTTCTTTTGGGATGCTTGCCATTTTTGGTTTTATCTTCTTTGGCTTCTTGGGTTTTTTTGGTTTTTTTAGTTTGCCTGTTTTTGTGTATTCGGGCGATGCTTCATCGGGCAGTTTGGCTACCATACCGGCGGAATCTCCTTCTGTCATATTATGGTCTTGATCCATCTGGACGTATGGGCCGTATTTACCAACTTTGACAAATATAGGTTGGTTTGTCTCGGGGTGTATACCAAGGGGTGTGTCTTTTTGAATTTCTTTTCCATCTATTGTGAGTGCTCCATCGCAATCGGGGTAGAGAGCACAGCTAAGAAACTTTCCATTGCGTGAAAGTTTTATGACCATGAGATTGTCACATTTTGGGCATTTGAATTTTGGATCTGCATCGCCGAGGTTTGTGATCTTGTCACTTTTCTCTTTTTCTTTTACTTCTTTGTTGAAGGGTCCGTAGAAGTCTTTGAGGGTTTTTAGATACTCGGCTTTACCTTCTGCTATATTGTCTAGCTTGTCTTCCATTTCAGCTGTAAAAGAATCGCTAATATATTCGGTAAAGTTTTGTTCAAGAAAACTTGAAACAACATCTCCGGTATCTGTTGGAATAAGTGACTTGTTTATTTTTTCCACGTAGCCACGTTCTTCGATTGTCCGGATAATGGAAGCATAGGTTGAAGGTCGTCCGATGCCCCGTTTTTCTAGTTCTTTGATAAGGCCTGCTTCAGAATATCGTGGTGGAGGTTCGGTGAATTTTTCTTCACTACGAATATCTATAAGTGAAAGTGAGTCTCCGGTTTTTAGTGCGGGGAGTTCTACATCTTCACCTCGTGCTCCTGGATCGGCATTGTACCAACCCAGCGAAAGGATTCGTGAGCCGTTAATTGCGAAGTTTGGAATGCTTTCGCTTGCTTCTCTAGGTCGGCTAAGATGCCCTTCAATGCTAAGATGCCCTTCAATGTTAGTAGAAACCTTCGTACGTAGAGTTTTTGCATCAGACATTTGAGATGCAACTGTGCGTGACCATATTAATGAATAAAGTTTTTGTTGTTCGTCATTTATTCCTGCTTCTATGACGGAAGAGTCTGTAGGACGAATGGCTTCGTGTGCTTCCTGTGCATTTTTGCTTTTGGTAGTGTAGGTTCTAAATTGTAGATTTTCTTTTCCAAATTTTTTTTCAACGACGCCAGCAATTTGACCTAGAGATTGTTTGGAAAGTGTTGTGCTGTCGGTTCGCATGTAAGTAATGAGACCTGCTTCATATAGGCGCTGTGCTATCGACATGGTTCGTGAAGGAGCAAAGCCAAGACGTGAGCTTGCGGCTTGTTGAAGGGTGGAGGTTATAAACGGAGCCTTTGGTGAGCGTTTTACTTCAGTTTCGGTGACATCTACAACTTTCCATTCTTTGGTTGCCTTTCCCAAAGCAAGGATGCGTTCTGCTTCTTTTTGTTCTTTCGGTTCTTCTGTGCAGGTGTAAGTAAGAGTGGTTTGTTTTTTCGATTCTGCTAAGTTTTCTGCTAAGATGCCCATCAAGTCTGCGGTGAGTACAAAAAATTGTTCAGGTTTGAAAGCGCGAATTTCACGTTCACGTTCCATGATGATTCGAAGTGCAGGGGATTGTACTCGACCCGCTGAAAGTCCATAGCGTACTTTTTTCCAAATAAGACCAGAGAGATCGTAACCTACGAGACGGTCTAGTACTCGACGAGCTTCTTGTGCCTGTTTCAAATTGTCATCAATTTTTCTTGGGTGCTTCATTGCTTCCTGTACTGCATCCTTGGTGATTTCATGAAAGACAACACGATTCGGATTTTTTAATCCCACTGCCTCTTTTATATGCCAAGCAATAGCTTCTCCTTCGCGGTCGGGGTCGGTTGCGAGAATCACTTCATCCGCTTTCTTTGCAAGAGCGCGTATCTCGGCTATAACTTTTTCTTTTCCTGGAGATATTTCGTAGTGTGGTACAAAACCCGCCTCAATATCGATAGCTTTTTTATTTGATTTAGGAAGATCACGTACATGACCAACAGACGCCTTCACTTCATAGGCGCCATCAAGATATTTTGAAATTGTCTTTGCTTTTGCGGGTGATTCTACTATTAGAAGCTTCATATGTGCAGTATTACATGTTAATGAGTAAAAAGTAAAATCATGCCAGCATCTTGTTTGATGAGTCCTTTGATTTCTAATAGTGATAAATTCATTTGTATTTCTTGCATTGGTTTCGAAAGTAGTCGGGCTAGTTCGTCTCTGGTGTTTGGGAGAAAGGACAGCAATTTTTTTTCCTCGGACGAGCATGATTTAAAAAGTGATTGTTGATTTTCGCTAGTCGGTTCTTCCCATTCTAGACCAAGTGCTTCGATAACATCTCGGGCGTTGCGTACTGGTACGGCCCCTTGTTGTATCAAATAATGCGGTCCTTCAGAAAGTGGTGAAAAGATAGAGCCGGGAACAGCAAGAACTTCTTTATTGAAATCTAAAGCGAGTCGAGCGGTGATAGATGTACCACTTTTTTTTGTGGCTTCTACCACAAGTACGGCATCTCCTAGGCCTGCCATGATTCTGTTTCTTTCAGGAAATACCCAAGGGCCGGTTGTATCGTTTGAGGAATATTCTGATAATAGACACCCGCCACTTTCAACAATCTTTTTTGCGAGCGGGAGTTTTGTTTTTGGGTAGATATTTCTTTCGTCGAGACTTGACCCAGGAACGGCAATCGTGAGCAGGTTATTTTCGATGGCTGCCTCGTGAGCGATAGAGTCGATACCAAGTGCAAGACCAGAGACAATAATGATGGGGTAACCTCGTAGGTCTTTTATGATTTTTTGGCAGACCATTTCTCCATATGTGCTGGATTTTCTTGAACCTATAACAACAAGGCATTTGTATGCTTTGAGGTCGGGCATTTTTCCACAGCAATATAGATGCCTTAAAGGTGGGTAAATACGCAATAGGCGTTCGGGTATGTCTTGTTTTTGTATGTA
>Ga0209190_1001423_pt1 | contig 16755 bp, 14 predicted proteins | sample M_140205_XF_Meta_FD_187315 | JGI IMG/M metagenome (GOLD analysis project Ga0209190, IMG submission 187315) | Freshwater microbial communities from Lake Montjoie, Canada to study carbon cycling - M_140205_XF_MetaG (SPAdes) (version 2) | ecosystem: Environmental > Aquatic > Freshwater > Lake... | reverse complement strand
GGTTCGAATCCAGTCGTGGGCACTCTGATGAAAGTATCTTTTGCATTGCAAAAGGTGCTTTTTTCATTTTAAGTGAATCCGTGAGCGGTAGCGCACGAGTGAAACATAAATGGAAAAAGCAAAATAAGATGCGAAGCGGATTAATACTTTCATCCATTGCACGTCCCACAAATGGTTCTTGAAAAAATCCAGTCGTGGGCACATTTTTAAAAGCCAAATCGTTATAAATAAACGATTTGGCTTTTTTGTTTCTCGTATACGTTCCGACTAGAATAATGCCTTTAATATTTCCAGATATCTGTTAAACAGTTTTGAATTCCTTTCAACTCTAAAGATGATATTTTACCTACTTTTTGTTTTAGTCGATCTTTTGAAAGTGAACGGATATGAAATGTCAGAATTTCTGAATTTGAAACCAAACCATTCACTTTAGTTGGCTCTAAAATAACATTTCCATGATAATTTTTGATTTTTGTAGTCAGAGGACAGCAAACAACCAAATTCGTTAAATCGTTCATTAAATTCCCACTGATAATTACAACAGGTCTAAATCCCGCTTGTTCACTTCCTTGAATTGGATTCAAATTGGCATTCCAAATTTCTCCTTGTTTCATGCATCTAAATCCTTCAAGTAATCTTCCATTCCTTCTTCTGCAATTTGAAGAATATCAGCATCATCAGCTAACCGTTTATATGACTTAACATAAGCCGCACGATTTAACTGATCTAAATAGATACGCAATGCTTTTTCGATTAATTTATTTTTGGGTATAGACAGTGCTTTTGCTTTTTCGGCAAGAACATGCAATAAATCATCAGGAAGAGTACTTGTAAATGTAGCCATATTTGTATAATATATTTATAAAATACAAATATAAAATATATTTACTTAAAAATCAACAAATAAGTTATGTAATTTCTAAATTTTCACAAACGGCAATTGCACAGTTCTACCCGCTTGAATAATTTTGATAAAATACATCCCATTTCTCAATGCATTCACATCTAATTCTTTTCCGATAGTATCCTCAATTGCATAAACTGTTTCAGAATAAACTAACCTTCCATTCAAATCCATAATTTGCAAATCAGTACTTTTCGATGAATTGTCTGCATTATTAAACACAACATTGATAAAATCATTCGTAGGATTAGGGTAAAGGAAACCATTTAAATCATCAGGTAAAACTGGACAAGGAGTATAAGCTCTACCTGGAGAACCTCCTTCACAACCCACAAACCATGAAGTTGAAATAGTTGGATCCATGTATCCATTCATATAGTTATATTCCAACGTATAATCACTATTTGATGGTTCTGTTGGCCATGGTTCTGCAGAATTATACAACACACTAGCAATGAGGATTCCTTGATCATCGAATAGTCGTAAAACATCTTTATTCGCTAAACCAAAATCAAAGATCCCGGAAACATTTTCTACCATATCATGACGTGCAGAAAAACGATCAAGGTTATTTCCCATTACCCAAAAACCACCTGGTTCGATTGTCACATTCGGTAATTCGTAAATATGATCGTTTTTAGAATCTTTGAAAGTATACAAGCTCAAGTTTATTGATTGATTCGTATTGTTTCTAATTTCAGCCCAATCACCAGTGCTGTAATTCGTCTCAACACTATTGTAATTGACTTCAGAAAATGAAATTGGTTCTTGACATGGCGAATAAGCTTTACCGGGTGAGCCACCAATGCAACCACAATACCAACTGCTCGAATCCAGTTGCATGCTTTGAGTATATTTATTTTCCAAGGTTCTACCCCAACCATCAGCACATTCAGGAAATGGTGCACTATCGTGGTAAATTGCATTCAAAACAACTTGATTAAAAGCATTATAAACTTGAATTGAATCATATTTGTTACTCCAAGGATAACCTGTTGCACCAACATAATTAGCCACAGTTGGATAAATTGAGGAAAAAGATGCTGTATCTTGGCAAACAACTAAATAACCGCCTGCGGGGATAACTTGTTGGTCATCAAATTTATATTTATCCCAAAAATTCTTTGACTTAACCGACCAACTTGTTAGATCCAAATCTGTCGAACCATAATTATGCAATTCAATCCAATTCCCCCCATCAATAGACATATCTGGATTGTAATGAATTTCAGAAATTGTAACGGATAATGGCTCTGACACACCAGTGAATACCGCAGTAAATGTATCATCATTAGGAATATTCAGAAGAATACTGCTACTCAATAAATCTCCCGCAGGAATGCACGTATTATTTTGCCAATTCATAAACGTATATCCTGGATTTGCAACTGCTGTAATTCGAACAGGAATGCCATCAAAATAAACACCTGTCCAAGGAAGACTATCGGGCACAATTGTGGATATTTTAATATAACCAGCTCCAGCGGGTGAAACATCCAATGTAACATCAACAGATTCTGCCAATCCATATTCCGTAACTATTTGATCGCGCACAACTGCATTTCTGCTAGCAAATTGATTTAACAATTCTGTATGAATGTTTGCATAGTTTGCCATACCACCTGTTACATTTCCTGTCCAAGTTTGAAAATGTCTTGGTAGCTCAGGTAACAACTCGTTATACATTGAGTCGACGATAGGAGTGTAATAATCCGGTTGAAACGTCATGTTCATCAAATCAGCGTATCTATTGACAAAATAATTCTTGAATTCGGTATTTTGCAGCAGTCCATTATAAATTTCCCAGTAAGGATTCGGTTGATTATTATTTCTGAAATAGTCGAAAATATTTGAATTAAAATCACTCCATCCACCAAGCCCTAATTCCATATCTTGCAAGTAAAAACGCCATTTATTGCCAGCTGTTTGACACCTTGCAATTTTCATGTTATTATAAATCCAATCAAAATTTGCAAACCAATTTTCTGCAGATAGATAATCTGTAAAATTATATAAATCTAATTTTTCATTCGTTTTCGCAAAGTAATCGGGAGCTGTTGGACTATAAGAAGTAACGAAATTTTTCATGTTGTAAAAACCTGTATCCGAACCTTTAACCGTTCTAAGAATTCCAGCACCATAGAAATAACTAACAGAAAGGAGATCTAAACTATCTGGGTTATTCCCATAATTTTGCTCAAAATATCCTTCATTTGCTTTTTCTCTTAATTCATATACTCCAAAATATTGTCCATTGACAAATGCAATTACGGGAGAATATGCTTGAGAATTAGCATTTGACTCTCTCATAATTCGCATAAGCGTTGCATCTTTTTGGGGATATTGATTCCAATAATTACTTCCGTTTCTTATATAAAAAGCATCATAATCGTGTATAAAACTTTTCTCTTCAATTAAGGGATAATGAACAGGATCTCCTTCTCCATATAAAACATGTGATGGTTCAATCGTCACACTATGCTGCGGATTAGAGCGACTTCCTCCTGCACCACCGTCTGGTTTAATAGAAGCACGAGATTCAAATTGTTTTTGCCCATCAGCATCAAAATATTCAATAACACACGGTTTTCTCCAATCTGTATTGTAATTATCAAAAATCCCTGCAGCACCATATAGATTAACTGGATCAGTGGATATTGAAATTACAGGTAATGTGAAATCTTCAAGAAAAAAGAATGTTTCAACAGCCATTTCACTTGGAAGAAGATTAAAAGTACTTGAAAAACATCTCACTTTTAAAACGGTATTCGTATTCAAACTTAAAGGACCAGTATATAAAGTAGATGTCGAAACTGGATTTGTTCCATCCAACGTATACCTCAATTGACCTCCTGAAACTGCCGTATTCGTTATACTTACATTCATTGCGGTAGTATAAAAACCACCAGGCAAATTTATGATTGGTGTATTTTCAAAACCGACATACCCTACAGAACCATTATTCGATACCCCCGGAGTTGGAACGGTAAATAACATAGTATTATTATTACCGTCGACTAGCTTACCAACAGACATATCAGGATTTAAATCTGGAACTACTAAGGAATCAATAAACACACCACTTGGATTACTTATATAAATCGTTTCACCTGAAGTTTTAATAGTGAAATTAGTTTCAAAAATCCCACTTAAATTTGGATTAATAAAATACGGATGCGTAGTTCCTGCGTAATAAGTCGTTGCTTGATTGAATCCAAAAGTTAAATATGGAATTAAAGATAAATCGGATCCCGTAGCAGAACTATTATGAACTTCGATTGCTAAAACATTCGTTCCATTCTGCATGGCTGCCATTAACGTTGCATTATCAATTGCATAAGTTGAAATTAATCCACCCGAATACATCGTAGCTTCATGTGAAATAGCAAACTCATCCCAAACAGGAGGCATGCCTGTCAGACCAACACGTGCAATTTCAATACCATTCAAATATGCTACAAAACCATCATCATAATCAATATCCAGTATCGCAGATGTTATTGCACCAATATCAGAAATAGTAAATGTTTTTCGAACGTAAACCGAAGTCGTTGGATTTGCAATTGTTGTAATATCATCTCCATCAGCATAACCGATCCCTAGAGGAGCTGTTGTCCAAAGTGCATCAGAGAAGGAAACGGTATTCCAATTGCTCGCTAAATTTGCATTAGGAATTAGGTATTTCCAAGAATCGCCTGCATTAATTGCCGTTTCATAATGGTTTATATAGGTAGTTTGTAATTTTTTGGATGCTAAAACTGTCATAAACGAATTTGCAGGCATCGAATATGCAGGAAAAATCCATTTCAATGGTTGAGATGGATCATCACTCAAACCATATCCACTTATATCGATTGGAAAACTTGTTGTATTGAATAATTCTAACCAATCTGGAAGGCTACCATCTGGTTGAATAATTGTTGCCCCATTTGCATTAGACACCTCATTAATAACAATCTGAGACAATAATATTGATGGGAAAAATAAAATAGCAAAGTAAAATAATTTCATATAGAGCAATTTACAAAGAGCAAAATACGGAAATTAAACGTTAAAAAATATAAAACCGCGAATATTTCAACTCGCTTTTTTTACAAAATTGAAGAGCTAACTGCTGAATTAATTTTATTTAAGCACATTTTATATCCATAAAATTATTCGCTTATCGTCGGCACCAGAGCAGAATAATGTTCCATTTATACTTATGAGGCAATTTACAGAATGACGATGTGCAGCTAATTTAAAGTCAATTTTTTGTTGAAAAGTGATATCTTTTGATTCCCATATTTTTATTGACTTATCTCTGCTGCAAGAAGCAATGGAATCGCCATTATTAACAGAAATAATATCGTAAATCACAAAATTATGGGCTGGAATTTCTAGCATTAATTGAGCAGTTTTCCAATCCCAAATTTTAAGAAGTGCATCTTTTCCTCCTGTAATTATTTGACCATCATTTTTTGGATGGAAAAGAACTGCTGTTGCACCATTCTCGTGAGCTTTAAAACTAGCTATTTCATTAAAAAAAGTAGTATCAAAAACTCTAACGAAACCATCTTGTGCAACAAGGGAAAAATAAGCACCATTCGAAGAAGATTTTATACGTCTTATTTTCCCGCAATCTAATGGCAAATAAATTAGCAAATCCAATGTCTCTGAATTCCAAATTGCTATATTCCCATCTGCATCTGCAGTGTAAAATTGTTTTTTAAATGAGTTTTCAGAAATGGCAAAAATTGCCTTTGTATGTTGGGTGAAATATTTTATTTCTAATCGACTTTCCAAATCAAAAATATGGATATCACCGTTAGATAAACCTGCAACTAATTGTTGCTTATCATTGATTAGGCAAATTGAATAAACAGGATTGTCGAAACGAATTGCAAATTTATCTTGAATGCCTAACGTTAAATCCCACCTAGTAACAAAGCCATCTGCGCTTCCAGAATAAAGAAAATCACCATCAAATGCCAAAGAATAAATACCAGCGGAATGACCAGTTAATTCTTTTAGCTTTTTAAAAATCATTCGTTTTCTTCTTCCTCAGCTTCTACTTCTTCGTCATTGACTTGCTTCAATCTTTCAGCATAGTCTTTCGGTAAGAAATCGAAAAAAGTATCACCTCTTAATCCTAAACGCAAACATTCTAAAGGAATCATTTCATTTGGACCAATATTTCCTAGATTCACTTCAGCACCAAACAGTTTTATAAACCAAACTTGCTGGTTTTTTTGAGGTGCTTCCCAAAGAATTTTTTCAGGAGCAACTTTAGCAATAATTCGATTGATTAGCATTGTATGTGCAGTACCGTTTGGTCTAAACACACCAACATTACCTGCTTCTCTACCTTCAGCTATTACCTTCCAACTGCCAGCTTCCAATTCAGTACTCATCATTTTAATCCATTTTGCTGGAGAAATCATGATTCCTGCGTCTTTAGATCCAACTTCAGATAGAACTACAAAATTCTTAGCCATTCTCTGAATTAACTCACATTTTTCGTCGTGATCAATTATAATTGATCCATCAGAAATTTCTGCCGTACCAACTTTATATTTATCTAATAATCTAAGATAATCTTCAAATTTACCGCGTGCATAGAATGCTTCAAACAAAGTCCCTCCGAAATATGGATTTATTCCAGCAGCCTTATATAAATCAATTTTTGCTTGTAAATCATTTGTAACATAAGCAGTTCCAAATCCAAATTTGATTAAATCCGTTAAATGACCAGAGGCTGCAATAAAGTCTGCTGTTTCATTAAGACTCAAGCCTTTATCCATCATCATTGTCACACCCTTTTCTCGCGGTTTAACGCTTCTTTCAGGTATATAAGGTAATTCGAAATTCATATTGTTAAGTTTCTTCCGACAAATGTACAAATTCTTGAACACTTAAAAGGCTAGGATTGATTTCAAAAATTTCTTTTGCCTTTTTTCTATCCTTTGATATACATGTCTTAAATTTTGAGATTGCTTCTTCTTTTCTCCCAAGCAACCATAATAAATTCACTTCTAATACTGGTCCAATGTCATTTGTTCCAATTTTCTCATTGAAATCAACTAGATAATTATAGCTATTAATCAGTGATGCTTCAGAAAGAAGCTCGATATAATTGGTCAAACATTCTTCATCGGAAGGATCTAAAGCTAAAGACAAAAGGTAATATTCTTCCGCTTGTTTTAAATCCTCCAGTTTCTCATATGCTCCTGCGAGAACATGGTAAATACCAGCATTCTCAGGATCTAATTCAGCTGCTTTGTGCAATAAAACTAAGCCTTCTTTTGTTCGACCTTCTAAATCTTCTATTATGCCTAATCCCAGCCAGGCATCAGGCAAAAGTGGTGCTAGTTCAATACTTCTTCTGTAAAACTTCTTTGCAACTTCAAGATTATTTAATTGCTCATGTGCTTCGCCAATATAACAAAGCGCCATTGCATCTTCACCATCCAATTCCATGCATTTATTGAAATGTTCGATAGCTTCATTGTACTTCTCCTGAGACAAAAACGCATTTCCCAAGTTAAAATATACAGGTCCAAAATCTTCGTTAATTAAAACGCAATATTCGTATGCCCAAATAGCTTTCTCGAAATTTTCTAATTTAGAATATGCATTACCCAAATTATACCATGCTGTAAATGAATAAGGGTTTTCATCGATGAAATCTGAATAACATTTAATTGAAATCTCATATTCACCAAGCTGATCATAGCAAAATGCTATTTCATAAATAGCACCTTCGTTGTGCGGATTATAGATTATTGCTTCTCTCAAAACCGCAACAGCTTTTTTGTATTCATTCGCATTTTCATACTCCATTGCAAGATCCAAATAGATCTCATCCCGGTCTTCAGGTTCAGAGAGGATTAATGCTTCTTTAAAATATTTAATGGAGTTTTTACTATCTCGTAATTGACTAAAAATTGATGCTTTTGTCAATAAAAACTCACAAGAAGGAGTTTCCCATTTTTCAATTTGGGCCAAAAGACCGAGAGCTTCCTTCAATTGTCCCATTGCTGAAATTGCTTGTGCTTTTCTTAAATGGAATACTGGATTGAAAGAAAATTGAGCAATTGCATGATCTGCACACGTCTTTGCTTTAGGATATTGACTATTAATCAAATAATGATCAATGATTGCCTCTAACCGATCACTGTCTAAAAAACCGATTGAATCGCCTTTTAAATGTGCTTCGAAACGCTCAATATCTTCACTTAGATTTCCTTCGAAATAATCTTCGTCTTCGTCGTCAAACATAAAGGTTGCTTTATAAATCTAAATTACAACAATTAATGTTGCCAAATAGATGCGTGTAATTTTTTTTTTGAACAAAAAACAAACACCTTGTATCCAAAACGAATACAAGGTGCCTTTTTTTTTATATCAATTAGGAATTATTTCCCTGATCTCTTGCGATCTGATTCTTTCAAATAAACTTTACGAATGCGCAAACTCGCCGGAGTAACCTCAACATACTCGTCACCTTGAATGTATTCTAAACACTCTTCAAGACTAAAGATTTTTGGTGGAACCAAACGAACTTTATCATCTGCCCCAGAAGAACGCATATTACTCATTTTCTTCGTTTTAGTAACATTCACACACAAATCTCCTGCACGTGAATTTTCACCAATAACTTGACCTTCGTAGATGCTTTCGTTAGAGTTGATAAAGAATTTACCTCTATCCTGAAGATTATTCATTGAGAATGGAATAGACGTTCCTAATTCCAATGAAATCAAAGATCCATTTTGACGTCCTGGAATATCACCTTTATAATTTTGATACTCTAGGAATCGGTGCGTCATAATAGCTTCACCACCAGTTTGCGTCAATAAGTAATTTCTTAAACCAATAATTCCTCTTGATGGAATTTGGAATGAAATAATCATTCGAGCTCCTTTTGGTGTCATGTTGGTCATTTCACCTTTTCTCTTAGTAACAGCTTCTACAGCAGTTCCAGAAAACTCTTCCGGTAAATCGATTGTCAATTCTTCAACTGGCTCACATTTTTTACCATCTATTTCCTTCAAGATAACTTGTGGTTGTCCAACTTGCAACTCATATCCTTCTCTTCTCATTGTTTCTATTAAAACAGATAAGTGAAGTACACCTCTACCAAAAACAACCCATTTATCAGCTTTATCAGTATCAGAAACACGCATTGCCAAGTTTTTCTCTAATTCTTTTTGCAAACGCTCTTGAATATGTCGAGAAGTTACAAATTTTCCTTCTTTACCAAAGAAAGGTGAATCATTGATTGAGAATAGCATTGACATTGTTGGCTCATCCAATTGGATAGTTGGAAGTGGTTCTGGATTTTCGAAATCACAAATACAATCTCCAATTTCAAAACCTTCAATTCCTGTTATTGCACAAATATCTCCAGCTTGAACAGCAGTAACTTTTAGACGTTCAGTTCCTTCATAGACAAAAATCTCTTTAATTCTATGTTTTTCCTGTGTTCCATCGCGCTTAGCTAAAATCACTTGTTGATTTTCCTTTACTTCACCACGGGTTAAACGACCGATAGCAATTCTTCCAACATACGTTGAAAAATCCAAAGAAGTAATCAGCATTTGTGTATTTCCTTCCTCAATTTTACGCGGCGGGAATGTTTCTAAAATTTGATCTAATAATGGTATAATCGATGTAGTAGGTTGTTTCCAATCTGTTGACATCCAACCATTTTTTGCAGAACCATAAATTGTAGCAAAATCTAATTGTTCTTCGCTTGCATCTAATTCAAACATTAAATCAAATACCTTTTCATGAACTTCTTCTGGCGTGCAATTATCTTTATCAACTTTGTTTATTACTAACAAAGGCTTTAAACCTAAAGACAATGCCTTTCCAAGCACGAAACGAGTTTGTGGCATCGGACCTTCAAAAGCATCAACTAATATACAAACTCCATCAGCCATGTTGAGCACTCTTTCAACCTCACCTCCGAAATCGGCGTGACCTGGAGTGTCAATTATGTTGATTTTAGTTCCTTTGTACGAAACAGAAACGTTTTTAGAAACGATCGTAATTCCACGCTCTCTTTCCAAATCGTTACTATCCATGATTAAATCTCCAGTTGGACGATCACGTTCATTCAAAACCATTCCAGCTTCAATCATTTTATCTACCAAGGTAGTCTTACCGTGGTCAACGTGTGCAATAATTGCAATATTTCTAATTTCCATATAATTAAGGAATTCTTATTAATTAATCTTTTTTATTGAATGGTTTTCCGAAAGTTCTTGGACGACTTCCAGCACCAGAGCTGCTACTTCCACCTTCACGACGGCCTGAACCTTCACTTCGTGATGAACTATTTCCTCCTCGGTATCCACCTTCAGATCTTCCTTCGCTTCTGTTTCCGCCTTCGCTTCTTCCTTCACTTCTGTATCCTCCTTCACTGCGACTACTTCCTCCAGAACTTTCTCGTCTTGGTCTATCGTCACTTCTGTTTGAACTGCTTCCACCTCGGTATCCACCTTCACTGCGACCGCCACTTTCGCCACGACGCGCTCCACCATCTCTACCACCTTGGAATTTACCTCCAAAAGAATTTCCTCCTCTTCTATCTCCACCACTTCGTTCACCACCGCCACGGTTTCCACCGCCACTAGGTTTATCTTTTGTGATTTCAATACTCACAGCATTTCCTTCATATTCTGCACCATTTACCTTACTCAAGATATTGTCAGAATATTCATTGTCAGCTTCAAAGAATGAATAAGAAGTCATGATATCGATACGTCCAACATTTCCAGAATTCAATCCAGTTGCATCGCAAATCAAACGCAACAAACCGCCAGGGTTTAAACCGTCACGACGACCGATACTCACGAAGAAACGTGTTTTACCACTTTCAGTTTCATTCGTTTTGCGCTCACGTCTATTTGGACGATCATCATTTCTATCATCTCCTTTCGAAGCTGAAGCATTCAAATCACCTGCTCTTTCGTAATATTCAATAAAACGATTGAATTCAGTCGAAACAAAATGTTTAATTACTTCTTCTTTAGAAAGAGCCTCAAATTCAGCCATAATTGTAGGCATGAACTTTTGAATATCTTTTTCACGAACATCAGTAGAAATCACTTTGTGAATTAATTTTAACAATTGAATTTCACAAATTTCTTCAGCATTAGGAACCGTTCCTAAAGTGAAAGTAGTACGCATTTGTTTTTCAATAGCTCTAATTTTTCCTGTTTCACGGGTGTTAACCAAAACTAGAGATTCACCTTTGCGTCCAGCACGCGCTGTTCTCCCGCTTCGGTGCGTATAATTTTCAATATCATCCGGCAAATTATAGTTGATAACGTGTGTTATGTTATCAATATCTAATCCACGTGCGGCAACATCCGTTGCAACTAATATTTGTAAATCTTTTTTACGGAAACGATCCATAACACGGTCACGTTGAACTTGAGATAAATCTCCATGCAACGGTTCTGCATTATATCCTTCTTTCGCTAATTTATCTGCTACACTTCCAGTTTCCTGACGTGTACGGCAGAATATCAAACCATATATATTAGGATTAAAGTCAATTAGACGTTTAACAGCAGCATAACGATCTTTTTCTTTCACAACATAATAGATGTGATCAATGTTCTCGTTACTTTGGTTTTTGTGTCCAATAGCAACCTCTAAAGGGTCGTTCATGTATGTTTTTGCGATACGAGCTACATCAGCAGGCATTGTTGCAGAAAACAACCAAACATTTTTCTTTTCAGGAGTTGTTTCCAATATCGCATCGATATCTTCTTTGAATCCCATGTTAAGCATCTCATCAGCTTCGTCTAATACAACGTATTCTACATCTGACAATGAAATAGCTTTTCTATTAATTAAATCCATTAAACGCCCTGGAGTCGCAACGATCACAGATGCCCCTCTTTTAATGTCAGACATTTGTTTACGAATATCTGTTCCTCCATATACTGCTACAATACTAACTTTTAAGTATTTAGAGTAAGAGTCCAGATCTTTTGCAATTTGCAAGCAGAGTTCACGCGTTGGGCAAATAATTAAACCTTGCGGTGTTTTTGCGTGATTTTCAATATTGTTCACTAATGGTAGACCAAACGCTGCGGTCTTACCTGTTCCTGTTTGAGCTAATCCAACGAAATCACTATCCTTACCTAATAGGTGTGGAATTGCTTGTTCTTGGATGGGAGTCGGTGCTTCAAACCCCAGTTCTTTTATCGACTTCAGCACCTCACTCTTTAACCCGAGTTCCTCAAATGTCATTATATATTTTTAAAATTGGGTGCAAAGGTACGTATAAAAAGGGGAAAGGCGAAATTTATTTTTTATTGAAGACTAAACAAGTAATTGACTAGACGAAAGTCACAATTAAACAGATTGCCGTGTTTTTTCTCTTCTCAAAACAACAAAAATAGATACTATTATGCTTTTTTAAACTACTGAATTTAAATAACTTAATCTTTCAAGTTGTTTTCGTTATTTTCTATTTTCGGTTCAGGCTCACTTGGAGTTTCAACATCCAAAACAGGTGTTGATGGAATTTGACTGTTTCGATTAGGTTTAAATTCGATTGCATTATCTAAATCAGATACATATTGATCCATTGGTTGTTGAATATCATTTTTTGTCTCAGCAATTAAACCAGTTAGATTGAGGTCTTTTTTGATGTCTAAGCCAGATTTCTTGATCTCATGCTGTAAATCACTGGACGCTTCTTTAATTTGACGAATTGTTTTCCCCATAGTTCTAGCAATACTTGGGATACTTTTAGATCCAAAGAACATTAGAATGAAAACTAAAATCACAAGTACTTCTGAACCCGCAATGTCATTTAAAAATAACAGCATTTATTTCTTTTTTTTCTGATTACAAAAGTAAGTATAATATAAGTGTTCCGGGAAACACCTTTTTTAATTTATTTAATTGTCTGCATATTTTGAATCATTTTCAGAACCAACTTCCTTGGGGCAAATGGTAAAACCCAATTCAGAGCAAATTTCAGACTATTATCCGATATAGCAATTAATTTACCTTTTTCCATTGCTCTATATCCTTTTCGAGCAGTTGATTCAGCAGTTTTTGCTGATTTAAACAAACCACTTCCTTCCATTCCTGCTGCTTTTTCAAATTCAGTTTTTACAGGTCCTGGGCAAAGCGCTGTCAAAGTCACACCATCGTTACAAACTTCTTGAGCCAATCCCTGTGTAAAAGAAACAACAAAAGCTTTTGTAGCAAAATAAACACTTTGCATTGGTCCAGGTAGGAAACCGGCTGTACTTGCTGTGTTCAATATTTTTCCTAATTTCCGTTGAACCATTCCTGGTAAAAACAAATGTGTAAGTTCCGTTAATGCTATAATATTGAGTTGAATCATTTCACGCTCTTTTTTCAAGTCACGCTCATGAAACTTGCCGTAACCCCCTAAACCAGCATTATTGAATAAATAATCAACCTGAATATTTTTTTCTTGGACAAGTTGAAATAAGGAATCTGCTGCATTTTCTTTCATCAAATCCATTGGAATGACTTCTACTTTAATTTTGAACGAACTTTCTAATTCTGTTTTCAACTTCATTAGTTCGTCAACTCGTCGGGCAACCAGAATTAAATCTCGTCCTTTTGACGCATGAATCTTGGCTAATTCCATTCCAATTCCACTTGATGCTCCGGTAATTAATCCTACATTTTTCATTGTTTTTTTTTTTTAATGTTTTTTATTTTTTAATTGCATCCCATGCTATTTCGAATAGCTTATTTTTAAATTCCACATCATTTTGAAATGTTGGATTATGCTTTAAAAATTTCACATTCGTTTCTACTAAACTTGACATTATTTGAAATAATAACAACGTATTAATATCTTTAAAAACACTTTGGATGCGACCTTGTTCGGCTAGCTCAATACTCATTTGAACATATTTATGTTTTTTCTCTATTTCAGTGGAAAAATAGGGGGAATTTTCAAATTGTAACATAAATTCAAAATCTTCAGCATTTTCTAGATTCCATTCAACAGCTGCTAACCAGAGTGTGTAGATACTTTCTTTCAATGTAGCTTCTTTGTATATCTGGCTGACCGAATAATTAAAAATTCGATCTTTTATATCATAATACATTGCATGAATGAGATCCGCTTTTGTGGGGAAATAATGAAACAAAATCCCATTACTGACACCTGCTTCTTTGGCAATTTTAGCTGTTGGAGTTGCATAAAACCCATTTTCAGAAAAAAGCACTTTTGCAGCGTTCATTAGTTTGGTTCGCTTATCTAACATTCTTTTTTTTTCCAAATATAAGAGAAAAATTCAAGTCGACTGATTAGTCGGTCTAATTATTTATTTTTTTAAAATTTAATCGACCAAATAATTTAGCTGTTGCGTCACGATGAAAACATTCATCGAAATTGGATTCAAGAATTAAAGAATTTACAAGGAAACTTTAGAATTCCCGCAAGATATATTTAATAGCCTGCTTTTTCTTTGGGATAAGCATTTAGAATCGCTGTTGCTTTTGCTATTAGCAAACCATTTTGGTTAACAACTTTAGCCTCCATAAAAATCAATTTCTGACCTAATTTCGCTAATTCAGATGTTGCTGTTAACTGATCATTTAAAAACGCTGGTGCTAAATAGGCTGTAGATAATTCAACAGTTGAAACAACTTTTTCAAGTTCACAAACTGCAGACAATGCTCCAACACCAACAGTAGCATCCAATAACGAAGCAACAACTCCACCATGTACAGCAACGGGTGTCGCTAAGTGAGATTTATTTATACTTAATGAATATGAAACAATTCCTGGAGATAAAATACTAAAATTCATTCCCAACAACCTTCCAAAATTATTTTGTAAGATGTAGTCAATGATCAGAGGATGCTTGTTCAAATCAGGCATTTCCATTCGGTTTTATATGCACATCCATTTGTGGGTAAGGAAAGTGTAATCCGGCTTTTTCGAATTCATTGTAAACTCTTTCATTCAGATCATAAAACACAGGATTTACATCATCTGTTTGAACCCAAACTTGAACAGTAATATTTACGGAAGAATTCGCTAACAGCTGAATACCTATAAATAATTCAGGATCAGATAATATTCTAGTATCTTCTTTTATAAATTGCTCTATTAACTTTTTTGCAATCACAAAATCATCACCATATGCAATACTAAATTGCCAATCTACCCTACGTGTATCGGCTTTTGTATAGTTTATAATATTTCCATTTGCCACAGGACCATTAGGTAAAATAATTACTTTATTATCCAAGGTGTATAAATATGTATTAAAGATTTGAATTTCTTTTACAATCCCCTTTTCACCTTGAGTAAAGATTAGGTCACCAACCCTAAAAGGCTTCAAAACCAGTATCATAATTCCACCGGCGAAATTTGAAAGTGTTCCAGAAAAGGCCATACCAATTGCCAAACCCGCTGCACCTAACAATGCAACAAAAGAGGTCATCTCTATACCTAATTGACTAATTGCGGTAACAACAACTAAAATCTTGAGAACCATAGATATAAAGCTTGTTGTAAACGTTACTAATCCTTCATCAGTATTGCTTTTTCTTAATATTTTCCTTAATGCTTTTGAGATAACTTTTGCCAACCAAAAACCTACTATTAAGATTACGATACACATCAATAAATTCGTTCCAATTTTTACTAGAAACTGATTCACATCTCTATAATTAATACCAAAAACCTCTTCAAGCCACGTCATTTTTTTATCTTTTTTAAGGACAAAAATAATCCTTCTTAAGTAATCCGACCATAAAATTCTTTTAAATGCAAACAAAGAAGTTATTTTTGTACTATGTTTTTTATTTTATCAAAAGCTTTACTATTCTTATTCTCTCCCTTTACCTGGTTGGTTATTGCCATTTTTGGTGCATTTTTATGGAAAAAAGAGAAGGGTAGAAAACGGTTTAAATGGACAGCTTTAATTCTTTTTTTGTTTTTCACTAATTCTGTTATATTTTCAGAATTTTGTCGCTTGTGGGAAGTACCCGGAAAAAAGATAACTGAGCTTCAAAATTTTGAAGTTGGTATAGTTTTAACCGGCATGGCTGAATATAATACTGATTTAAATATCATTAGTATCCGAAGAGGAGGAGATAGAATTTGGCAGGCGATAACACTCTATCACAAAGGGAAAATTAAAAAAATACTCATCAGTGGAGATAGTGGTTATATAACAGATAGAGGATTGCACGAAGCTAAACAAATGAAGGAAGTTTTAATTGGCTGGGGAATTCCTGAAAAAGATATTATTACTGAAGAAATCTCTCGTAACACGCATGAGAACGCAGTTGAAACAAAGAAAATATTAAACCGTTCATACCCGCATTTTACGAAATTCATTTTAATTACTTCAGGTTCTCATATGAAGCGTGCAAAGGGATGTTTTGATAAGGTTGGACTCAAATGTGAAACATATTCTACTGATTTATATACTGGACCATCTAGAAACTATTTCTGGGATCAATATTTCATTCCTTCAGTAAGTAATTTTGATAGTTGGAATCATTTAATGAAAGAATTTATTGGTTATCAAACGTATGATTTGATAGGTTATATTTAATGTTTTTCTTTCTAAATTTGAATTATTAATAAGTATTGCACACCAAATTCACAGAAAATGGTTGATGAAATCATTTTTAAATTACTAAATATAAGATGACGAAAACACCAATTTCCTCTGCGAATTGGAAAAATAATCTTGACCAATTAGACGATGTTTGTGTAATTGATAAACGTGTATAACCATTCATATAATTTTCTGTTTGAAAAATCCTCGTACCGTTATATTTGTTCTCAATGTTTAAAAAGGCACTTTTCTTTAGTTTATTGTTATGTT
>Ga0209190_1001422_pt1 | contig 16758 bp, 18 predicted proteins | sample M_140205_XF_Meta_FD_187315 | JGI IMG/M metagenome (GOLD analysis project Ga0209190, IMG submission 187315) | Freshwater microbial communities from Lake Montjoie, Canada to study carbon cycling - M_140205_XF_MetaG (SPAdes) (version 2) | ecosystem: Environmental > Aquatic > Freshwater > Lake... | reverse complement strand
GAGTGAATCGTGTGGATCGAGTAAAGGTGACCGTCACCGAAGCGCCAGCGTTCTGTGCGATGTTGGTTGCGTAAGTGATTTTATCGGTTGAGGTTGCAAACGGTAATGGTCGAAGCACCGAGTCAGCGGTTGAGGTGTAGGACAACTGGTTCGGATAAGTTCCGCCGTTGTAGACCTTGTTGATTGTTCCGCCCAAGTCATTCAAGTCTGAGGCTGGCAAAACAGCACCATCAGTGAATGAGGTTTTCGCTGGGAATCCTGCGGCCATGTCTTCTCCTAAGTTCCAGGACTAAGTGTCAAAGACATCCGCCAAGAGTTCGGCAAGATGTCGTGGTTCATTTCTTGAACATAACAATTGTAATTGAGTGTTGAACCGTAGATTGGATTACGAACAACCTGCACTGCAACACCAAGGTCAGCGTTGAGAATCTCATACCAAAGATTGTCAGAGAACCCGACACATTCAAACCCGATGCTATCCACTCGATAACGTGGGAAAGCGAACTGGTCAGCTAGTTGCTGGGTGATTGCTGAAATGTTGCCGGTCGAATAGAACGTGTCAACCTGCTTGGCGAATGTTCCATACTTGATGACGCTCGATTGGTTGAACTTTGTGGGGGTGCTGACGAATCCGTTCGGATCAGTATTGTTTGCAGTCACACTGTTGGTCATGTATTTCTCGCCACCGATGACACTGATTTCGTCATACTCAACAACATCAGAACTCGCACGAGTGTCAGTCATGACAAAGCGCACAGTCTTGGAAGCGAATGAACCAGGCGCGAACACCCCATAGTTCAACCAAGTGGCTTCACCGCTTGTGCTGACATAGAACATCGCACCTGCTTGAGTGCTGACAATAGGGTCAGTCATGGACAGCGCATCGTTCTTTGCAATCTTGCTGACAATGTAAAGGTTGTTAGAACTTCCAGCCGTTCCATAGTTCCAGCCTGAAGAATCCAAGATGCGAGAAATAGCGGTGTAGTCGCCTAGACCTGTGGTGTCAATGTCGGTGAACATTCTGCCCAGCATCGCCAGACCATCCACACAAGTGAATGTGACGACAGGTTCGAGCGAAAGGTCTTTGTCAATCTGCTCGATGAAACCTGAGAAGAGTGGAACTTCGGTAGGGCCACCACCGTGAGTGATAGTTCCGGTCACTCGAATGCCAGTTCCAGCGACAAGGATTGAATCAACGCTTGGCGTGACGTATCCCGAGAAGTAGGCAGCCGACAATTGACCTGAGCAACTACCCGTCGCAGAGTTAGCGATAGTGAACTGGGTGCTTGTCACCGAGGTGACTGTTTGAAGGCTGAGGTTCAATGCAGTAGCGCTCAGGTTGATAATCGTGACAATGTCGCCAACCTTGAGATTGTGGTTTGACGTGTAGGTCACAGTTGTTCCGTTACCGCTGGCGGCAGTAATCAACGCAGACTTGGAGAACTCAGGGTCATAACTGCCCGAAGTGTTGTCCATCGTCATGACCAAAGTGCCAGGCTGAATCTGTTGATCCTCGCGAGTTCGACCTCGACGAATACTGATGCGCTTCACATCTGTTGTTGGCATCTGAGTCAACGTGGTGAAAGGTGTGTAAGTGCCAAGAACATCTGTGCCTGAAGGCGCAAGTGTTGACCATCCGAGCGTGAACAATCCAGAAGTGCGGTTGCCAGTATCGAGGTAGACCTTAATCAGTGGCGCATTCGTGCCGTCATAAAGTGCCACAGGTTACACTCCAAGGATTGAAGGGTTGAGTCCTCGACGACGCATCAGCTGTGCAATGTTGTCACGAACCGTGACTGCCAAATCTTTCTCATGCACAACCGAACCTTGCACGTTGACCACAACAGTCATGCCTGAACCGCCACCTAGACCGTTCGGAGTGATGCGACCGCTGGTTGATGGTGTGAAGAGTTCAGGGCCGTTCTCGCCGACTATGTAACTTGAATGACCCATGACAGAACCACCAACTGCTCGATAGCCGGTCATGCCTACGCCTGGAACAGCAGTATGTAATCCAACCAACTTTTGATTCTTGTCGTTGTGCATCCAAGGTCGTTCAAATTGTAAACGACCGTTGAACCAAATCATTCCGTTCTCATGAGCGCTCTCAGGTGAAATCAATTCGGTTCGACGTTGACGCTGTGCTTGGTCTGAACCAGTCTGCTTCACGCCAGTTTGTGCGCCACGCAGTTTCTGTGTTGGTGTCTCTTCTGGTTGGGAATAATTCACCCAACCGGCAAGCATCCCCAGAACGCCGAAACTTGCGGCGATGGCAGCAATCGCAGGGATAGCAGCGGCAAGACTTGCGCCACCAGTTGCTGCAGCCTCAGCGCCAGCGGTCGTCGCTGCAACCACTGTCGTTGTTGCAAAAGCACCTCGAAGAATTGCAAGAGCGCCAACCATAGCATTCACCGCAGCATAGGCTTTCGAGCCAATGAAGATTGCTGCAATGACTTTGCCCATGTTGCCCAAGAACTGTTGATGGTCGCCAAGATACTTGAAGAAGTTTCGAGTCTTCTGCCCTAGATCGTAGATTGACTGCATCGCTTCGCCACCCGAGTTCTTCACACCGGTCAGGCCGTCAACGAATCCCTGCACGTTCGGGACAACATTGGTCACAAGATAGTCAGCAAACTTAGTCATGGTCGGCATTAAGGCATAGCCGATTTGTTCCTTCGACTCTTTCAAGTGTTCCTGCATGATTGCCAGGCGACCGCTGAAAGTTTCAGCATTGGTCTTGGCAGCGCCACCGAAGGTCTGAGCCAGAATGTTGGTCGCAGCGTTGAAGTCTTTTGACTTGATGATGCTCTCTGAAAGTGGGATGCCCAGACGTTTCAATGCGCTGAACTGCCCATTGTGCGCGAGAACCAAGCCCTTGGAAACGGCAGTCAAATCCTTGCCAGTTCCAGCACTAATGTCGAGCGCCAAGTTCATCAGGTTCTGTGACTCAGTTAGGTTGCCAGTACCCCGAGCAAGCATTGCAAGTGCAGGTCGCAACTTGTCATCGGCGATGCCATAGGACATCTGAAGATTTTTGATGAACTCTTCGCTCTGCTTGACCTGACCCTGAGTTGCCTTGGTCGTATTCTGCAAAGCCAGTGCAAGTTGCTTCTGACTCTTCTCATCCTCAGCTGCAGCCTTCAGTGAATCATAGGCAAACTTTGCAGCGGCAGCGCCAGCGACAGCCAAAGATGCAGCGGCAACCTTTCCCATCTGAGAAAACTTCTTGCCAATCGAATCGGTTTCCTTGCCGACCTTACGCATTGCGCCAGTAGCCGACACATCCTTGCCGTAAAGGCTATAGGTGAGTGAGGTATCTTTTGCCATAGTGGCAACTCCTAGCGGTTATTGGCGGCGGTCAGTAATAGTTCGAACACGTCAGAATCCAAGTCCCACACATTCCAAGGTGTCACGCTTGGATAGGTGTGCATGAGAAGTGGCAGGTTCGCCATTACTCGATCGTAGACTCCGCCGGGGATTCGGCTAAAGGGTCGGCATCATCCTGAATGAACTCGAACTTGTCGGTCTCAAAGTCGTTAGCCTCGATGAAAGACACATCTTCGCCAGAACGACGACGAGCAACCCACACCATGATGGCGAAAATCTGACGCTGTTCAACCTCGATGGAATCCCTGCGCTCATCTGACAACGACTTGAAAGCCTTGGGCGAGATGTTGGCATTAGCAAACAACTTCTCCAGTGGGCGCTTGAACTCGCGCTCAATCATCAGCTGCTCACCCATAGTCAGGCCACGTTCGCCTGGGTCTTCAGGTGTCTTGTAAATCTTGCCGTCGATTTTGATTGCCATTATTTCCCCTTGTGATTGTTATCTGAAGTTGATTCCAACTTCTTTGAGTGCATCGGTGAAAGCCTCGTTGACTTCGTTTCTAATCTTGCCAGCCCTCTTCCTGACGGTAACGCCAAGGAAAGGTGTTGGCTTCTGGATAGGCCATGTCTCAGGCTTGTCCATGTTCTCGCCGAACACAGGATGCTTCCAGCCACGCTTCACGCGACCATCGACATACCAAGGCAAACTGTAACGCTTGCCTCTGCTAGTTCTTCCTGAGATTGCTTCGAACTTCTTGGCATTCACGCGGATGTGTAGACCTGCACCTTTGCGAGTTGTTGTCGCTCTTGATCCAACAGACCGAGCGATGGCTGTTCGAAGGCTCACTCGATTGCCCTGCTTCACGCGAATAGAACTCTTACCTCGGCCAGACGGCAACGCTAAGGCTGCCGCCTTGACCTCGGTCACAACTGGCTTGCTTACTTTGACCAGTTTCTTGCGAAGTTCTTTCTTGACTTCTTTGTCTAATTTTCCAATGCGTGTTGCTAGACGATGAAAGTCTTTGGCATCTCGCACCTCAATCATTAGAGCGTGGAATCTAGTGTGCGGTAGTTGATGGTGTAGGGAGCGTTCGTGCCGTCATCGTAGACCGTGAAGCCGAATGAAACGTCGATTGTTCCAGGGCCTGAAACCATAGGAACGTCACCGTCAAACTTGGCGGCAGGAATAACGATTTCAAGCAACTCAGTTGTTGACGCAGCGGCAGCACCTGTGAACGTGACCTTCAGGCCAGCGGTCGTGTCAGCAAGGAACTTGTCGAGAAGAACCGTGTCAGTGAACTCAGCTGTGACCTTGCCGGTGATGGCTCGGAAACCGTTGATGATTTGTTCAGCCTTGACACCGGAAGCGCCTAGGTTGTAACGATCATTCTTGAGTGAGTTGTCAACACTGAACGTGAAGTCCTTGATGTTGGCGTAAGTTGTGGACACATTGTCAGTGACAGCACCCTGAGCAAAATGGAACAGGTTAGTCGTAGCGAAGTTTGAATAAGCAGGTGTTGCTGAGGTTGATGAACCGCTAGTGTAACTTGCACCATCGAGCGTGAACTTACCCTTGGCGATTTCGCCAGCACCGACAGAGAGTTCAAACGAACTCATCTTGCAACCGCCGAGAGTCTTGTAAATAAGCGTTCCACCGTACTGAGGAGTTGCGACCTGAGTGGTGAATGAATCGCCAATCAAATCGTCAGGCGTGAACACATAGGTGTAAGCGCCACTTGCAAGAGTGCCGGTCGGAACAGAGCCAGTTGCAAGACTGAGCAACAGACCTAGACCACGACTTGGCAAGTCAATTTCAAAGTCGCCTTCAGCGCCCTTGGTCGTGACAACACGACGGTTGGCGCGAGGTGTAAGACCGCCAGAACGAAGACCCTGTCCAACCACAGTGTTCTTGACATACTTGGTGGATTCACTGTTGAACTCATAGAAACGGTCAACGGTGACAGTGGTGTTGAATGTTGATTCTTTCTTGATGCCTAGCCACGAGCCAATGCCTGAGCCGATTGCCATTGCTATTTCTCCTCTTGAGATTCAGTCATTGCGACTGGGTTGGGTGATTGTTTCTTGCTATCCCCTGATGCCCAGTTGAATGGTGCTTCGAGCATTCGGGCAGCCATCTCGTCTGAGACTTCGACAACTTCGTCAAACTTGATTTCGATGCCAAGTTCAGGCACATACAAGTCGCCGAGTTGACAGACATTTCTAATCTTTGCCATGAGTAACTCCTAGGTTCTGGCTCGGTAGGTGATTGTGAAAATGATGTTGACCGCTGCACCCTGGTCAGTTTGCATATAGGTCATTTGATGTGAGGCTAACTGGCTATAGATGCACGATCCAGCAAGAGTTGAATCGGCACGAATAGCGGTGTCGATGGCAGACAGTAGAACGCCAGCCCTAGTCCGACGTGCAGACAAGCTAGTTCCACCATCCCACGTCGACAAGAAACAATCAACCGAGCCATCTTCAAACTGCTTCATGTTGCCAAGTTGCTCAAAGATTTGAGTCACACTGGCAACCGAAACTTCGCCATCTTCCGAGCCATCGTGACCCACAGCGATGAAGTCGCTTGGATAACTCATGTCTACTTCAGGGCCGTCAAAGATTCGAACACCCGTCAGTGTTGACGATGCACCCAGAACGGAGATGATTCCGTTGATGACTTGAGGAACTGCAGTGGTAGCCATTACGCAATCCCAGGCAACGAGGCAGGATCGAGCAACTCCATCGCCCGGCGAGGCAAGGAATAGGTCGGCGTTGAATAGAAGTCGTCACCTGCACCCATGCGGTTCATGACAGTTGCAGCGCCACGCTGAGTCTGCCAAAGATGGCGCAGGATTTCCAACACGCCTTGCTGAACTGCTGGCGGTGTCACTGTGTACCCTGCGATATAGGTCACCGTGACAGCATTCACGCCAGAAGCCCAGAACCCATACGCACCGAACGACGATGAAGCCGACAAGGTCGAGGTGGTCAAGCGGTAGAGTCGCTGACCGGTGTCATCCAACTTGTAAGAATTAGAATCCAAAGTCACGCCAGACTCGACAACTTCTGTGATGCTAATCGCACGAGGCGAGCGCAGACGAAGAACGTCAGTCTGTCCGTCATACATTTCCACCAAGGTACGACGGCCAAGGACAGCGCCCACATAATTCTCGGCAAGGTCTTGGGCAGCGTCAATGAATCGGCGAATCTCATCCTCGTCAGCTGACGCGGCAGGGATGTTGAGGTGGCTCAGCGCCATGTCATACGACACGACCGGCAAAGTTGTCAGGTCACGAACAGTGAACTCATCAGTGAACGCTGAAGCATTCGTGCCAGTAGCCACCCAACGGATTGTGTGACGACCTGACAGGGTCGGAGTGTAGGCGATGTCATAAAGGCCAGCGCCTGAGTTAGTAACGCTAGGCGTGACCGTAGAACCGCTAGGAAGCGTGATGGTACACACAACAGCGGTGGCGTTCTGTGCTGTTCCTGCACTGTTGGTGATAGTGATACCAAGAGCGACAACATCACCGAGATCATAAGAAGCCATGAGTTATCTCGCTTTCATAGTGGCGGTCGGAACAGTTCGAGAGTTAGCGTTAGCGCCAGAACTTGAGGCTTGATTGTAGGTCAAACCACTTTGATACAAAACATTGCTGTTGTAATAAGTGCCGACACTTTGCGACGCTGATGGTGTTCTTGGTTTCATTGAAGTCACAATGTCACTTCACTTTCAAGCTTGTGCGGTCGATAGCAATTGACTTGCAACAATCAGCGTATGAATCACAGTCCTGTGTCGGACATCCAGTACGGCAAGCCATTAGGCAGGGTTAGGGATGTTGTCAACAATTGTGGTTACTGCTCCACCGTTACCTGCAGCGATAACGAGTTTTAAAGTGTTGGCGTTTGTTCCTGCTATCAGACCTAGACGGGCATAATCTTGTGTTCCTGCTGGGCTTCCTGCAGTGGCTTTCTGTAACTGGAGCATTCCGCCACCATTAATTGCCAACAATGCAAAACGGCTTGCCGTCGAGTTAAATGATGGGCTTCGAGTATCAACCTGATTCTGTAATGTTCCATCACCTCTAAAGAATGCCAAAGCATTTCCACCAGAATCTTGTATCTCTACAATGTTTGCCGTGCTTGATGTTGCGCTCGATGCAGCTCTGAATGCTCCAGCAATAGTTCCGAGGCTACGAGCAACACTGCCCGTCTGCACTGCAGCAGAAACAGTTCCTGCAACAGTTTGTGATCCCGTTGTGGTGTTGGCAAACGACACAGTAAACGGTGAAGTGTTACTCACTGCAGTAACTACAGACACAGCATTGTATCCAGTAGGTGTGATACCAGCCGTTCCAATCAAATCACCTACAGCAAGGTTTGTTGCTGTGGTTGTCGTGATGGTGGCCGTAGTTCCATCGCCTGATGCTGCAGTTGTAGCACCACCGACAGACTTAAACACTCCAGTAGCGCTGCCAGTCCAAATCTGACCGTTGGTATTACGTCCACCCAAAACTGTGCCGGTACTCATCTGGTATTGGATGAGATCAGCGGTCTGATTGAGGACTCTCTTGATGGCTAACGGAATGACCGTAGTCACAGCATTAGCGATGACATGACCGCCGACAGTGAAAGCGTTAGCGACAGCAAGAACAGCAGCCGTTCCAGCAATCTTGACTGCACTCAATGTTCCAGAAATCTTGGCATCAGTAACTGAAGCATCAGTTGGAGTTCGAGTATCGCTCAAGCGTGAATCTGATGTGACGACAGCCGTTCCAGTAATCTTTGAAGGACTCAGCGTTGATGCAATCTTGTCATCAGTCACAGTTCCATCGGTCGGTGTTGCTGTCACAGTAACTGAACCGCCAAGCGCAACACTTGATCCATTCACGCTGACCGAAGAGTTGGCAAGTGCAGAGTTAGGAACTGACGACAAGCGAGCATTCGGCAAAGTGCCAGAAGTGATGTTCGACGCATTCGTGGTGTCAGTAGTTGCCGAAGTTGCCAGACCTGAAATCTTTGAAGTGGCGATTGCAGCTGAAGCCGAGATGTCAGCATTGACAATTGTGCCATTGGCAATCATCGTCGAAGTAACAGTTCCGGTGTCAGCCTGAGTGACCGCTGTTCCAGTAACAGCCGAAGGGCTAATTCCTGATGCTGGCGCTTTCCCTGCCACCGTAGAATCCAAAGCCGTCAGACGAGCCACAACGGTCGCAGACGAGCCTTGAGGATTGACCCCTAGTGTGGACTCAATCGCCTCGATAGCGTCGTTAGCGTTGGCGTGTTGGGTAGCATGAGGCACTGTGGCGGAGTCAAGTGTGTCACTAGCCGAAGGGTTGGTGAAATTGTCCAAACCGCCAGGGAAACTTGAGGCCATGATTTCTCCTTAGATAGAACTCGGGAACAGTGCAGGGGATTCACTGCCCCCGAGAGATTAGTTGTGTTGCGCTTTCCACAAATCATGCTGGCGCTCATCGAGCCAGAACTGTTTGTGATGCCCAAGAATTGCGCCAGTGTGGGCAAAGATGGGGAAACCTAGAGCCGTCGCCTTACGGCAGAACAGCAAGTCTTCACTGAACCAACGGCCAGCGATAGCACCGTCAAAGAACCAACACCAGTCAGTTCCTTGGTTCGGATTCGCCTTCTCGCGCATTGACTCAAGAACCGAACGATGAACCATCAGGCAACCAGTGCCAGCACCGTCAATCTGTGTCACTTGGTTCTTCGGGTATTTGTCCAACGGAATCATTGCGCCGTCAGCTGCCAACTCGTAGATTGCAGGGACAGGTCGAAGCGCCTCATTCTCAAAGAACGCTGCGAAGACTAGACCGGCAACAATCGGACGGTCATCCTTGTGGGCAGTTTCAATGAGCAAGTCGAAAGCCGACAAAGGCAACGACTGGTCAGAGTCAATCATCAACAACCAGTCGGCGTGAGAATCATCAAGGAAGTTCTTCACAATAAGGTTGCGAGTTCGAGCCAGAAGGCCCAGACCCTGAACACATTGCAGTGAGTCAATCCTTGGTCGACGTTCACGCATCAAACCGACAAGGTCAATCGTCAACTGTGTGTCAATAGAGCCATCGTGCGGAATGGCGATGCACACAGTTTCCCGTGACCTCATCGGGTTTCACGATCCGTTGTCGTCACCCGAATGTCAGAAATCTGGTCGACAGTTTCCAACACTTGCTCAATCGTGCCGTCGGCTTCAAGCACCTTCTCGATGGCAATCGCAGCCTCAAGAAGTAAAGTTTTCATCTTGCCCATAGTCCATCCCCTGATGTATTAAGAGTGCCAAGTGGCGACCCTAGACCTAAGCCTAGAGCCGCCACCCGACGGATTCAGATTAGTAACCTGAAGGCGTTACAGCGCCAGTTCCGCTGATGCCAGAAACGGCCTTAGCGAAGCGGTGAATGAGTGCAGCGTAACCGTAGACCTGGAAACGAACGGTCAGGTTTGCAGACAGCACGTCATTAAGCACACGAGTTTTGACCCCCGACTCGAACAGGTAGCTGTCGCTGAACTTGCCAACCAAGATTGGTGACTGGTTCGTGCTTGCAGTGTTCTTGAGTGTTGCGTCAACGTAGACAGGCACACCGTAGATTGAACCAACAAGACCAGCAGCAGCGCCAGGAGCAGTTGTTACGCCGCCAGCGTTGAATGGGCCGTTGCCAGTTGGAACGATGAGTGGACGGCTTGAGCCATCAACCTGTGAAGCCAACCAGTACCAAGTTGCCGGGGCCATTACGATAGCATCAACATCCTTGTAACGGTTAGTGACAACCTGTGAGATTGCCTTCGTGATAGCAGTCAGACCGCCAGTTGCAGATGGAGTGGTTTCAGTCCAAGTGGTTGGGATGCCGTTTGTGCTATCCGTGCCAAGTGTGACGAAGCCCTTCAGTGAGCCAGCAGTTCCAGCGCCATTGCCTGAAACAGCAGTGTTCAACTGCAATGCGTAGTCAGCCATCAAGTCGCCGAAGATTAGCTTGTCAAGACCGCCACTGATTGGGGACTGCTCTACTAGCTGAATCGACACGTTCTGGAAACCGCTGATGGTTTCAACACGGCCAGTGACCGTTGATGTAACCATGTCACGAGGTGACGTTGGTGCGTAGGTGCTTGAGTTGTCTGCGGCTTGCAGGCCAACCCTAGTTCCCGTCGTAATGGCAGGAATGTTGATGCTGTCAGTTCCAGCCGGAAGCGCCATGTTTGTGGTCAGGTTAGCGGTGACACGGGCAGCACGAGCGAACTCTGCATACTCGTTGATGAGGTACAAAGGTGGAACGAAGTCGCCACCGCTTGTGTCGGTGCGGTTGATGTCACGAAGTTCAACAGCCATTTCGGACTGATGACGATTCAGACGGTCAAACGCATCACGGTCGCCACGAAGTTGAGCGTTGATCATGTCACGAGCGAAAGAGTTATCTGAACCCTTGTCGTAAGTCATGGCCTCACGGGTAACAACGGCAGAACCGAAGGTCGGAACATTCGCAGCAGCGCGAACTTCCTTGAGTTCAGCAGTGCGAGCCTCTAGAGCTTCTGCTGTTTCAATCTTGCTGTCGAGATCAGTGATCTCTGCGTGACGTGCTTCTGCTGCATCTAGTGCCTCAGTAGTCACTTCACCAGCAAGGAGTGCTGCAGCATCGGCTGCGGCGGTTGCACGAGATTCGCGCAAAGAGTCCAACATGGACATGGCTACTCCTTCAAGTAGTTAGTGGGTTAGTGAGTCGCCGAGGCAGAAGCGTCGGGGACATCTCTAAGGGATTGCCCCTAGAGAGAATCAAGTTTGAACTTCAAAGCAAGTTTGCGCTTGCGAAGTTCTAGTTCATCTTCAACGGAATCTTCCGAGCGCATTCCGACAGATGAAGCGTCATAGGCTGGCCATGTCACAACTGAAACCTCAAACAGGTTCAGGTCAGTGAGTGTGCGAAGACCTTCCTCACGAGTGTCACCGCCAGGAGCAACACTGAAAGCGAATGACATCTTGTCAACGTCGCCACGAGTAAGAGCCGAAGCCAACTCAGCAGCACGAGGATTCGACGGGTCAAGCGTTGCTTCCATGCGAAGACCGACCTCATCCTCAGACAGGGTCAACGTGCCACCCTGCGTCGAGGCAAGAGGCAACTGGTCGGTGTCATGATTCACAAGTAAGAACACAGGGTCGCCAGACTTCAACGATCGAGTGAAAGCGCCGGGCGCAATCATCTCACGGAAGTTCAGACCAGTGGCTTCCTTGTTGAACTGTGCAGCGTAGCCACCAATTCGAAGTGAACCGTCGTCAGTAGCGATGGCACGAACCTCAGCCTCAAAGGTAATGCGCTCAGCTGATGCGATAGCAGACTTGCGTTCTTCAATCATGAGACCCTCACTAGGTTCGGCGGAGCGTGGTTCAGGCAAAGCGTCAATCGGCGTGAGAAGGTCAGCACGATGAACCACAGTCTTATCGGATGGCACGAAACCGTTACCATCAGCGGAATAGATACGAATGACAAAGGCAGGGTTGTCTTTTGTGCCGTCAATTTCAAAGCCATCACTCGAAGACACATTGCCAGTGGTGACAACTTTCTCAACCTTGCCATGAGAAAGACCGCCCGACGAATCCCACGAAACGAAAGTTCCAGCCTTGAGTTCACTGGCGGCAGCGCGAGTCATCGGATAAGCCTCAGACATCATTGGCATGGATTCTTCAGCCATGTCATCAAGGTCGTTGCCCTGAGCGTCAAGTGGGTCAACCGCTGGCTGGGTGACTTCCTCGCCAAGTGAGGCGGTCAGTTGCCACTTGTAGAACTGTTGACCGTCGATAGCGCCAGCGATGAAGTTGGCGATTCCTTGCTGGTTGTAATTCGTCGCACAATCAAACACGTCAGAGAGTTGATCGAGGAAGATGTCATTGGCAGTCAGAAGGTCGCGAGCCAAACTCATCGGGTCTTGACCAGGTGTTGCATCCTTTAAGTATCCAAGGCTCATAAACTCAACCAGATGGAACGGAGCAGTCACACCAATCTTGCGAAGGTTCTCAGCGATTGGGTCAATGAGTTCATAGGCGGTCTCGTAAATCTTTTGGAACAGTTTGTGATACTCGCTGAAGTCAGCGCCCTTCACGTTCCAGTGTGCGCCATGTGCGCGGAAGTAGAACTGAACCGCAGTTCCTAGAAGTTCAGACAACTCTTCCGGCAAGTTCGAAACTGTTTCAGTTTCTTCCATGTCTCGAAGTTCCATACTTTCGCCTTCCAATGAAGCCACTCGGGCAGATAGTTGTTCTCTAATTTTTGACGACCAGGTGAACCCTGCATCGCCACCCCAAGCGGCCCAAGCAACTCGACCGGCGCTCGGATAGCCATCTTCGCCAGGGTTGAAACCCTGACCCTTCTTGTCAACCTCATGACGTGCAAAGAATGAATACATTCTCAGCACAGTCTCAAGCGATAAAGACTTTCCAGCCGCCAAGTCGCTTGCACGTTTCCGACCAACATCAGTGAAACCTGAGCCAGCCTTACCATCAGCAATCCATGCCAAAGCCCTCTTCGCTTCGTCACGAACTCCCTGCGGTGGTCTGAATGTTTCAGCCATTAGTCAAGCACTCCCATGACAGGTGCGCTTGGATCAGCATCCTCGCCAAGCGAAGACAAGTCACCGCCAGCAGTGACAGTTCCAGCAAGAGCCTGATTGAACTTGTCGCCGCCAATATAAGGTTCGCGACCAATAATCTGGCGAGCCTCATTCGGTGATGAGATTCCCTTGTCAACGTAAAGCGAAGCGACACGAGCCTGAGTCAACGAGTCGGTGCGAAGCAGTGAAGCAAAGTCGAACACAACATCCTGGCCAACTGGCAGGAGTTCAGAAAGAGCAGTTTCAAGACGACGAACCCAAGGGGTCAACGTATGTGTCAAGAAGTTCAGGTTCGCTTGCTCTACGTTCTGGTAGGTCTGGTTATCGCCAGTAACACCCATAAGGTGACCGGGGATTCGGTAGACCCGAGCGATGTCACGAATCAACTGCTCACGGGTTGCAATCATTTCCATGTCAGCTGCACTGGTCGTAATAGGCGTGAACTTCAGGCCATCAGACAACACCGCTGGACGGCGACGGCGACGGTGAGTTGCTTCCCATGTTCCCTGAATCGTGCGAGCCTGGTCAAGCGTCAACTTCTGGTCAGTGCTAAGAACGCCAGAAGGTGTTGCGCCTTCGCCGTAGAACTGTGACAGGTGACGATCCATTGCCAGTGAAAGACCGACAAGGGTTCGTGACTGAATCAAAGGTGACACACCAACCAGCGACTGCGGTGGTGTGAACCAACGGATGTGCATCAAAGATTCGTTCGGAATGTCATTGCCGAGGTGAAGATACTTGCGACCAATCTGGTCACCTGTTGGCAGAACCTGCATCTGGTATGGATGCAACGGAACTAGACCAATCAAGTTGCCACGAGTGTCACGGTCTTTGTGAATGTAAGCGTTGCCATGAAGGACAAGCGAAGCCATCACTTGATGAATGAACTCGAATGTGTTCGTTCCTGAGATGATGTCAGGTTGAGCCAGCGACGAAGGCAAAGGAACATTCTTGCGCTGACCGTCTATGACTTCATAGCAACGAAGCGGAAGTGAAGCCACCGAATCACATAACAAAGTGACAGCCGACATGACGCTCGAAACGCCAAGGGCAGTCCACTCGTCGATGCGTTCGCCAGAACTTGAGGTGACTTGGGTCTGACCGTACAGCTGGGACAGTGGCGCAACATAGTTGTTGAACTGTGGGTAACGCCCAACTACCGAAGACCGGCGAAGAATGCTCATTCGTTACCTGCTAAATAAGAGAAGACAAGGGCAAAGATGCCGCCGACAATAAGACCAAAATCGAAACCAAAGTGAAGACCGATACCTGCACACACTGAGCCAGCGCCAGCAATTTCAACTGCTGTTGTGATGTTCTCACGCTTCATCAAACTCACCCATTCCGTCTAGGTCATCAAGGTCAAAGATCATTGGCAAGCCGCCACCCTGCCCATTCCACCAGGCAGCACGTTCAAGGCCCATGACAGCGGCAACGGCCAAGTCGATACGTCGAGCCGAATGTCGGCTTTCCTTAGACAGGCGAGAACCACGAGCGTCAACTCGAAGAGTTGCATTGCCAACATGACGAGCGAACATCGGGTCACCATCATGAGTCATCGACTTATTCATGACCGCTTCATAAAACCGAGTTGTTGCAGGAGTCATGCGTGAAGCCGACTGAGGGAACAACGTCACAGGAAGATTCTCATCTTCAAGAATCTGGAAAGTTCTCGCCCAGCGGTATGGATCGCAAGCAATCTCTTCAACCTGCCACTTCAGGCAAGCGTTTCGGATTGACTGCTCAACATCTGCCACTGGAACTTGCCAGTCTGCAGCCTCATTGTCAGGCTTCTCCCACGCCTCAACCACGAAAGCGTGAGGAACTTCCTCGATGGTCACACCAACAATGGCAGTGCAGTCACCATTGAACGAACCGTCAAAGGCAAGCACAACGGCAGTGCCATCCTCAACAATGCGCTCGGTGGCAATGCCATCCCAAGCGCCAGCAGGAAGCCAAGTGTCTGAGGTCGACATCCACTGATTACAGCGCTTTGTTCGGAACTCAGACTCAGGCGTTCGGTTGATAACCGACTCAAAATCTGAGGCGGCAACAATGTCATCAAAGCCAGGATTGGCATCAAGCCACGTCTTCGGATCACGATGGTCAGACTCAGCTGAGGCTTCCCACCATGCGAAGAAGAACGACGGGTCGACAATCTCGCCAGTAGCAACCTTCTGGCCATACTGGTACAAGCCATAACACAAGGAATCCCGACCGCTGGAATCTGTCTTGACCCCTGCGGTGGTGATGCCCACCATCATTGGTTCTTTGCGAGCGCCCTGAGCGAGGCTCATGACATCCCACAGTTCGCGGTTTGGTTGTGCGTGAACCTCATCAAAGATGGTCAGCGTTGGACTGAGACCTTCCTTGGTGAAACTTTCAGACGAGAGCGCTCGGTAAGTCGTGCCACTCTTCGGGTTGTAAATCGTATCTCGGAACACTTGCAAGAAGTCCGACAGTTCAGGCTGGAGGCGAATCATTTCTTTCACAGTGCCGAACACAATCTTTGCCTGATCACGGTCAGCGGCGCAAGAATAAATCTCACCGCCAGAAGGCCCGAGAACCAAATGCTCAAGGGCAAGAGATGCAGCCCAAGCCGACTTGCCATTCTTGCGAGGCAATCCAATCAAGGCAGTTCGGTGACGAAGAGTGCCATCAGTCTTCTGTGCAAACAGTTGACGGGTAAGTTCCCGTTGCCAAGGTCGGAAGGTCATCGCCGAACCGGCATCGCCAGCAATAGATTCCTTCGTGATCTTGCAAAGTGCCTCAGCAAAGTCGACAACTTCCTCACCGCGAGAACGCTTGAGGTCTGCAGGTGGCACAGGTGTCAACCAACGTGGTGGCCACGCCTGAATCTTGCTCTTCCCCTGAGCCGCCATCAGTTCCCCCGAACTATCGTTTCGATACTTCCCCAAGGTTCAAGCTGAACAGTTCGAAGCGCCTTCTTAAAGTCGAGGTGATACTTGCTCACAATCGACTTGGCGACCGGTGCAGTTCTGTGATCTTGCGCCTTGTAAAGCAAAGGCAAGGAAGTGTTGAAGATGACCAACCGAGTTGCAGTGTTGGCCTCGCTGGCAAGTTGAAGCCAGAAGGCACGATGTCGGCGGTCGATGTGAGTTCCATCAGCGATGACGTTCAAGCCATCATGAGCAGCAACCTCAGCACGACGGCGCAACTGGTTCATGAAGATGTTCGAATCAAGCGACCGGTCAGCACGAAGAGGTTCAGTGCTGGCGATGTGTTCATCACCTGTCGAGTTTCGTGCGAGCCACGTTGACTTGCCAGCGCCAGGAGCGCCCATCAAGACCGTGATCATTTGACCTGTCGCTTGGCAATCAAGTTATCAAGAGCGCTGGCACGTTTCACCTCAGCCACACCAAGGCGTGAACGTGAAGTCGGGTCGAAGCCAAGACTGGCAAGTGCATCAGAAAGCGACTTGGTCAAAGCGACAACTGCACGAGCATCAGCAGGTTCAGTGGTCGCCCGATACCTAGCGCGAGCAATGGTCAAGTCGTCAGCTGCACGACAAGCATTCTCGATGGCCGACAAGTCTGAATCAGGTGACAGCCAAGTGATAGCCATCGACCAGGCACGACCCCAAAGTTCGAGTCCATCCTTGCCAAGGTCGGCAGGTGGGTCAGGAATTGTGATGGCCATCGGCAGAGTTTGGATCACTGCAAGTTCTGGAAGTTTGCGCCTTCCGGGATTTCCCTGAGCGCGTTTCAGTTCCGCTGGCTTAGGCGGTCGACCGTTGGTTGCCATGAGCGAAAGTCCTGACTGAATCTGGAATCCAAAGTTTTGCGAATGTGTGCGATCTGG
>Ga0209190_1001420_pt1 | contig 16766 bp, 14 predicted proteins | sample M_140205_XF_Meta_FD_187315 | JGI IMG/M metagenome (GOLD analysis project Ga0209190, IMG submission 187315) | Freshwater microbial communities from Lake Montjoie, Canada to study carbon cycling - M_140205_XF_MetaG (SPAdes) (version 2) | ecosystem: Environmental > Aquatic > Freshwater > Lake... | reverse complement strand
TTCATGTAATCGAAGCGACCGTCGCCGCCGTAGAAGAATGCACAGTCGTAGTTTCGTTTTAAAAATGGCGAGAAGGTCGTCACCAAGTTGGTGCCTTCCGGACGGTAAATAATCGATTGACCGGGTGTCGGTGGAAGATTGAGAGTGAGCGCTTCCATGCCGCGCACGGTACGCGTGCCGGTGGCGTAGAGGTTTTCGAAAAAGATCGAATCCTTGGCGATACGGTCCAGATTGGGAGTGATGTTTTGGTTGTCACCGACGTAGCTCATGTAGTCTCCGCTAAGGCTTTCCATGCAGATGAGAATCACATTCCAATGGTGCTCTGGTTCCTCGTGTCGGATTGAACGTTGTAGATCGTCTAACGTAGGTGTGCTTGCTGTTTCGTTAGGAGTGACAAGCAGGCGCTTGGCTTCGGTGAGTGCTTGTTCATTGGGAAGTTTTGCATACCACTTGGTGTATTCTAACTCCATTTGTTTGAAAGCCGCCATAAATGACCAGCAGCCATTTTTAGCTAACTCGCCATGATATTGATTGGCGAATGCGGGTATCGACGACTGGTTGACAAAAAATACAGTTAGACATGAAACTCCCGCTCCAATTAGTAGTCCGGCGCAGCGATCGACCCATGAGTTGGTTTCAGCTGCAGCCCAAGTGAAGATGCCTTTACGTTTCAGTAACCATGTTACTAGAGCTCCTAGCAAGACGATGCCTGATAAAATCGGCACCATGGGATAAGACTCGAAAAGATTTCCTAAGACTTCTTGGGTCCAAATAAGATAGTCCACGGCGATGAAATTAAATCTTGCTCCGAATTCGTCCCAGAAAAACCATTCCGAGGTGGTGATGAAGATCATCAAGCTCGCGTAAAGGGTCATCATGGCGACCATCAAAATCATCCCAATAGGGCCTTTTATGACACGGGTCGGGGTGAGAACACCAAGTAGCAACCATGGGAGTGCAGCGAAGATTCCAGCGGCGATGTCGAAGCCAAAGCCGCAGGCAAAGACGCCTAACAATGATGAATTCCAAGTAAGCTCATGATGGGCAGTGAGCAGTAAGATGATTCGAGAAATGAGCGAAAGGCTAAAAAACAGGCTGAATCCTAAGAGGGCGAGGCGTGCGGTGACTGAGTGGATAAGTAGAAACATTGATAGGCAGAATGTTAGATGGAACAACTGTCACGTGGTTATCAAATGTCAGCAAAATCATCCTTATGGCAGGAACCTATTGAATCAAGCTTTACCATTTTTCCAGGCGAGCACCACCGCACCGAAAACGATCAAAACCCCTCCGATCAAATGTTGGATCGTCATTTTTTCCTTCAGAAACAGAGCTGCGAGCAGAATAACGAAAACCACGCTTAGCTTGTCGACTGGTGCGACTCTCGATGCATCGCCCAGTTGCAAGGCGCGAAAATAACAAAGCCATGACAGGCCCGTTGCTATCCCCGATAAGATGAGAAATATCCATGTACGTGCGCTGAATTCGAAGATCGCGACTGGTTTTGAGGTTATGAACGCAATGGCCCACGCAAAAAGTAGGATGATCAAGGTTCGAACTGCGGTCGCTAGGTTTGAATCCACGCCAGTAACTCCAATCTTGGCTAAAATCGCTGTTAGGCCAGCAAAGAACGCTGATAAAATTGACCAGTGAATCCAATTCATTACTGTAGCGTTCGTGTTTTTTGATCGTCTGTCAACGTGGTGCAGTTTCAATTGGCTTTCTTTTAATCCGAGTTTTTTGATCATCAAACGGTGACCAGCAAAGCAAATGACGAACTTCCAACTCTTCCAAGCTTCAGCGAAGCTCTGAAATTTTGGTGTAAACTTGGATGGATCAGTTTCGGCGGACCAGCCGGTCAGATTGCGATCATGCATACCGAGATCGTCGAGCGGCGGCGGTGGCTTACGGAAAATCACTTTCTCCACGCATTAAATTTTTGCATGCTTCTTCCAGGTCCGGAGGCTCAACAGCTTGCGACTTATCTCGGCTGGCGCATGCATGGCGCGCGTGGAGGAATCGCGGCGGGGGTATTGTTTGTGCTGCCCTCGGTATTTATTCTGTTAGCACTGAGCTGGCTTTACATGGCGGGCGGCGAGATATCTTGGATCAATGGAATTTTCTACGGAATGCTACCGGCAGTGATCGCCATCGTAATCTCAGCCGTGCGGCGGATCGGCTCGAAGGCATTAAAATCTCCTAGCCTCTGGGCGCTTGCGGGCTTGTCGTTTTTGGCGATCTTTGTTTTCAAAATTTCGTTTGTATTGATTCTACTATCGGCGGCACTCATCGGCTATTTGGGTGGAAGAATTTATCCACAGCAATTTCCCGCTGGTAAAAACCATGGTGGTTCTAGCAAACATAATCTAACAAGTTCATTATTGCCGTCCCTCATCCGAGGAACTGCGCGACGAACATTATTTATTTCTGTGGTTTTTTTGGTCTTATGGTGGTTGCCTGTGTTGGCGTCTGGTTTCTTGTTAGGATGGAAGAGCATTCAGTTTCAGGAAGGAATATTTTTCAGTAAGGCAGCACTTGTCACTATCGGCGGAGCCTACGCAGTTTTGCCTTATGTGGCGCAGATGACGGTGGAAAAGTTAGGCTGGTTGTCCCAGCGCCAAATGATGGCGGGTCTCGGTCTAGCAGAAACAACGCCCGGCCCTTTGATCATGGTTTTACAGTTCGTTGGATTTGTCGCAGCTTGGCAGAATCCTGGAGATTTACCGCCTTTGTATGCTGCGATCTTGGGTGCGTTGATTACGACTTGGGTGACATTTCTCCCGAGTTTTCTTTTCGTTTTTCTGGGTGCACCATTTGTTGAAGGGATGGGTGAGCGGCCAGCATTGGCATCAACTCTAACTGCAGTGACTGCGGCAGTGGTTGGAGTGATTCTAAATCTTGCGGTTTGGTTCGCATGGCACGCTCTGGTCAATGCCAACGGCCGTGTGGATGGATTTGTCGCAGTGGTTGCTTGCGGTGCTTGGTTGATGATGGAACGTAACAAGTTTGGCGTTATTCCGACCTTGGTTGTTTGTGCATTACTCGGGATGATCTGGAAATGGATTTAAGACCGCCACTTTTTCGTTAAGTCTCCATAGGAATCGACACGTCGATCACGAAAAAATGGCCAGATACGGCGGAAATCTTCGACGGCTAACAGGTCGATGTCGTGCAGTAGAATTTCTTGATTTTCGGTTGAGGCCTTGGCGATGATTTCGCCATAGGGATTGGCGATGAACGAGCGCCCCCAGAACTCGGTTTCACCCTCTTGACCGGTGCGGTTTACGGCGGCGAGGTAGCAACCGTTAGCTACGGCATGGCCGCGCTGGACGGTTTCCCAAGCGCAGTGTTGGGCGTCGCCGAGAGTGGATTTTTCCGCCTCAAGCCATCCGATGGCGGTGGGATAAATGAGAATTTGAGCGCCACCGAGTGCCATCAGGCGCGCAGCTTCTGGGTACCATTGATCCCAACAAATGAGCACGCCGATTTTACCGAACTTCGTGTCCCAGACTGGCCAACCGCTGTCGCCGGGGGTGAAATAGAATTTCTCCTCGAAGCCCGGATCTTGTGGGATGTGAGATTTCCGATAAAAGCCCATCAACGAGCCATCTGCATCGTGAATTGCGGCGGTGTTATGATAGAGTCCGGGGCCGCGATGCTCAAATAGTGAGGAAATGAGGACGATGCCGAGCTCGTCGGCGAGTTTTCCGAGACGATCGGTGACTGGGCCGGGTAGAGGATCGGCGAGGTCAAAAAAGTCGGGGTTCTGGACGGTGCAGAAGTATGGGGTGAGGAAGAGTTCTTGGGTGACGACGATGTTTGCGCCGACCGCCGCAGCTTGACGGATCAGGTTTTCGTGGTGATCGAAGGATTGGGCTTTGGTGGCGAAGGTGCCGGATTGGAGTAAGGCGAGACGTGGCATGGTCGGATTATTGCTGGGCAAGCGTTCGCTTTGAAGAAAAATTTGAAAACATGGCTTGATTCCGTGATTGGCTAGACTTAGACCGCTTGTCCCATGTCGGATTCATCCCGCACGCTAAAAGTCGCGATCCCAAAAGGCAGTCTCCAACAGCCAACTATCGAGTTGTTGGCCAAGGCCGGCTATGAGATTTATGTTTCTGCGCGGGGGTTGCGCCCGAGTTCGAACGACCCGGAGCTGGATCTCTATTTGATACGTGCTCAGGAAATCGGTCGTTATTTGGGCCAAGGATTCATCGATTGCGGAATTACGGGGTACGACTGGGCATATGAAAATGGCGTGGATTTGTTGGATTTAGGCGAACTGCCGTATTCTCGCGCCACCGCCCGACCGACCCGCTGGGTTTTGGTGGTGCCTGAAGACTCGCCGATCCGTAAGCCGGAGGACTTGGAGGGCAAACGTATCGCCACAGAGGGTGTTGGAATTACCGAGCGGTATCTGAAAGAGCGTGGAATCAAGGCGGAGGTTGAATTTTCCTGGGGTGCCACCGAGGTCAAAGTGCCAGATCTGGTCGACGCAATCGTGGACGTCACCGAAACCGGCGATTCTATCAAGGCGAACCGCTTGCGTATCGTTGACACATTACTCACCTCATTTCCGCATTTTTACGCCAGTCATACCGCCGCGTCCGATCCATGGAAGAAGGAGAAAATGGATCGCATCGCCCTGCTTCTGCAAGCCGCTCTCTGTGCCCGAGGCAAAGTCGGGCTTAAAATGAATTTTCCAAGTGCTCGTTTGCCTGAGCTTCTTGAAAAACTGCCGTCACTTCGCCGCCCCACTATTTCTCAGCTTTCGGAAGAAGGATGGATTGCGGTGGAGACGGTGATTGACGAAATCGTCGTCAGGGACATTATCCCCGAACTGAAGCGTCTGGGGGCAGAGGGGATTATCGAATATCCGCTCAACAAAATCGTCCCTTAATCCTTTCACCTCAACCTAACTGCAACCGCCATGGGCTCCATTAAGAAACGCCGTAAAACGAAGATCAACAAACACAAGCGCAAGAAGCGCATGAAGCAGAACCGCCATAAAAAGCGTCTCCGCTACAAATCCTAGTCACTAGGATTGATCTGAAATTACGATTGCCAGAGACTCGCTTGCGGGTCTCTGGTTTTTTTGTTAGTTAAAATTTCAATCCATGAGCCTGCAAGTCGTAGTAAATTTCCGCGTCGTCGCCGAGTCCGCAGACTGGATCGTGGTGGACAAGCCTGCACCGCTGATCGTCCATCCAGCAAATCTAAAGCCCGAGCCAACGCTGTTAGGTGGACTCGAGCAATTGCTGGCGTATGAAATCCAAAACGGTGCCAACTTGGGAATCGTGACACGGTTAGATCGGGAAACTAGCGGAATTGTGCTTGTTTCTAAACATCTTGAGGCTGCTAGAGAGATAGGAAAAATTTTCGAGTTTCGCCAAGCGAAGAAGGAGTACTTAGCAATTGTTCGTGGATGGCCTATCGCTGATCGATGGGAATGCAAGCAACCTATCATCCGCGCTGGAGAACTCGGACCAGTAGAAATTTGGGTGCGTCAGGTGGTTGATCCCAACGGACGCGACTGCTTGACGCGGTTCAGAGTTGAGTGCCGATTCGAAAGATCTGGAGATTCGTTTTCGCTAATTCGTTGTTTCCCTGAAACGGGACGAATGCATCAAATACGCGTGCATCTCGCGTCGTCGGGTTTTCCGATCTTGGGAGATAAACTCTACTCTGGAAATGGATCGGAATACTTGGAGTGGATGGAAACAGGCTGGACGCCTGAACTGCTACGCAAGCTCATCCTGCCTCGCCACGCACTGCATGCTGCGGTGTTAGAAATCCCGTGGCGTGGGCAAGCGCTACGATGGGAAACGGAACTGGCGCGCGACATGCAGGAATTCTTGTCGGGCGAATTGATCAGCCCCACTCCAGATGTTGTCATTTGGAGTCGGCATGATTAGCCTTCCGCATGACCTCGCTCAATCAGATGGTGGAATTCTTGGATCGCGAACTTAAAACGGCGACTATATCAGACTATCCAGGCGCGCTGAATGGCTTGCAGATGGCCAACGGGGGGTCAGTCACGAGGATCGTCGCTGCGGTGGATGCGTCGCTGGCGGTGATCGAAGCCGTGGCAGCGGGTGGACCAGCTCTGTTGATCGTTCATCACGGGATGTTTTGGCAAGGTGCCCAGCCATTGACTGGGGCGTTTTATCGGAAAATTAAGACGGCCATGGATGCGGGGTTAGCGATTTATTCATCGCATTTACCTCTCGATGTCCACTCCGAATACGGCAACAATATCCTCCTAGCGCGTGCCATCGGATTGCAAGATATAACCCCTTTTTTTGAGCAAAATGGTCTGCTAATTGGCACAAATGGCATTTGGCATGGAACCCGAAATCAACTCGCCGCGACATTGCGGGACTGCCTGCAAGGTGACATCCACGTGTGTCCCGGTGGACCTGACGTGGTCGCCCGGGTGGGGATCATCACTGGCGGCGCAGGAAGCGAGGTCTCGAAGGTGTCTTCCATCGGGCTCGATAGTTTTGTGACCGGTGAGGGTCCCCACTGGACTTACCCTCTTGCGGAAGAGCTCGGGCTTAACGTGTTTTACGGCGGACACTACGCAACGGAGACTTTCGGCGTCAAAGCGATCAGCGAGGCGTTGTCCAAACAATTCGGTATTCCTTGGAGTTTTTATGATCGTCCTACTGGATTGTAGTTTAGTAACTTATACGTAATCAAAAGAGACGGTATCGATGGTTGATCGCATCGCTGTAAACAGCCAATTTTTTGATGCAATTATACAAGCATGAAAAAATTGTAATTATTTCCGTAATAATTATCGAAAATGTCTTGCTAAGGTGTTAAGGAGTGTGAAAACTAACTCCGAAAAGGCGGGCATAGCTTAGTGGTAAAGCGCTATCCTTCCAAGTTAGACATGCGGGTTCGATTCCCGCTGCCCGCTCCAATTCTTTAGCAAAACATCAAGAATCATGAAAAAAGTAATTTTATTTAGCTTAATCGGTGCCATGAGCTCCGTGGTTCCTGTTTTTTCAGCCCCGCCAGTAAAATCCGTACCCGGCAAACCTGCGCCCTCGAAAGCTAAAAAAGAGATTTCTAGAGAGGATAAGAAAGCCGCATCGCTTGTAGCGGATCGGGTTAAAGCCTCACCTGAAAAGGCCGGCGAAATCGTAAATGCCGCCATCCTCGCGGCAAAAGGTGACCAAGGTTTGATTTCTGCTATTGTGTCCGCCTGCTGCGCCGTCGCGCCGGCTGCCTCGATTCCTGGGATAGTATCATCTGCAATCACTGCAGCGCCTACCGCTGTAGGATCCATCGTGGGATCTGCTTGCGATGCTGCCCCCGGCTCTGCGGTAGCCATCACGAAGGCTGCCATTTCCGCTTCGCCAACATCCGCTCCACTCATTGTTTTCACTGCATCTCAGTCTGTGCCTAATTCTGCAGGAGCCATCGTTGCGGAAGCTCTATCAACGTCTTCAAGTCAGCCAAGCGCAGTCGCAGCAATCCTTAAAGCAGGAATCGATGGATCTGGCGCGGGTCCTACAGAAGTTGCAGCGATCATAGTTGCAGCGACTCAAGCAGCTCCAGAGGCGATGGCTGCACTCGCTCCAAATCCTTTGAACGCGCCATCTCCTCCAAACTCAGCCCCCCCCGCAGTGCCAGTCGATCCGCCTGTTTTACCTAATTTGCCCCCCCCAATTCCGAATCCTGTTCCTCCTACAACTAGCGATGCTAACCCTGCCTAAATCAATTTTGGGTCAACTAATTCGTTCAATTTAATACTCACTCAAAATCTTACATAACGTTTATGAAGCAAAAATTATCACTTGGTGCTGCTAGTTTATTTATTTGTTGCACGGTTTCGGCCCAAAGTCTTTACGATGTAGGGACTGAAGCTCTAGGTGCTCAGCCTATTAAGTGGGTTGTCGGCGGCAGTATGTTTTATGATAACAATGTAAACGCGGGTTATAGCGGTGCAGAGGAGGGATCATTTGGTATTTCCCCTACGGTTGGGATGTCCTATGCAAGCACAAGTCCACAAACAACTTGGGATATCAATGCCAGGCTAGGCTTGATTTATTATTTTGATGCACCTGAAAATGTTGACTCGACCAATAGCCAATCTCGTTTGGGTTTTAATCTGACCCATCGTTTCGACGAGCGCCTTCGCTTTTCATCTCAAAATTTTGTTTCTTACGAACTGGCGCCAGATTATTCAACCGGCTACACTTCTTCGGCTCAAACAGGCGAAACTTTCTATTGGAACACTGATAACTCGGTTGGTTACCGCTGGAATGAGGTTCTTGGAACCTACACTGGATTTAAAATCAATGGTATTCAGTATGCCGACAGCGACAATGGCGATAACAACCAAATCAATTGGGAGTTGTACAATCAATGGCGCTTTCAAGTTGGACCACAAACTGTAGCAACTGGTGACTATCGCTACAATCAGAGCTATGGTGGTGGTGATTCTTCCAACTATGTCGATCAATTTTTCCTAATTGGAGCTGAGCACCGTTTCACGCAAAACACACTCGGTGTGATTCGGGCAGGTGTTCAACTCCACGATGTCAGTGATGGCCAAGATTATACCAGTCCTTACCTTGAGTTCGCTTTCAATTCACAAATCAACAAGGAATTGAAGGTTAATTCCTATGCCCGTTATGGCATCCAAGGCATTGGCAATGTCCAATTTGACAACACTGCGGGTCTCGTGGAGTACAATGACACCAAGTCGCTTCGTCTCGGTGTTTCCGCAAATTACGCGATTTCGCCAATGTTCGCGGTCTTTGGTGGTGTCGATTACCTGCCAACGTCTTATCAAGGCGGCGAGTCTCTTCAAACACCCCCTTACATCGGAAATATTTCTGATCTTGATCAAAACTTGATCAATGCGAATATCGGTTTATCGGTGCAATTCACCGAAAAACTGACCGGGACACTTTCCTATAACTTTACTAACTCTTCTTCTGATATTCAATTTCAGGACTACAATCGGAGCAGAATCAATTTGGGTCTGACCGCAGAGTTTTAATTTTACGAGTTTTACCGTAAATCAATTCAAATTGTAAATATTGCCAGTTTGACAATAAAATTCCCGCGATGATTTTCATTGCGGGAGTTCTTGTTTCAATTGGAAATTCTCAAAATTTGTGTAATAATCAATTCAATGAATCAATCGCCTCCTCAACAAAACGAATCATCACTCCATGCGATTGACTACTGGCAGGTCATCAAAAATCGTTATGGGATCATTCTCTTAACGCTTCTACTCGTTTTTATGACGGCTGCGGTCATCACCTATGTGATGCCGAAGAAGTACGAAAGCTCAGCTACAATTGAAGTGAAGCCCAGGGGCATCGGGCAATCTCCATTTGAAGGTGCATCTGGTCAGTCTTACGGTTCAACTCCAATGACCCCGCAGTTTTTCGGTACGGAATTCGAAAAAATCAAGAGCAGCAACTCTCTCACCAAGGTCGTTGACAATTTGGAACTGGTCACCAAGTGGGGAGTGGACAAAGAGACGGCAATTCAAATCTTGAAGGGAATTGTCAATACGCAAAACATCCGCGGAACTGACTTAATTTCAATCACCGTACGCCACACGGATAAAGAAGATGCTCGTAATGTGACCTCGGAAGTGGCTAAGGCATACAAGGCTTATCGCAGTGAGATCGAGGGCAGAGACGCAGAAAGAGGATTGTACGAATTAAATAAAGCAGTTCGTGACCAAGAAGATAAAGTTGAAGAGCGCCGAAAGGTCCTGGCAACGATCGTCAGAACTAAAGGAATTATCTACAAAGGACAGGACTCCTTCTATGGTCAGTCTGGTGTGGACGAAGACCAAGGCGCTAGATCCGCCTTGCAAACTTTCAACCAGCTGGAGCAGGAAAAAATGCAGCTTGAAAGCCAGATCAACAGCCTTCTCAAATATGACAGTGACCAGTTGATGGTTTATGCAGCAGGCCTGAATTTGCCAGACAACGTGATCAAGTCTTTGCTTCCGGAGTACAATGCAGCGAAGCGCAATTTAGAAACTCTGAAAATTAATGGTCTCGGAGTTCGTCATCCAACGGTCTTGTCCGCAGTCGAGCAAATTTCAGAAATGAAAAAACAACTCGATGAGGGCGTCGTGAATTTACGAGCCACTCTCCAGGCACAATTAGATATGGCTGGCGACCGTTTAACGAAAGTCAGCGTTATGAAAGACGATTCTCGTGAAGAGGCGATTAAGCGAGGCCTTGATGCGCAGGACTATGTCGACGCAAAGCGCGATTTCGAAACTGACCAACAGCTGCTTCAGGCGATGAAACTGCGCCAAGTGGGTAAAGCCATCACAGACAAGATCGTGGATGAAAGTATAGTGGTTCATGAAGAACCTATCATTTCGCAGAGCCCAGTGAGTCCAAACGTGAGTCTTAACTTGGTCCTTGGGGCTGTGGTAGGTATGATTTTTGGACTAGGTATAGCATTTTTCCTAGAGTATCTGGACACTTCGGTGAAAAGCCTAGAAGATGTCGAGCGGTACCTTCAAGTACCGGTGCTTGCGGTCATCCCGAAAGATGTGGGAATACTACACAAACAAGCCGGCACAAGTCCAGATGCGGAAGCTTATCGTATCCTTCGTACCAACATTGAGTTCAATCGCAAAAATCCCGAGGACAATGCGATTACTGTTGTCTCTGGTGGCGCTGGCGAAGGAAAATCGACAACTTTGGTCAATCTCGCCTACGTTTGTGCTCAAGGTGGTTACACGACTCTCATGATTGACGCCGACCTTCGTCGACCAAGACTACACACGTTTTTCGATATCAACAACACGGTCGGGTTGACCAATTATCTTACCACTGAATTGATGTTAGAAGATGTAATCCTTCAGACACCAGTTGATAATTTGTATTTCATGCCTTCGGGGGTCTTACCGGCCGATGCGGCAGGCATTTTAAACTCTCGGCGGATGTCGGAGCTTATCCAAGATGTAAAGCAACGTTTCGACCTTGTTCTAGTGGATAGCCCTCCAATCCTTGGTGTTAGTGACGCTTCTGTGCTCGCAAGTGAGGTTGACCTTACTATGGTCGTGGTACAGCATCGCAAGTTGCCACGGAATATGCTTCTGCGTGTGAAACAGGCTGTAGAGAATGTTGGTGGAAATGTGATCGGCGTCGTACTCAACAACGTCGATGTGCGAAGTGATAGCCAATACCAATACTACACCAGCTATTATACATATTACGCGCCGGCGGAGTCTCAGATAGGACCCGCGATCAGTACTGCCTCGGTTCCGACAAAGTCTCAAAGCTCTGAATCCGATGGAAATTCAGAATTGTATTAACTTATAAAAAGTTAGAGCCATGATTTCAAAAAAAATAATAATTAAGGTAGTCCTTTTCATTTGCTTTACAGTTTCTTCCTTCGCACAAATTGAAGCTGGAAAAGCTGTAATCATTACTGTGTCGGGTATTCCTTCAGAAGAGAAGGGCAGAATTGATGGAACTTATCCTGTATCGGATTCAGGTTTTATCAATATGCCCTTCATTGGTCCAATTCACGCGGCAAATATGAGAAATGACGATCTAGCGGTCTCTCTGCAGAGTCGCTACAAGAGCCTCGGTATCTATACAAACATTACTATCCAAGTGATATCTCATCGGGGTAATAACATCGATGAGCAGACTGTCCATATTGGTGGGCAAGTCAGAGGTCCGGGTCCGAAGCCATTTAACAAAGGTCTGACTCTTTATCAAGCCATCCAAGCAGCTGGTGGTCCTACGGAATTTGGTAGTATGAAGCGCGTAAAGGTGTTCCGGAATGGTAAACAAACTATCTACGACATGACCAAGGAGCAGAGTATGGGTGTGTCGGTCGAACCCAATGACACCATAGAGGTCCCTCAGAAGAATATGCTCGGGAACTAAGTAATTGTGTGAATCCGATGCAAACGAGCAATGCTCCATCGCAATTGAGGGTTTGGTTTTTGTTTTGTTCGTTTATAATTTGCTGTGCATCGCTGGGTGGTGCCGTGCAACTACCAAAGGCGTTCAAGGATTTAGGTTCCGCTGATTTTCGCAAGCGTGAGAACGCGCAAGGAAAATTGTTGGATTGGGCTAAGAAATCTCCAGAGCCTGCAATGTTAGAGTTTCTCGAACAGTCACGCGATGCAAGTGACCCAGAGATTAGAGAGCGCTGTTACGAAATTCTTCGTATTTTAGTTGATGCCGAATACATGAAGGAAGGGGAGGGATACATCGGAGTCGCCCTTGCATTGAACGATGAAATCCTAACCGTTCCTGGTGATTTAAAGCCCCGATACGCGATCCGTGTTATAGAAGTTCGAGCAGACACCCCAGGAGAAGCTGCAGGAGTCCAGTTGAATGATATGATTGTAGCATTGGAGGAAGGTGTTTGGCGCAATACTGGGGCTTCTTCACTATTTCGTGAACGGGTTAAAACCATGAAACCAAACAGTCATGCGAAGTTGTCGATTCTGCGTAATGGCGAGGTACTTGAATTGAAGGTAACCTTAGGAAGGCGGCCAGTGATGGCAGATCTATTTATCAATGGACAAGATTTTGATACCGAGACTGCCGAAAGAGAAGCGAAAGACGTTTACTTCAAGCTTTGGCTTTCCAAGAGAAAAACCAAAATCGGTGCCGGCTCATAATTTTTTAGAAATCGACATCCTTGATAGTCATGGCATTTTATTAAAAAGTTAATATCTTATTTTTATGGTCATGGCTCACTGTTGGTTTAAAAAAATTGTACTCGCGACGGCTTCTGTGGCGCTAGGTTTTACCGCCTTCGCTCAGCAAGCCGATTTTAACGAGGTAGGTAGACAAATGGCGATTATGTTGCAAAACAGCCATTTCGCTCGGTTGCCTTTCAATGCCGAGTTGAGTCAGAGATTCTTGGCCGATTACCTAAAAGATCTCGATTTCCAGCGACTCTATTTTACCCAAGAAGACGTTGATGAGTTTAACATCAAATATGGAGATCAGCTACATTCCCTTTTATTAAGTGGCAAAAGCATGTCAGCAGCCACTGAAATTTATCGTGTTTTCGAAAAACGAGTTGAGGAGCGTGTTGCTCTGACAGAAAAACTCTTGAAAGATGACCACTTCGATTTTGCAGTCGACGAGTCGGTTATGTTGACTCGCAAAGACGCAGCTTGGCCAAGGAATGATAAGGAGGCGGCCGACCTTTGGCGTCGTCAAATTAAAGAAGCAGTTCTTAGCGAGATGTTGCGTAGAGAAATCCTAACAAAATTAGCAAGAGAGCAGGGAAAGCCTGATCCTGGAGTTTCAGATCGTAGTCCTAAAGAAAAAGTTTCGCTTCGCTACAAGCGTCTAAAAAGCAGCGTGAAAGACGTCGATGAGGAAGAAATTGCTAACTATTTTTTCAGCTCGATTGCACGCGCATACGATCCCCACACGGAGTATTGGAGTTCACGTGAAAACAATCGTTTCAAAGATGGGATGAAAAATGAGTTGGTTGGAATTGGTGCACTGCTGCAAAGCGAAGAAGATGGGGCCACTAAAATTAAGGGAATTGTGGTGGGCGGACCAGCAGATATCGAAGGCACACTCAAGTTGAACGACAGGGTTGTTGCCGTTAATTCACTCAATACAGGAAAAGCAGATGAAATGACCGACATCATGTTCATGAAGATCGATAAAGTAGTCGATTATATCCGTGGCAAAGAAGATACCACGGTTGCTTTGAAAGTTGAACCTGCGGGTGCTTCTCCGGGAGAGACTAAAATTGTGGTAATCAAGCGTGGCAAAGTGCAGATGAAGGATGAGCAAGCAAGCGCACAACTGATTGAGCTCAAGTTTGAAAAAGATCTAAATGAACGAATTGGGGTCATCACTTTACCATCATTTTATGCTGATTTCGAAGAGGGTAAAACCCGCTGTGCAACTGACGTTGAAAGGATTTTAAAGCGTCTTGTTGAAGAGAAAATCGACGGGCTTGTTCTTGATCTGCGTAATAACGGTGGTGGTTCGCTTGAAGAAGTTAGGCGTATGACTGGCTTCTTTATCGACAGTGGACCGGTTGTTCAGGTGAAGAACACGCTAGGACAAGTGCAGGTAAAAGATTCTGATCGCGGGAAAGCGATTTACACGGGACCCATGGTGGTAATGACGGATAAGAGCAGCGCATCCGCGAGTGAGATTCTTGCGGGTGCGCTTCAAGATTTTAATCGGGCCGTGATTGTTGGTGATACGTCTACATTTGGTAAAGGAACTGTTCAAAATCCGATGGATATAGGGACGATGTTACCACTGTTTGCGGCACGTAACCGAGCAGGTGTTCTTAAAGTTACGATTCAAAAATTTTATCGCCCATCGGGATCGTCAACCCAGATGGATGGTGTTGCTGCGGATGTTGCAATACCAAGTTTGTTAGATGCGATGGACATAGGAGAAGAATTTTTAGAGCATCCTCTGCCACATGACCGAATTCGCCCGGCAGGTGATTTCACTCCGCTTGATTCACAGGCGTTATTTATTCCTCGATTGAGAGAATTAAGCCAAGAGCGCTTGAATGCATCTAAGGACTTCTCATATGTGATTCAGGACGTACTTAAAGCTAAGAATCGTTTGAAGGTAAATCAACTTTCTATCAATAAACTAAAGCGAGAAAAAGAGTTGTCTGAATCAGATGCGCTGCAAAAAGAGCGCAATGCCGAGCGAAGAATCCGATTTGCTGAAATAACTGAAGAAGATGAAAAAAAGTTGAGTTTTTATAAGTTGACGCTCGGAAATCTTGAAGAAAAAGTCGAATTGAGACCATACAGTAAAGACGATGAAAACGGTAATTATATGAGGCGGGCTAAAGACGAGACGGAAGATCTTGATCAAACTCCAAAGTGGCCAACTGGAATAGATCCCGTGAAGCGAGAATCTATCGCTGTGTTGACAGATTTGGTAAAACTTACAGAAAATGCGCGCTTGGCTGGGATACTTAAAAATACTGCAGAAGCCAAGTAATGTCAGAAGTTGGGGAAAATCTTTCGATTGTTAGAAAACAAATGGCGACTGCCTGCCAACGTGCAAGTCGTGATGTAAATTCAGTCAATCTGATAGCAGTTTCCAAAACATTTCCAGATGAAGCGGTCCGAGAAGCATTTCATGCCGGCCAAATTTTATTTGGTGAGAGTAAAATCCAAGAGGCGGAACCTAAAATTTTCAATTTACCAGGGAAATTGCAATGGCATTTTATTGGTAGAGTCCAGCGAAATAAGGTTAGAAAATTGATTCAGTTGTTTGATGTGATTCATTCAATTGATTCGCTCAGGCTTGCCACCTATACGAATGAAATTGCTAAGGAGCTGGGAATATTTCCAAAGATTTTTCTGCAAGTGAACATCGGCGAAGAAAATTCCAAGGGAGGCTACGATCCCAATACGTTACGCCTAGAAATGGAAGATTTGCTTAAATTGCCCCAGTTAGAAATCTTAGGGTTGATGTGTATCCCGCCATTGGGTCCAGATGCGGAAGCTGCGCGAACTTGGTTTATCGCGCTTCGTCAGTTACAAGAGTCATTGGAGATTGAATTTAATGTCTGTTTTCTCGCACTCAGCATGGGGATGAGTGGGGATTTTGAAGTAGCGATCGAGGAGGGGGCGACTCACGTAAGAGTTGGATCTGCAATTTTTGGAAATCGTTCTTATCGAGTGGACGGAGAACTTGGATAAGGCGAACCTTTCTAATGATTTTAATTCTAGAAAATGCCACTGTCATTGGAAATGAATTTGCTCTCTCCTTCGCTGACGGTTACGAAGCTTATTTAAGTCTACCCATGCTGCGGAGAGTTTGTCCCTGTGCAGGTTGTCAGGGAGAACCCGACGCTTTGGGTCGGGTGCTTCGTCCCGTTGTGGATTATAGTCCTCTTGCTTTCGAGCTTAACAAGTTTGAAACGGTCGGAGGTTACGCTCTTCAATTGTTTTGGGCAGATGGCCACTCGACAGGTATCTACAGTTATACTTACCTGCAAAAGCTAGCTGAGTTGTCGCTGTCATAAATTTCTTCACTAACGCGAAACTCACGAACGTGTTTTCTTCTTTATGTGATTTGAATTCTTTGAGGCTTCTCTCGGCGAAGGAAATGGATGCACTTTCGGCAAACGGTTTCAAGAGTGCAGCAGCAGTTTTGGAGCACTTTCCAAAAAGGTATGAAGACCGGCGGCGGTTTGATCTTTTTCCTAACCAACCCTCATTGGATATGGTTTGCCTACGCGGCATGGTCGTCGACACTTCGTTGAAGCACTTTGGGCAGGGGAGAAAGTACTACGAAGCGATTATTATGGATGGATCAGGCGGGGTCTTTGGTTCTGGAAAAATCACTTGTCGGTGGTTCAATATGCCATTCATTCAAAAGTTTTTAGCAGTGGGACATGAAGTGATCATATTTGGTAAAGTCAAAGATGTGAATGGTCGACTGATGATTGATCATCCAGAATTTGAAATTCTGAGAGACGATGATGAGGCATCCATTCACCTCGAACGAATCGTGCCTATTTACAAAAATGTCTCTGGCATAGCGCAGCGAAGATTACGTGAAATTATTCATTCGTTTCTGAGAGAGGTCGACCCAGTCACGCTTGATGTGGACTACGATTTCGAGAGTGATTCAACTAGAGCAAAAGCATTGATGTCGGTCCATTTTCCTGAATCGATTGAATCAGCAAAAATAATTCGGCGGAGATTTGCACTCGAAGAATTTTTTGTTCTCCAACTCAATGTTGCTTGGCGGAGGAATCGATACTTGGAACATCAAGGG
>Ga0209190_1001415_pt1 | contig 16786 bp, 28 predicted proteins | sample M_140205_XF_Meta_FD_187315 | JGI IMG/M metagenome (GOLD analysis project Ga0209190, IMG submission 187315) | Freshwater microbial communities from Lake Montjoie, Canada to study carbon cycling - M_140205_XF_MetaG (SPAdes) (version 2) | ecosystem: Environmental > Aquatic > Freshwater > Lake... | reverse complement strand
GCACTAGTTTCGGCAAAATCTAAGAACATCTCAATGATGTCCGGTATATCAAATCTGCTGGCATCTCTAATCATTAGGGTTGCTCAATATTAAAATCATCAGAGCCGCCTTTGCCGCCTCCGCCGCTTCCGCCACGAATTGGATTACCCGGGCCTTTATAAGGTTTACCAAAGTCAAAACTTGCATTGTGTAATCCTGGAACTAAGTCCATACTAGTATCACTGGGATACCAATACTTTTCGTCTGTGGGGTTTGTTCTGCGACCTGACCTTCTATTTTCTAATATACTGTGTACACTTGAACATTGCAATGTAACAGTATTGGCTGCATCGCCTTTAATTTGGTCATAGTCTTCAGAAATGTTATAGTTAGTGACATATCCACTATAACGCAGATAGACTTGACCACTTTCTAATTCTTGTGTCTGCTGATTAAAGAACGCACGACGAATTTTAATTGGACTGCCCTTGATACGATATTGTGAGTCATCTAATACAAATGATATTATTGCACTTTCAATGCCGCTGAGTGCAATGGTAACTTCATCGTTTGTACCACTGATATCACTTTGTATATTACCAATGTTTAGATAAGCACCTAAGGGAGTGTATGTGTGTCCACTCCAAGTTACTGCTCGATATGCTGTGCTAAAATAATATGTAGTAACAGCGCCAACATTATTACTGATGCTTAGTTCAACTAATACACCTTGGTTAATGTGTGTGCCTTGTAGTGGACTAATCGATTCCATTAGATTACTTCCTCTATGAGTTCAAAGTCGCCACTCCATTGGATAAAACGTCCAGGCGTAATTGTATAACTTGGTAGTGACACAACTTTAACACGCCAATCTACATCTACACCAATGTTTAATGTTTGTCCAGCCAGGGTTACACCTACTTCAGGTATAGTGCCACGATGCAGTGTAAGCGTACGAGTTACCCCACTACCACGTGTGACATCAAACATAACTTTATATGGATATGCACTGTTGGCTGGTTGAATAATATCACCAGCACGGAATAATGTTGTAATGCTACTCAATGACTGCACTGTTGAACCTAGATTAAGAATTAGTGTAGTACCAGTCATACTATTAATGGTCATGTCACTAAGTTCACCAGATGTTAAGTCGCCTTGATACTGCACTAACCAAGTCATGCCTGGATTATTACTGAGAGTAATCACAGTACTGGTATGTCGATCAATATTTTCAATGGCTGCAACTACGCCACGATTTTGGTTGAGATCCCAGCGATAGGCATTGGTAGGAGTAATTTTAAACTGCCAAGGTCTAACTGTGCTACGAGCCGCAGTTAAAATCTTCTGACTACGGGTAATAGTTGTTGCTACTACACTTCTGTGATCAATACTGATTGCTTCAGCACGATCAATAATTGTTTGTATTGACATTATTGTCTTCTCCTTGCAGGCATACTCTTGCGTGTTTGTTCAGTTAGATTGTAAATGAACTCTGGGTCACGGGCTAACATCTGACGGAAACTTGCTGCATCTGCTGCTTGAATATTGTAGGTTACATTGGTGTTGCCACCACCGTTATTACCCATCATGCTGAGTTGGTTATTGGGAACAATAGTACCGCTGGTGCGAGGAATGAATAACTCGATTCCCTTCTCCCCAATTATGTACGGGCTGCCTGCATTGACCGGTCCACCTGCGGCCTTAGGTTGTATACCAGGCAAACTGAATCCCATAGAACCAAGCGCCATGCTTAACAATTGTGTGGCCTGTGCTCTTAATTGAATCTTAATTAAATCCTGGATAATACTGCGAGCAAAGTCACCAAACTTAAACTTACCAGTGGTAACAAAGTTATCCAATGCCGAATTCATATTATTAAACAAACTACTGGTCATGTCTGCGGCTACCTGGAAAGGAGTATTACCTTTGGTCAATTGATCTACAATACTCTTGACACCTTCTCTAGGATCATTTTGTTTTCTAACTTCTTCAGTGACTCTTGCATTTTGTACTGGTTCAACACTTTTTATTCTAGCATCACGAATTTCTTGTAGTCTTTTTAATTCAGCAACGTATTCAGGATCAGTTTCAGTTTTATATTTTTGTCTAAGTTCAATGGCTTTGTTATTGTAATCATTTTCAAGAGCAAAGTTTTCAGCCATATTTGTTTTCTTGGCCGCTGACATTTCACGATCCAACTGTTGTTGTTGTTGGAATTGTTTAAGTGTTTGTTGTCCTTGTTCGCCAATGGCTGTTAATAGTTTACCCTGAGTAAATTCTTGCCTTGTTTTAATAATAGTTCTAAGATAATCTTCTGACTTACTTTTTAACTCATCATATTTTAAATTAATAACATCAAGAGCATTTGCTTTGGCATCGGCATTTAACTTTTCAAGACTATTGAGTTGAGTAATATCTTTCTTACGTTCTTTTTCAATCTTTAATTGTTCTTCAGATAATTTAACATCAAGTTCGCTGGCTCCGATATTTTTCATATCCATGTCAAACTTTTCTTTTGCTAGATCAATTTGATTCTGAATATTATCAATAATTTTTTGACTTTGTGCAAGTTGTTTTGCAAGACCTTTATCTTCTTTACCAGGGCCTAATTTAGGATCACCTAAATCTCCAACCGGCGGCTTTGTTAGTGCCTTCTTTTCAAATGGTTCAAGTTTAAATCTAAAGGTAATCGGGCCTGCGCTGTTAAAAGTTGCCTTGGCTTTGTCTAATGCAGAACCAAATGATTGTTTAATCATATCCAGGCTGCTCTTATCACTGAATGGGTTCAATGCATTAACAAATGCCATACCCAACGCAGGTAGCATATCTCCCAGGAATCCAAAGAATGCAGCATAGCCATTAATTAATGAATTGGCAACGTCAATACCAGCATTACCCATAGTTTTAAATGCATTACCCAATCCACCAGTAGATTCAGATAGGTCCCATATATAACCTATTACTACACCGATAAGCATTGCTATGGCAGTAAAAGGGTTGGACATTGCAAATCGACGCATAGCCAGTGCAGCCGCACCTAATGCAGATACTAATGCTACACCAATAACTGGTACAAGTATTCTAATGTGCTCTGCAACAAACCCAATGGCTGCGGCAAATTTACTAAAGATTCCAGTACTTTCTTGAATGTTGCCAAATAAAACAATTACTGAGTTTTTAATCATTTGCAAACTATCTCCAATTGTTGGAGTTGTTTTGGCAAATTGCTCATCAATATCCTGGCTCATTTTTAAAGTGGCAGCAGCCATTGTCTGTGCTGTAATTCTACCTTCACTACCTAATTTTTTAAGGTCACCAATAGGTAAGTTTAGGCTCTCAGCAAGTTTACGCATAAACACTGGAGAGTTTTCCATTAGGCTGCGGAATTCATCACCTTGTAACTTACCACTAGACATGGCTTGACCAAATTGTCTAATAGCACTAGCACTTTCTTGTGTACTAGCACCAGACACTTTCAATGCCTTGCCAAATGTTTCAGTAATTCTACCTACTTGTGCTTGATTTAAACCTAGTTCTTTACTAGTAATACTAAGTTTTGTATACATGTCACCAACAGCACTAATATCATTGCGAGTATTTTTAGCAATATCTGTGATATCTCTAAACTTACTATTGGCTTCTTCTTGGCCTGAACTAAAGGCCATGAGTTTATTTTTTAAATTTTGATAAGCATCTGCATATTCTGCAACTTTTACTGCTGCCCCGGCTAAGAACGCTACACTAAACGCAGTCTTTAAACTATCACCAGTATCGTCTGCACTTTTCTTTACACCTTGTAACTTTGAATCAACATTTTTTAATCCTGACTCTACCCCACTGGTGTCCAGCGTCATTATTACTTTAATTTCTTTTGCCATTATAGTTTACCTAAGTTCTGGTTAACACGAGATTCGAATACTTCAACAGTTTCCGTACTCATACCTTGTGGGCGTTGTTTACTCCACCCTTCATCTAATCTTGCAGCGTAGCCATAATCAGCAGTGATAACATTATCCTTGGTACTAGTTTTACTTTGTGCATTACCACCATTTTTTGGAGCAACTGGTGTGGACTTTTTATAAAACTCGCCAGCCTGACCCCAGGATGTTAAAAGTGCAGGCACTACATCTTTTAGCATCCTTTGAAAGTCTTGATCATCAATTGTTATTTTTGCTGACACGATACTGTTCCAATTTCTTAATTAACTCTGGACTAGCCTCTTGACTATTCATTGTCCTGCCTTCGCTCTTATCTTTACTACGCTTGTCCAATAAGTTTCTATAACCCATGGCTACATCAAATACCCAAAGATCAAATGTTGAACCGAACTCTAATACTTCAGAGGGTAGTTTACCATAACGTTCGCCTAATGTATCTAACATCATGCATGTATACAATTCACCACTACCCTCGTCCAGTGAACTGTTGGTTACTTTCCCAGTTGTTCAACTACTCGATTGACACACTTGACTAGAATGCCTGCTGGTAAAATATTGTCTCCCGACATTACCGGCTGACCTTCACTGTCTAAAATTAAATCCGTACAAAATGAAACCAGGTCACCAAAGTTGGCTGCTTCGGCGTTGGCAAAATGAATAAACTTAGTCAAAGGTTGTTTATCCCAGACATAAAATTCCAATGCTTCGCCAAACTCTTTGATGATGTCCTCATCATTGAGTTCAACTTTAAGTAACTGTGGTTTTGTTGCTAATTTCTTGAGATCCATATCTTCAAATCCTCTCTTTTAAATAATGAATTGCTGCTAACAAGAATCTGATTCTTGCCTGTGCTTGTTTAATATCTCGTTCAGCACATTGAATTTCCCCCAGAGCCTTGGCTGATTCGCCCTCTAGACTCTTTAGAATTTCTACGATGGTTTTGTCATCAAATAACATATCTTCAAATCCTCATTGGTATTTATAAAAAAAGGGCAAGAACCCAAAGATCCTTGCCCCGTTCTTAGTTAAAACTTTTAACTATTATGCTGCTGCTGGTACAGTGCCAACTGAGTAATCTCCATCTACTTCAATAGTAAATGGACTTACCCACACGGGCGAATCTGCGCTAACTTTTGGGGCTACGTTTGTAATGTAGCCTGTGCCCATGATGTAACGGTCGGCTACACTGTATCCACTGAAGAATACAACGAAGTCGACAGATGTCTTCTCATTGCTTAGGTTAAACAGTCCTTTATCATCAGCACTGGTAGTTGCACCACCGTCGCCGAAGAATGCAGTTGTGTCGATGACTAAGTTGCCACCAACGCTGTTTGTTGAAACTGTTGATACTACCTTTTCAGATAAACTATCAAGTTGTTTCCAGCGGAAAGTACCCGCATTGTTTGTTATTGTAATGTCTTGTAATGCCGGAATTTCTAACGTAGCAGCGGTTTTAGCCGGTGTTGCTACGTTAGTGATAAAGTCGCCAATTGCTGGCGCTCCACCGTCATTTACTCGAACCATCACAGTAGCAAAGTTGCCGCTTGTTGCTGCGTTAATATATGCCATTGTTTTATGCTCCTATAAGTGTTGTGTACACATATTCAAAAGAATATGTAATTTGGTCATTGTCGATGCTGGTATCTAAGGTCAAAGTCTTTGTGTGATAATCACCTAGATTGCCTGCGCTGAGTGTTGCTGCTCTAACTGTGGTAATCATTGAGTTTATTTGTGCTGGTGCATTTTTTGCATCAACTGTCAAATACCCCCGAACCTTGTCAATACGATTTTGAATTGGATCAGCATTCATTAGTGGGATTAGATCCTCTAACTCTTGTTGTTCCTGGTCAAGATAAATTGTTTTCAAGTTCTTATTGTACAGTGTTACACCGCTGGTACTCCAAGGTAGTTCTTGACTGACCTTAAAGCCTGTGGCAGCATTTGCTGTCAAATAAGTTAATAACTCGCTTCGCATTATCTAACCCTAATCAGATTGTGAACACTGGGATATTTTTCCGTGGTGTCCACTGTACCTGAATCATCAAAATCGTACCAACTTCCATCTTCTAGTAGTTCAACAAATAGATTGTCAAACTTATCTTTGTAGAACTGTATCTTCTTGACATCAGCATTACCATCGTCGGTAAAGTCTGCTATCTTAGGTAATACATATTCTGACAGAGTAAGGTAGACAGTCAAGTCTGTAAAGTCTTGCTGCCTACCCTCTATTCTAAATGGATCAACTGAGGGCACTAATCTTGGATCATTGTTTAAACTAGGATCAAACTTAAACTGGTTTTCTTTCCACCAATTACTGGCCTTGATTTTTGTCAAGACCCTGCTTGTTCCTTGTTCTAATAATCCTTCGATTACTTCTTCAGTTAGTCCTTCGTTGGCCTCAAATAAACGCTGATCACGAGTCAGTACATCAGAGTATTCTGCGAAACTGATAAAAGTTCCTAGACTAGTAATGAATGCCATGGTGATCAGTCCTTATTCAATGATTAAGCAGTGGCTGTCAGAACTCTGATACGATCAGCGTCTACTTGGCCAACGCCAGCGTGTAGGCTGGCAACAATGTCGTTACCCACTGCTTCTGCACGTCTTGCGACCTCCACGTCTACATTTTTGAACATTGCCACACGCATGGCGTCTTGTGAGAACACAACACCATAGGCCAGGGCTTCACCGAAGTCAGTGGCGTTGGCATATGAACTTTGGAAGATTGTAATGCCTGCTGCCTTGGCAACAAAACCATTCATCAACGCTTCAGTCTGATACTGACCACCAGCGAACGCTGATGTACCAATGTTCTTCAATAGATTAGCAGCCTGTGCTGGACTGACAATGGCGTACAACGGAGTGCTGTCACCTGTGCCACGAATTGCAGCAGCAACATCAAACAATAGATTCATAGATAGAGTGTCTGTTGGTGTAGCATAGTTTGTGCTGCCAGTGGCAAACGCAGCCATGACAGCCTTGTCGAACTTCTTGGCCACAGCATTACCTAGTACACGACCAATTTCTGCTGGATCAATGGAACCGAGGTCACGTAAGATAGTACGAGCAGCATAGATGCTGGCTGTAATATTCTTAGGTGTTGCTAGTAATGTCTGACTTGAAACGTCATCACTGTCGTTGTAGGCACTGATAGTAGTGGCTGCTGAAGCCGCTGCTAGGAATGGTACTTGCGCTGTGATTGAACCAGCAGGTACAGCGATCTGAGGGATCAACTGACCGCTGAGGAATAGGCTGCTTTCTTGGGCTGCATAAACTGTTGCTGCCTTGACCGGTACAACCATACCGCTTAATGATGTCGAGAATGGGCTTGAATGTGCCATTGTTATTTTCCTTTAAATTTTAATATCGCCCGGCCTTGCGAGCCTCGGCATAAACTTTTCTATGATCCTGACGAGTTAAATCTAAATCTTCTAGTTTAATAGAACTTGGAACACCCGAACTAACATTGCTGTTAGTGTGTGTTGTAGCAGGTGTTGCTCCTACAAAATGAGGGTTAGCATCTAGGAATTCCTTGACATACTTTTCCACGCTTAGTGGAGTACCATCATCATCGTAACGAGTCTTGCCCTTGGTGTCAAATACTTCTACTTCGCCATCTTCATTTAACCGAAGATTGCCTTTGAGCAAAGTCTTGACCTGTTCAGGATTAACACTGCGGTATTGTGCTGCCAATGAAACCAATGGCTGTTCTACCTTAAACTCTCTAATTACATTTTCACGCTTCAAGATCTCAGCAGCACTTTTTGCTGCCTGTTCTTGTAGAATGGACTCCCACTCTCCACGCTTCATTTGATCTTCCTTTTGCTTTTGCTGATAGGAATTTTTAATGCTGCGAAGTTCTTCGGGGTCACCTAGATCCTCATAAGGCTTCAACGCTTTTTTTGCCACTGTACTTTTCATACGTGCCATCATATCGTTGACTTCACTTTGACTATAGGTTTTTTCTACTGCTGCCTGATTATTTTCGGTTGCAGAATCAGTGTCTGCTTCATATGCCGATGTTTGTGATGAGTTCATCGTGTCTCTCGCCTCCGTTTGAGTATTGTAAGTCTATTTATAGCATTTCTATCAAATGCTATATTTAATTACTTCTTTCGACTTGATCTAGTGAATTTGCTTTTTAAAGCCCGAGGAGCACTGGCACGAGCACTTGAGTATGCCATGGCCACTGCTTGTTTAACTGGATGTCCAGCCTTGACTTCTTTGGCAATATTTTTAGATATTGTTTTTTTACCATAACCTTTTTTCATTGGCATAATTGTTCTCCAGGATTATTTGTCATCGCTTTCGCCACGGGCTTCTAGTGTATAGCCAGCAGCAATGGCATCAATGTGTTGTTGCTCTGTGGCCACTTCTATTGTTGCACCAGTTGTGGGATTCATCATACTATGAATGTCGTAGCCTGTGGTCATGGCCAAATCTTCTAATTGTTCATGCTCGGGTCCTTCTAGATCCAGGGCAGTCATAATAGCCCATTCAAGAGTTTGTTTCTTAACTGGATCTTGAACAGCATTTAAACTATCAATATATTGTTTGACATCGTTGCCTGTGTCACGTACTGAGAAACTATCAGGATAATCAATTTCGCCATCCCAAATATAGCCTTGATACTCGCAATAGAATTGCCATAGTTGTTCTTCAGCCAGTTCAATATTATCAGCCATTTCACTGAGACGGGCATTTAAAAGTTGAAACTCAACCTCTCTTGATACACCGGACATTTCTCTTGCTTCAGTGGCACGAATGCTGCCTGTGTTGGCCATCTTGTCAATACTGTCAGCAGTGTGATTAATGGCAGTATAGATACTGCTGATGTCACTGCCTGTGAACTCCAACACATAAGGCTTTAAGTTAGGATCAAGGTGTGCTGGCATATGAATAATTGACCCTGCGCCAGATCCTGCTTCAGTGTCTTCTGTTTTAACTAGACTTGGATGTAGTCCCAAACGAACTGCCTGCTCTGCTTCACTGGTCATATTGTAGATAAAACGCTGTGCATCTGCCAAATCATTTATGGTTGACAAGCCTATGCCACGTACTGGACTTGTCTGTGCATATAAAATTACTGCTGGAATTTTTCCCAGTCCATTGATTACAATCTCTCGAGCCGTAACTTCTTTTTTGTCATGATTGACTGTGGTGGTGACAATACTGTCTACATACCATTCTTTAATCACTGTCACTGTGTCATTGGCATCTTCAACATACTTGAAGTATGTGAGTTCATAACTGCCATTGAGGCGTCGACTCCACCGCCAATCTGTCACACTCAGGGGAGTCAATAGATTAAGATATGGTCTAACACCCTGTGCTATTTCATCTGCACGAGTGCTGGCGCCAATGTCTGGCTTGCTCATTATGATCCACGAATGTCCAAACACATTGGCCCAAGTCATGGCGTGTTTCATAAAACTATCTAAGTCACGACCTTCCCAATCACAGTCTTCTAGGAAACTTTCAATGGTGGGATCAGTGGCAGCACTGCCTAGATCACGCCCTGGTTCTTCTCTGAATAGAAAAGAAATGTAGGTTGCAATAATTGATTTGCAATGATTTTCCAATGGTGTGGTGCTGAGTCGTTGATTATACTCACTAGTACTTTCCAGCACATACCTAGTGAGATATCCTGCGTTGCGATACTCTTCGCCGCCCACGAAAGAATTTAACAAAAAATTCCAGCGATCTCTATTGCGATTGTGCAGACTATTGCTGCTCATAATGTCAGCGTATTGCTGTTGTAGTACTTGATCCATGGTGGTATCTCCGGTTTAATATTTATCTTTATTAGCGAATATTATGTCCCCAACGCTGTGGTTCAGGTGCTGACCTTCGCACAGTGATTGGATACAAGAATTCTATGGCGTATGAAACAGCGTCAACCATGTGATCATTGCCGTCCTTGTTGGGCACCATTGTGCCTTCTTTGTAGGTCCAGTTGCGTAGACATTTAATTAAATGTTTACATCCAGGATCTACTTTAAACTTTGTTGTGCCATCATCTCTTAGATGAAACAAACTGTTGGCTGCATTTATTCTATCCTTGACCAATGGATGTGCTCTGTGATATCTAACATCCCATCCAGCCATCTCTAAGATCTTAATGTCTGTGTTGCCGTTGGCACTGGTCTTTCTTTGCACTCCTGCTGGATCTGGGAAACACACTATGGGCTGAGTGGGATACCTGTTGCGTATCTCAAGTATCATTTCATTGGTGTTGGTGTTCTCAATGTACAGTTCATCAAATATCTCTAGACCAAGTTTAGTCTGCCGACCTATGACAGCGCAGCCTGGTGTAACGTTAAAGTCCATGCCCACTATGAGTCTTTCTTGTGCTGCCGGTTTGTCCACAGGCTTGATGTTGTGTTCACCAAAGTCTCCCATGATCACACCGCTGAAGTTCTCGAATGTGGCAAGATACTCTTGTGAGAATACTTTGGCACTGAGATCTTGTTGTGCAGCCAGGACTTCATCTTCTGGAACATTGCCGCCATCCAAGGTAGTGAAACTAAAACTTGCCCACTGATCATTGGTGAGACTCATGTCAAACAAGTCCTTGAAGTGATTCATGCCCTTGGGTGTGCCAATGAACAAAGCACGCCCACCGGTGTCACTGAGTGTAGGTCTGATAGTTCCCCAGACTTCTGGACTCATGTCGGCCACTTCATCTAACACAAGATATGTGATGCCTAATCCACGCAGTGAATCAAAGTTCTCTGCACCCTTGAGACTGATGACACTGCCGTTGACCAATGTTATGCTGAGTTCAGACTGGTTAATCTTCTTGGCCCAATTAAGACTCTGTAGTTTTTCTACGAGTGGCCGCCATAAAATACCCTTGGCCATTCTGTAGGAGGGTGCTAGGTATACTACATTTTGACGGGGGAATCTAGCAGCCCGAGCCAGGAGATGTCTACTTAAGAATGTTTTTCCAAACCGTCGGCCGGCGCACACGACGATCATGCGTTTTTCGCAGTTGGCTATAGTTTGTTGTGCGGCGCTGAGTGGCATTAGTGTCTTAACTTACTGCCCATGTCGCATTCAACACGATCCAGGAGATCAATGAGTCCATCGCTGAACTCACGAATGGTTGTGTGATCAAGATCTACTTCCCAAGTCTCGGGTACGCCACTTTCGTTGCGAACAATCTTTAAGACCCAGGACTTTGATTCAGTGTTGAAACTGACATTTAAATTAGTTTGTCCTTGTGGCACAATAGTCATTTTAATTCCCTTCTTGCGGCATCAATCAACAGAATTAACTGTTGAGTATCTAAGAAGAATTCCAAATCGCTGAGGTCTAAGTCAGCATCTTGTCGCTCAATCTTTAAACTGTACAAGTCCTCACTGAGACTACGAAACTTAAACTTCTGAACAAACATGTTGTCGTTCTTCATCAACTTGCAGGTCTTCATACTCATTCTCCAGGTGTGTGCGTTGCGCCGGTGTAATCTTTTCAGGTTCATCATCAGTCCAAGGTAATACTTGACTGGCGTCTGTGACCATGCCATTGTCACTCATTGAAAGGATGTTCTTGGCTAAGAATATTTGTACTGCTGCGTTGTTATTGGCAATGGCATTGTGCAACATTGCTCTACGTAATTTCTGCTTTAATTCAGCACCGCCTTTTGCGATTTCTACACTAAAGTTATACCTTAAGGTACTGAGTGTTATGCCAAAGAAGTCACAGATCTCAGGACCAGTACAGCCCAGGGCACTGAGTGCTTGTACTTCTTCTGGGGGCACTACAATCTTGTCACGGCCTACTATAAGTCCTCTGACAACCTTTTCACCCCATTGCGGTCCTGTTTTACCTTGACTCATATTAACAATGTTTCCACATTTTACGTTTAACTATGAACTCGATGGTTTGTCGGCTCATATTGCTGTGTCTGCGAGCCAATTCTGCTATGGCTCCTCTTGTTTTGCCCTGCGCTAGACATATCGCTTCATACTCCAGTCTAAGGGCTATGACCTCTGCTTCAGTCCATTTGGCCAAGCCATGTTTGCTGCCTGTGTTCTTCTGCGGTGTGAATACATCTAACATATCAAATCTCCATAACATAGTTACTTAGCAAATTTACAGCCTTGTGCATTTATAATTGCACAATCACGGCATTTTGGCTTAGAACAAGAAATTTCTTGACAAGGCATAAGTAATGCTATATAATACTTGTAATACATTTAATAAGGAGCAGTGTATGAAATTAATCGATCGACTACTGGACGAACATGGACGGTGTGTAGTAGTACTGGGGCCTGGAGTGGCACACAATGCCAACAGTTTGATATGCATGGACTGTCGAAATCGTCGAGGCAAGCCTTTGTTTTTGGCCTGGGTCAGTTTAAATGACGCCCGAGAACTTGAGAGTCTTGGCATGGAATTGGAGGCAGAGTATCATGCTCACTCCTAATTTTGCAGACCCACGCAATCTACGACGAGCACAGCAGGCCATTGTTTGGATTGAACAGTATTTTAGACGGCAACCCATTAGGCGTATAGCCCGTGTGGTGTTAGATGCCAACTTTGGCCAACAACAAAATAAAACAAGTGCTTGGCTAAGAGCGCAACTGTTGACGGTCATAGATCAACACTACAACATGCATCGAGGCATGTGCAAGAGTTACTCAGTGAATCGAACCAATCTCAGTGATTTGAAAACACAACTAGGTGTGGACAGTCATCAATTGGCCATGGCCAGTGCTGGGGCATTACTGGATCAACCCATGGTATACACTGACATCAAAGATCGCAGTTATCATCCCTTGCAAACTTACTCTAGGTCTATTAGAAACCCTTTGTTGGCTCGTCGTGGCTACGTGCATGACTACGACATCTGCTGTGCCAGTGCCACAGTTATTAGTCAGTTGGCCAGGAGTAGAGGACTAGTCAAACCTCAACCTGCATTAGACGAATATTGTGCTGATAGAACTCAAGTAAGATTGAGACTCAGCGAGGAACTGGGCATTGAAGTCTCTAAGATTAAAGAGATACTCACTGCCTTGTGCATGGGAGGACGACTCAGTACATATCGTGACAGCAAGTTATTTGCGGTAGTTGACTTTAGAGTAGATCAAATGAGGGGGTTACAACAACACCCCTGGATCAATCAATTCAAACAAGATCTTAAATTATCTTGGTTGGCCATTAGAAGTCGTGAGGTTACTCCTCAAAAATTAACCAGTAGATATCGAGCCGAGATATATCGACGAGAAGAAGCCAGTATTGGTAAGATTATACGCAGACATTTGTCAAAGAGAAAGATTCAGTACTTCTGGATACATGATGGTTGGATGAGCCAACAAGGAGTTAATGTCTTAGAACTAACAGATCAAATAAGACAACAAACTGGATATGAACTCAAGTTCGATTATCAACAGTATCATGGGGACATCTGCTAGACGCAGATGTGTTCACAACTCGTAGACTCGTTGTTCACTGCTGGGCTTGCTTGTTATTATAAGCAATTAAATGTTTAGTGTTACTAGTGTATTACAAGTCTAGTTTGACATCAGACAGTGAAATTTATTGCAATTTAATCGTTAAAAAATAGCACTTAGCGGCAAACTATGCTAAGTAATATTGTCAGAAGAATATTAATCCAAAGGAGCAGACATGAAGACAATCAAATATAAATTAGCCAAGAAGCAATTGGTGGGAGATGGACATTACGTTAAGATGCCACAGGCAGACTACGATGCGCTGGTAGAACAGTTCGTACGCATAGGAGACATCATGGGTGCAGACTTAGATCCAGAACTTAGACGGCCATTTGATAGGTGGTTGGCTAAACCTTGTACACACGGTGTTCGTGGTGTACAAAGCAACAGAGACTTTATTATTGGTATTATCAAACAAAAAGGTATGTTGGGTAATGACTGGAGCACTCGACAACTTGAAGCCACAGCCGCAATTTACAATACCTTTGCACCAGGCTTTGATTTAGAACCTGTGGAGTTTTGTGATCAAGAGGCTTTAGAATTGGCCCGGGCTGAGAGTTACAGTGCTGTGTTTGAAAGGTTGCAATCATGAACACAGAAGAATATAAAAATATACACGGTCGTGAACGCAAACGAATCATGGACAACTACTGTGGCCAAAAGAGCATGGCCAAGAAGCGTGGCATAGCCTGGGAGTTTACATTTGAATCTTGGCTGAATTGGTGGGGCGATGATTACCAGTATCGTGGTCAAGGACGGGGTAAGTTGTGCTGTGCCAGATTGGGGGATGTAGGACCATACAGTCCCGACAATTGCAAAAAAATAACACACGAACAAAACGCCCGTGAAACTGATTTTACAAAAAGAGGCACCAGCCAGTTTAAGACTTATATTCCCAGTAAATCAAAAACTTATAAACCAAGGTGCGAATATCGAGCCAGAGCAATACGTACTCCTGAGGGTAATTTCCCCAGTATAGCAGAATACTTGAGACAAGTCAACAGCAATAGAGATAAAATATACAAATTGTTTAAGTCTGATCCCGAGAACTATTACCGCATATAAAAGAAAACCCCCAGATGAACATGACTACACCTGGGGGTTTAATGGCTTGCGCCGTGTCGAGAATTGCTATGCTTCTTGTAATACGCTGGAGCAGTACTACAAAAATATTTATGCCTAGTCAAAGAACTTATTAGAAATTTTCTCATCCAAGATAACAAGATGCTGTCGACTAATATCTTTGTGTGGCAGGATCTCTCGTGGTCGGCCAGTGCGCCCACCAGTGCGTATTATGATGTTGGACTCAACATTTCTAGAATCAGTGACAGTGGCCAGTTTTTCTGGTTTGACGGGCACTCGACGAGGTGGGCTTATTTCCAATTGATCCTGGCAGTCAACAAACTCATCCAACTTTAGATGCTTAAACAAGTTTGAAAGATTGACAATCTTAAATTTGTTTGTTGAATATTCTTTATTTAAATTATTGGCTATTGTCATTGCTCTGCCTCGTTCCGGATAGATTAATTTTACGTATTTTTTATTATTTTGCATGCCCTGAGCATAGAATGTTTTCTTCAATGCCACAGGTTCATTGTCATGACACACAAACCACATGTCTGTCATGACCAGGACATCTTGTCTAGCAACGCCGTGTGCAGTGACCTCGTAGTGTTTGGTCAGTACTGTGCTTCTACCTGGTTTGGCCATTTAGAATACACCTTTTAACAAGACTCCAATGAATATGCCTGTGCCCAAGGCCAGGATTTCTCCCCACATAATTGCGCCAGCAACTGAGGGATGTTCTTTATAGAAACTCTTGAGTATATTCTGTTTCACTTTGATTTCTTGTATAACTGTCACGACTGTCTCCTTGAAAAATCCACCATTCATTATATTTTATCCTATTCTTTTTCTTTATCTCACTGTATCTTTTTAGCCAGTGAGTCTTGGGTAATATCTTACTGCTGATCCAAAGTAAAGCATCACCGTCACATTGTGTGATTAAACTTTTTAAGTCTGCTTCATTGTAAGTTTCAGCATTGTCTATGATGATCATAAACCAAGATCCAGGTTCAAACTTGTTGGACACCACTATCTCACTGCTGTCATGTTCCTGTATAGCAAATTCACTGAGTGCCGAGTTAAACTCTTCTATCTTGCTGGTAATGACTAAGATTCGTTTATTTCTGAATCTACTGTACCATAGTGCATCATAGGCCAACAAGTAAGTCTTGCCCCAGGATTCTCGGGCAAATAAAACCCTGTACTTTTTACCGGTACATCGTCCGTCTTGTTGGGCACCTGTCAGCATTGTCATGCATTTACTTAACCAGGGCTATAATTGCTGGTAAAATAATGCCTGTCAGCAAGATGATTATGATGGCCCATAGACGTTGATCCATCTTATCAACCTTCTTGTCTACTTTGTCCACATCACTTTTAATGTGTTCTATGTCGCTTTTAAGATGCTCAAGGTGATTGAGTTTAATTACCTGTACTTCGTCCCAAACTTCTTGTACTGTGTGCTTGCCGGCCATTACGCTGCCTCATCAGTAGTAGGCTGTGCCAGGACCCAGCGACGCCAAGCCATTAAGGCAATGCGGAATTCAACTTCAGTGTCGTAGTCATCTCTAATTGGTTTTGTCATAATAAAGTATCCTTAGATTGCTCTGTTGTCATGGATGTAATACCATCCTGCTGTGCCATTGGTTTTCCAATAGGCCATCATACCATCATCACTTTGAGTACTGCTGCCACTGCTGTCGCTGATACAGATCTGCATGCCCACACTGCCTGTTATGGCTGAGGCCGCAGTTCTAGTGTACACTGGGAACTTAACTGGAGCCGTAAATGTGGCACTGGTGTCTGTCAATGTCAACCAAGTACTGGCTGCTGTGGCACTCAATGCTCTGGCTGTGGCGTTGGCAGCAGTGCTGATCTTGCCCAACTTCAATGTGGTCTTGGCCAAGAGTTCTGTGGTGGCATCTTCTGCTCTTAAGAATGTTCTTGGTGCGGCATTGGCTCCATTGCTGTTGGGTGTGTGCTGTAGATACATACCTGCACCTTGCTTGGTGCTGGTGTTATGTGTTTCAGTGGCCTTGACTGTGATGCTGGCTGGTGTGAATGTTGAACTCACTAGGCTTGATGTGTTGGGCTGTGCAAACCAAGTGATCTGACCAATGCCATCTTGATCTGTGAGATACAAGGCATTGTTGGCTGTGTCTTCATCACCAGCAAAACTATTGAATGTAAAGTTAGGTCCACAACGCTCTGCGGCTGTGCCTGGACTGTTGCCAAAGTAACTGTTGTTCTTAAACTGTGTTAGGTTAAGTCCTGTCTTGCCATTGAAACCCCGTAACTTGCCATTGTTGTTGATATTGATGCCCACAGCATCAAAAGTATCTC
>Ga0209190_1001412_pt1 | contig 16810 bp, 11 predicted proteins | sample M_140205_XF_Meta_FD_187315 | JGI IMG/M metagenome (GOLD analysis project Ga0209190, IMG submission 187315) | Freshwater microbial communities from Lake Montjoie, Canada to study carbon cycling - M_140205_XF_MetaG (SPAdes) (version 2) | ecosystem: Environmental > Aquatic > Freshwater > Lake... | reverse complement strand
CATCACCACCCCCACTCCCGCCCCCACCACCACCACCCCCACTATATGGATCTCCCATAGGTCCCTTTAAACCTTGTGGACCTATAGGACCTATATGACCCGTATCGCCTTGACTTCCATGCGATCCAGTTTCACCATGATAACCTTGTGGACCACGATAACCAGTTCGCCCTTGTTCTCCAATACAACCCTCAGGTCCACGATGACCTTGAGCACCATTTATTCCTTGTTTACCTTGTTTGCCTCTAATTCCAGTTTCCCCTTGCATTCCAATAAAACCTTGAGTACCACGATCCCCTCTAAATCCTTGAAGACCTTGCGAGCCCATAAAACCTTGTAACCCTTGTGCCCCTATAGCACCATCTATACCACGTAGACCATTACAACCTTTTAAACCTTGTGATCCTTGTGCTCCCTGCGATCCTTTTGTCCCTGATGCTCCTTGCGAACCCATTAATCCTGTATTACCTTGTTTACCAACAGCGCCTTGAGCACCTTGAGCACCAGTTTGTCCAGATATTCCTGTTTTTCCGGCAATACCAGGATCGCCTACACATCCTGGGGGTCCTTTATTGCCTGGAGGACCTTTTCCTCCTTGTGCTCCTTGTGGACCTTTATAACCTTGTATTGATCCGCTCATTATATAAATACATATATAATATTACGCATAACAAATATTATATTTTACAAACATTTTTGGAGGAAAATGTAGATGTCAACAAGGTGTTTATATTTTCTGAATAAAACGCCAATATGCTGCGAGTCGTAGACACTGCGCAGTGGCGCAGCATTGTCACTATGAAATGGGTGAGCGATTGAACTCCTTGCGCAGCGATAGCGGTAGCCGAATAAGTATTATTTCCCAGCAGTAACTTTATAAATGCGACCCGTCTGTGGATCTGTAACAATTAAACCCCCTTTTTTTAATGTTATTTTTAAATTTAATTTAGTTGCTTCAGATGCAGCAATTGTACCATCGGGTAAAAGATTACTTGCAGATATATTTTGAGGAACATATGCTAGCACATCTCGATCTCCCCATATTTTATTCATTTCGGCTAATGGATTTTGTTCCCCTACTATTGCTTCCGATTTTTTAGATTTTGAAGTTTTAGCTTTAACCCCTTGTAAAGAAGGCATACCTTCTTCTTGAACAACATTAACCGACAATTTTACATTTTTATCAAGCCCCTCCCGCATAGAAATAACACCTCTCTCTTTTTCACCAAGATCCTGTTCAAATTCAACTATTACATGTGGTTTTTGAATTAAATGATAAGTATCATCCACCCCATTATATTCAACCGCACTATATGCATATTTTGCGTTCATTAATTTCGTAAGTTTGGGTATTATTTCAGGATCTTCGTCAGGAGGATATGACATGGCCACATTCAATGCGACTATATCAGCAATATATTGAGTATTTTGTGTTTTATTGAATTCGCGCATCATGGTTTTCATTTCATAAATATGCGCATTTATTTCCGTTTGCATTTTTTTCAACAATTCTTGTTTTATAGGATTATCCACAACAGAAAGATATTGCTGCATTTCAAATTCATAATTTTTAATGCGTGTAACAATGCTTTCTTTAACACTATCGAATTTAGCGACAGCTTGTTCTGCAGTAATATATCCAAACAATAAATCATTTTTATCAACAATAATTTGTTTTTTATATTCAGATATTTCATGCTCATCATCATTAATAAAATCAGTCATAATAGCTACATAACTAGTATTTATGTCTAATTTCAAAGGGCATGGATTACTTCTATCTCCACACATGGCTAAAAGATGTTTATCTTCTATTGCTTTTGCCTTATTGGTGAATATAGTCCCAACAGGTCGACGACAATTTATACATTTTCGTTTTATTTTTTGAAATTCATCTCTCTTTTCTTTCCAACTGAGACCTTTAATATTGATAATTTTATGAATATCCTTTTGATGATTTTCATCATATTGATTTTTCAATTTATAATATGTATTTAATGCTTTAAGATATATTTTTTCTTGTGTGGCATCCATATATTATAAATTATAATTATATAATTATTTTACTCCATTGAACAATATATTGGATGGAAACAATGCATAAAACACATACATCTACTATCCATTCCAATGTGGAAGTCCAGTAATTAAATCTTGTTGTGCACGTAGTTTTGCATCTTGGTAATTTTTAATTTTCGACAAAATGTATTGTTTTTTTTCGTTGTTTTTATTTATTTTTTCAGCGGGGGTTAGCTTACCTTTGTATTTATATAATAAAATTAATCCTAAAAGAAGAAAAAATCCAGACAACAAAACAATATTCATAATATGGTTATTGTGTTTATTTTTGAAAATATGACATTGCTTTAATGTTTCATTTAAGAAATATTTAACTCCTGGTTCAATTAAAGTCGGTTTATCAAATTCTCCAATATCCATAAATAAAACAACTTAATAAATACTTTTATTATATCAAAATAAATTATACACAATATCTATAATGGATAGCTCCTTTTTTTCATTGATAATATTCACTATAATAACTATATTATTTTTTATGTTCATGCCATATCCTTCCATAGAGATGCTACAAAATGCGGATTTGTATGCAGGTTATACAAAATTTAAGATGTATGGTTTAGCCATATATTTTGCATTTATCGTTTTATCACAATTCGGAATAAATGCCAAAGTAATCATGGATAAATGTGGCGGGAGTGTAACACAAAATATACAAACAGCTGCATTAATGACGTTTATTCCATGGCTCTTTGTTTTTGGAGGATTAATAGCCGTACTTATTATTTTTCCTGGGTTTAAATCAGCCTTTTCGAATGTAATTGGATATTTTGCGGTTTCAAGCAGAGCGAATAATGTGTTAACTCAACTATTAAATAACACCGATATTAGTAAAAAAATCAATGATGCAAGTAAGGGTGATGAAGTAGCTAAAGAAGGGTTACAAAGTGCAGCGGAAGCAATTATTAAATTATGTGGAAATATGTCGATTTTAATAAATCAGATAGTTCCAGAAAATTTTATGGAATATTGGGCTATGTTAACGCCATTAATGAAAAATGAATATAAAGTAGCCGGATCGTCTGCAGCAGCGGATTTACAAAAACAACTATTAGATGTAGTCGTTCTAAGAGATAATATAGGTGAGGCTTTGTGGTATATATACACTGCCATTCTATTAACGTCTATTATTCAATATAATATAGTAAAAAGAGGATGCACAAAAGATTTAGCAGCGATGGAGGCATCGCATCAACAATTCTTAGCACAGGAAGAAAAGGATCAAGCTGAAAAGGAAAAAACACAATCTATGATATACACAACCACAAATTAGGTACTACGATACCGACAACGACAACAACAACAACCTAGAAAAAATATGGATGCGTATTGTAATATAATACAAACAAATAACACAAAATGCCTAAAACTATCGACATTAACCAAATAGGAAAGATGGTTTTATTTCGGTATCCAATCCCAAATTCTCGAAGACTTCCATCAATATTATACAAGAATCCAGGTTTTCCAATAGTAATAGTTCCAAAAATAACTAAAAATAATAATATGGCGACTAGTGTTGGATTTTTTGAAATAAAGGCTCTGTACATTTATAAATTATATATATAATTATATCGAAAAAATATAATTATATCAAACATCAAACATCAAACAACAAACAACAAAAAACACCAAACAAAACAACAAACAACAATTAGTCGTAATCTTCAGTATTCTCTTCTTCATCTCCATAAGGATTTCCATCCATGAAATCTTCTGTCATTTGACCCATATCATATTCGTCGCGCTCAATATCATTTGCAACAGCTTGTTCTTCTATATAATCATCCGCAAATTGTTCAATATTATTATCATTCACATTTTGAAATTTGCGCAATGTCTTCTCAATTTCTGCTAATTTCTCCATCGCCTCACGCTCTTCATCGTACGTTTCCTTAACATACGTAGTCATTCCCTTTTTTAAGCCTTTGCCCCAAACACCCAACTTATTTATCTTGAGCATGGTATCAATATTTCTCTCTTCATCGGTCAAAGCTTGTAATCTATCAGTAAATGTGTCTTTCTCTCTTTCCTTGGATTTAAATACATCATCCATGATTTTGGAATAGCTTATATTAACTATCAATTTATGTCGGGTCATTATATTCAAAAATGTAACTAGCAAGTCCGCAATTTTTATGTTCAACTCCTTTACTTCACCCTTTAATAGTTCTGGTGGAATATTAGGGATAAGATGTTGTCCTTTTTCCTCTACATGTTCAGTAGTAAATGTATTATCTTCGGTAAATTCTGAAGAAGCGGAAGAAGATGAAGATGAAGAAGCAGATGCTTCGATTTCTCTCACTATCATGGATGCATTACTAGCTAATTTTATATATTCATCTAACGCCAGCAAGAAATAATTTTCAAATAGAAGCATACTGGTTCTCTTATCAAATATAGAAGATGTTTTGGATCCTTTGTAGTGTATGTCGGTAAAAGAAGGGGTTCTATTAGTCAAATACAATAAATTGTTACAGACGTTTGGAATAGCAGTTATTACATTTTGAATGGCTTTGTCGTCGTAAAAAGCCCGTAATGTGACATAATATTCGCTTATTTTATTTCGAATATCATTTTCATGTGTTTTAGAAAAGTCCCAATATTTGGATATTTGGACAGATTTATAATCCACCTTATTCAAAATGATTTCAGGAAAAGTTTTCAACATATTTTGCATATATTCTTTCACAAAATTGATGGAATTGTATGCAATATCATCCGAAATATTTAGTTCAGACACGTCCTTGTTAGTCATTTCGGAATCATCCCATACCATTATATTTTCCAAAACATATTTGATAGAAGAAGCAATCGATTTAGGATGTTTTTTAGATGACTTGAGAGACACCCCAATAAATTTGACGATTTTATCTCTCAATTTATCATTTTCCTCTCCTAAATAGTCTTTCAGATTTTTCATTTCCAATGTATCTTCCGTGACAGCTATATCAAATGTATCCAGTAATGAATCAATATGCTTCCTTAATGCAATAGGAACAACCTTATCATTGTCAGCATTTAACATTTTCAGGGCATTTCTAATTTGTTGGACAGGTGTGATTATTGGTGTATCAAACGATATTTTAATAATGTTTGAGCGATTGATGATTTGCATGAGTCGTAAAAACGATTGATTCGTGTAATTTTTTCCATCTTGCTTTAATTTTTTGATTTTTTCACCGATAGTATCATTTTTATTAAAATTCGCGGGTTTTTCTGAACATACAGACATTAAATCTTCAGTTAAAAGACTATCCGAATTGAACTTGCATAAAATAATAAAGGCCTGGTAAATGGTTTCTTCGTTATAATCATCCGTCAACGTAGGATAAATATTTTTCGAATTTTCCCGGCAAAAGAGATAAGGAGATTTTGTAATGGCCACTATATCATCCAAAATATTTGATAATTCTTGAACGATGGAATTATACGTGGTAATATCAGAATCTTCATGCTCGAAATACTTAATAGTGATGTATTCACCCTTTTCATTACAACAAGCGTTTTCTAAAAAGGGTTCATTGGCACTATTCGACAACAACAATTTCTTTTTATCAATGATTTTTTGGATCTTTTGTTGAATTCCAAGAGAGAACAATATGATTTTCGACTGAATAATCAGCACTTTCTCTCTTTGATGTCCTGAAGCAGACTTAAAATCTTGTAGAAGAGTCCTTTTAAAGTCACTAGAAATATTTATTAGTTGTGGTATTTTAATGGGTTTAAGTGGGGGTAAAAAATTTGTCCATTTTGCAATATCGTGTTCTTGTGGTATTGTTTGATTTGGATTAATCAATAAATATTCGGTTTTTTCGCTGAATTTTCTAACAACATCCACATCCATTAAATAATATTTCTCAATTTGGCTCTTTATTTTTTCTGCGATGGATTCATCCTTTTGCTTTTTATTACCAGGCCAGCTTTTAAGAGCGGACCATGGATCTTCTTTTACTATTTTATTCGCAACACAAGAGAGATATGTTAATGCGGACATATCACCCACACCTTCAAACGGAAACCCATCGAATGATTTAACGCATCCAGGAAAGGTTTTTCGGGTTTTTATAGATGGAATACTTACTTGAATACCGATTAAAAATGCACCCAATGTTAAAAACAAAATGGTTTGATTGTAAGCATATTTATAGTCGGGTATTTCCTTCCCCTTTTTAGACATTTCATTCATTTTCTTGGTGTATAGTTCTTCTGAGGGTAATGCTAATATTAGAGCTGTCGACGCAATTTTAATGATAAATTCACGTTGATCTTCTATACTTATTCCCATGAATTCAGATAACGCCGAAATAATCTTCGCCATCATTTTTGTTTCAGGGGTCGTATATTTGATGGGTTCCTTTTTGCCGCTAATGATGGAACTACCTGCATCTTGTTCCATAACAGAACGACTAACCTTTTTATAGCCCTCTTCATATCCTTCATCAATATCAAAATCGATACGTTTAATAATATACCCACTATTTTTATCAACCCACGCATCACCATCATCGCTCAATGCACCAATTTCTTTAATAATTATATCGGTCGCATTGCCGTAATTATCGGGATCATTTGCAAAGACTCCCGCCAATGTGTACAAAAATGTGGGTAATAATTTAGTATTGGTTTTAATGCAATACCTCCAATGAAGATCTTCTGCATTTTTAAGAGAGAAATTATCAGACGCAACTTTTGTAAATTTCATAGCAAATTGAATAATATCATTTTGTTTTTTGACGAAATCACCTTGTCCTAGAATGATATCTCTCAATTTAAGGTAAGGAGATATAACGACATCAGATTCAGTGTCTGATATATCAATTTTGATACCAAGATTAAATTGCGCATCATTATACTTGAATTTTTTGGTGTAATGCATTTCAGTCAATTTATGAATAATGCTCGTATAATACTCAAATTGACTAGAAATTCGCGCCTCTAATGCATCCTTCGAAATGGTATAATTTTTATCAAATTCATTCACCATTTCTTTTAGTGCGTTTTGTACCAACGTACTTTTATTTAAAGTGACTGGTTCGCAAGTGGATGTATTTGTACTAGAACTAGCAGTAGAACTACCATATTTCTTATCAACCTCAATACATTTATTTTGAAAATTACACAAAAGGTTTTGATTATTTAACATAATATCTGGATCAATATTATCATCTATGGTCCATCTGTTATCATGCCGTTTGTAGTAACTAATAACATCGGCATTATTATCATATATCATTGCATAATTTCCTTCAACTACTTTTTTAGTTCCGACACCACCGATCAACGTTTCTGCCAAATTCGAAGCCTCTTCTGCGGGATATCTATATTTTTTTTGCAATTTATCAGTCAAAAAAGCATGAAATACATCTGGCGCCATTTTATGCTGATCTTTCTCAAAATCGTCCAACATACTATAAAGGGTTTTATCAAATTTCTTATCAAAGTAAATATGCTTACCATTATCACGTTCAAGTTCTTCAATAGTATTGTATTGTTTTGCGATAATATAAGTGGCACAGGCATTGTATTGTTGTTCCAACGCGATTTTATCATCATACGCGTTCCTTTCCCCATCTATTATTTCACCCACATTTTCAGGTAACATAAGATACATATTTTCCATCGATAATGCTGCATCAAATGCATTCCCATAATCCATCAATTTCATTTTTCGTATGAGTTCTGAGTTAGTTAATGGTTGTTTGCCTGCATCAAAATCATAACTATCTTCAAATATTTCCTTTTTCATTTTGGGATCGGGTAATAAAGAAGTAATATGCTTAGCATTTGATACATATGCGCTCTTATAATTGATAGTACTTTTTATTAGATAAAATTGTTTATTGCGTTCGATAAAATTTTTATTGTATTCAGATATCTTCAAATGAATAAATTCATTTATTTCTTTGTATTGAAAGTATGTTAAATCACTGGTATAAATCAGGAAAGGTTCAAGATATTGCACTATGTCAACAAGAGAGAGTTTTCCTTTGATATATTTTTTAACGAGGTTGAACAATACTTTGGTTTTGGGAACAACCACCTTTAAAAATTTTTCGTATATTTGATAATTCGTCAAATCCTTCATTTCGTCTGTATGAGACAAGGTGTAATTTTTGATATGATTTATATACGTATCCTCCTTAAAATCAATTTCGTCTTCCAGATTGTCTACGTTGATGGTATCTACATGTGTATTTTGTTTGAGTAGTTGCCAATAGTTTAAAAACACCGAGTTTAAATTAGCCTTCTCTAACATATTAGTTCCTGGAAGATTTACATGAGAGAAACGAATAGTGGGTTCCGGTAAAGTAACTATCGATTTCAGGGATAATACATCAGGCGGGGTCAAATTGACTCTATGTGCTATCATTTTACTTCCGGTGAATTGCGTTACCTCTAATCTTTTAAGTCCCAAATTATATTTGGATATCACGAATCGTCTGGTTTTAGCAAAATCATTTTCAGCAATGGTAGAATAAAAATCACCTAAATTATCAATAACCACATTTAGATCATTCATCATATTAATGTCGGTAATTACGTCGCCCACATTTTCAGGGTTTATATCTTGAAATGGAGTATAATATGGACTTAATTCGGTCATTAAAGTGATATATTTATTTTGTTCATCGGGGACATCATTGTATTTGTAAGTATTTTCAATATTTTTCATTTTTTCAACATCTTCTTTGATATCAAGTTGAACTATGTCGGAATTTTCACCATTTCCTGACCCTTCTTCCCCACCTCCTTCTTCACCCTCACCACCGCCTCCACTGCTACCGCTACCACCGCCACCACCGCCACCGCCACCCACACCAATATTATACACTTTTTTAACATTTTTAGCAACAGGCATAATCCAATATAACAAATGCTTCAATTTTGTGAGATCGTTGGCGAGTGGTTTCCAGCTAGCATTTATGTGTATAAGACCAGATATAGTATTACGTTCATCAAATTCCGAAAAATCAACACGCAATTGTTTGAAACGTTCAATCATAATGTGCACGTTGTTCAAGACAGAAGCCGTTCTTTGAGCGTTTGGAATAGTTGAAAGTATTTCATCTAATAGATCATTAGTTTGTGCATCTACATTATATCTCTCTTTGGTCACATCTACATTTACAAGTTGTGTAATCGAACCATATTCTTCCCCGAATTGCAATTCATCTGCCCGTATTATAAATTCACGAATGTTATTTTTAACATCGATAGTCGGTATATTATATATGTCTTCATTTACATCAGCTACTTCAAATGCTTCTATGGATTCTTCGTCTGACGTTAATTTCGCTAAAGAGGGCTCTTCTAATTCTCCTAATTCATCAGAACTTCTTGCTGGTATTTTTTCTGGTGCTTCTCTAATTTCGATAGTTTCAAGCGGGATGTCTTCTGGAATGCCCTTGTATGCAAAATTAATATACAATACATCATTATCAGGATAACTGGTTATTTCAATCATATCTTCTTCTATATTTGTGATTTTTCCAGTAATAATGACGGGTATATCTCCCCCGAAATAAACATTTACCCATGTGTCTGGAAGGAGTCCATTTTGTCTAGCATAACCCAATTTATCATTTCGGTATAATAGAGCAATGGATTCTACGGAACCATCTCCTAATGTTCCATCTTCATTGATCTTTAATTTCATTTTATTGAGTTCTTCTACATTGATTAACATGATTTTTGTAGAATCGATATAATCAATGATGAACGTGTTAAACTCCTTTGCTAAAGCTACAGGGTTTCCTCGCTCACCCAAACTCCGCAGTGCCTGCGGGTCCGGTGAGCTCCAATTATTATAATTAATGTTTGATGGTGCTTTTATTTGAATAACATCTCCTAATTGTAATGAAACTATCTGTCCTTTTTCTTCTTTCTCTTCTTTTAAGTCCTCCTGCTCCTGCTCCTGCTCTTCCTCTTTCTCTTCTTTCTCCATTTTCCCTTCCTCTTCTAAGTCCTCTTCTTTTGATTCTTTTAATTCGTTTTCTTCATCTATTTCCTTATCTATATTTTTTTCTAATATAGTTTGTTCTTTTGAATTTTGTGGATTTTTCAATGATTCAGGTGATGACATTATCCTATATTTATAGTAGAATTTTTTTTGAATTACAAAACATGAAAGACGAAACAAATTAAAATATCGTTTAAAGACTTTCTTTTATTACAAATAACAATAGAAATGACACCTGTAATAACATCACCATATGTATTAACTGATATTCCAGGGTTTGTAGAATTAGTAAATAGGGATCCAACAAATGTGGAGGAATCAGCAAATACACTAAAACTAAGTAAGGTAAATTATACTACTAAAAACAATCAAAATTATAAAATAATTAGATATGATAAGCATTATTTATCCACCGATTTAATAGCAATGCTGGGTCCTCTGCGGTCAGTAATCCTTAATAGTGTAAATAAAGTGGTAAGTTTTGCCCCACCTAAATCAATTTCATCATACTTATTTATTGCACAATATCCTGAAAAAACGGAATATATAGTTGCAGAAGAATTTGTAGAGGGCACTATGATCAATGTATTCTGGGATGAATCTATAAATTTAGCAGGCGCATGGGAAATTGCCACACGTAATACTATTGGAGGTGATACTTCTTTTTATAATACAAATGCACACAATGCACACAACACAAGCAACCAATCAAAAACATTTAGAACCATGTTTCTAGAGGCAGCATATGCAAATAATTTGGATTTAAATGGACTAAATAAAAACATTTGTTATAGTTTTGTATTACAGCATCCAGATAACAGAATAGTGAAATCATTTAATAAACCATCACTATATTTGGTAGAAGCTTATGAAATATGTAATACTGAAAATGGAATAGTAAATGTATCATTGATTGATTTATCGGTTATTAAAATGGCGTTATATTTGAAACATACAACGATTCAATATCCTGAAATATATACAGATTGGTCAAATTATATAGATCTTAAATATAAGTATGCCAGTATGAATACACCTTACGATATCCAAGGAGTTGTTTTTCGAAACAAATTAACGAAAGAACGTAGCAAAATGCGTAATCCAGTGTACGAATATGTTAGAAGTTTACGAGGAAATCAACCCAAACTGCAGTATCAATATTTATGTTTACGTCAACAAGGAAGTGTGAGTAACTACTTAACGTTTTTTCCTGAAAATAAAAAAGATTTCGCCTTTTTTAGAGATAGTTTGCATGCATTTACTATGGCATTATTTAAAAATTATTTGGCATGTTACATCTATAAAGACATACCACTCAAAGATTTTCCGGATCAATACAGGACGCACATGTTTAATCTTCATCAACATTATATGAATAAATTAAGATTGGAGAAGCAGTGGGTATCAAAAAATGTGGTGATTGACTATGTTAATAAAATACATCCTTCGATGCAAATGTATTGTTTAAATTCTTCCATGAGAAAGAGACGCATTGATATCATAAAAGCCGACTATATAGAGCCGATACAAAACTATGACTTCTAAAACCCCATAAAAATAATATTTTCCAAAAAAAAATATTATTTATATATTACCATCTAGCCGCTAACATCATTCATCCCTCATCCCTAAAATTTCCCAGAAATAGTATTATATACTGCTAGAGCATCTGTAATGCACGCCAACAGATTTTGCTTCACAATAGCCTTATCAGAGGGGTCTTTATAAGCCAACCGAATAATGCTATCCGAATCATGTGGATGAGTCTTCTTGAATCCACAATAAGAAAGAGTTGCTAGATTTTCAAAGAATTTAGTATACAAAATATACTCCAACATTTTTCCAATAGTATAATCTTCATTTTCTAATAGGACATCATATGAATTCTTCAATGTATTATCGGATGGAGTAATTTTCAAATCATCCGTTTCAATAATGGTAACCATTTTTTCCAACTTTTGAATCAATATAGCACAAGCTTTTTTAACTATTTCATGGTTGGTGAAAATTCCAATTGTCTCGATAACAAAATCAAAACTATCCTTTTTAACTACTCGTAGACCATCTAATAGTCGCCAATTTTTACTTTCAAATTCAATTTCACTCTTGCTCATACCTTTGTCCTTCCAAAACTGCTGCTTTTTTCCCAATTCCACCTCTATATTTTCTTTATCTAGAGTATATCCATATGCGCTGCTACTAACAATATTAAACATACTATCTTCCTTCGCATTTCCGATAGAAAACTCACATGTTAGATGTAGTTTTTCGCCAGGGATTTCATCCGAAATCTTGGGCCTAAGGCGCGCAAAATCAATAAAATATCCAGTTAAATCGTTCGGAGGAAATATAGCACGAGTATCTTTTTCAGACAAATATTCATTCGTAGTTACATTTTTAATTTTGAAATCTTCCGTAGTAACAAACATAATAGTATCTGTCATATTTTCAACATTCACCTCCATGATATAATTATGTAGAGGCATTTCAAGATCAGTTATATGAATAGGAATACAACTAAGGCGTTGTTTTAAAATTTCATTGTTTAATCGTGTAGTATTTGCCATAATATTTGCTTTATTTGCTTCATATGGAGTAGTCCTAAATACAACTAAATTAATATCCGACAAAATAGTTCTGCGAATAGCATTAGCTAAACTTACATTTACACCACTTAAGGTAAAAGTGAGTGTATCATTATCTTCAGAAACGTTTTCAATACGTGGGTTCATATTATTATATAATACGTCCTATTTAATATATTTTACAATCAATTTTTTTGTAAAACAACCAAACAACCAAACAACCAAACAACCAAACAAAAACAAATAAATAAATCGTCGAAAAAATGAGTTAAAAAAATGATGCGAAAACATTATTATATAGTAAAACAAATGAGTTCCATTCTTTATTATAGTAATTTTTGCGAACACTCTAAAAAATTATTACAGACATTATCAAAAACACAAGTAAGCAAGGATATTCATTTCATTTGTATTGATAAAAGAATAAAAGATGAAAAGGGGAAGGTTCACATAGTTTTAGAAAATGGGCAAAAAATTATCATGCCTGAAAATGTGAGTAAGGTTCCAGCACTTCTATTATTAAATGCTAATTATAATGTTCTTTACGGGGATAATATATACAATCATCTTAAACCAAAACAAGAGGTAGTTACAAAACAAGCCACTCAAAATAATATGGAACCAATGGCGTTTAGTTTAGGAGGAGGTGGAGGATTTGGGATAGCCTCGGATCAGTATAGTTTTTTAGATATGGATGCGGAAGCAATGAATACAAAGGGAGATGGTGGAATGAGACAAATGCACAGCTACGTTCCTTTAAATTATGCGGACACTATTAGTACGCCTTCGGATGAAAGTGATAAAAAACAAGGACGATCTGCAGGAGAAATGACTCTAGAACAATATCAACAACAGAGAGACCAAGATATGTCTTCATTGCAATCAACTCAAAAGAGAGCATAGGGGATGTAACGTAGCGGAAAAGGGACGGAGAGAATCGCTGCGCAACACAGACCCATATTCCTTCGGAATATAATCAGAAAACTTCGACTCGCTACGCTTCGTCTACGTTTTCCTCCAGAATACGGGACGTTAGTGGAGTATTCTAAATATATAATTATAAACACAATATAAATATAACGTGTTTATAATTATATATACATTTATGTCAACTCTTGATAAAAAAAAACAGATTAATCCAGTACTAGACGAGTTTCATGATATACCTACTGCTAAAGCAAACAAGGTTAACGCCAAGGCTGTTGCTGCTAATACCAAAGCTGATGTGGCTAGTGCTAAAGCTGATGTAGCTAGTGCTAAAGCTGATGTGGCTAAAGCTAAAGCTGGTGTGGCTAAAGCTAAAGCTAAATTATCTGTTGCTAAAACGCAAGCTACTTCTGCCAACACCAAAGTTAAAATTGCTACTACGAATTTACTAATAGCTTTTAAAATAAAAGAAAGATTAAGTGATAAAAATTATACATTTGATGACGATGGTGTTATAGATAGTCCAAACAATGATGGCGATAGTCCAAAATCACTAGAGGATATTTCGAATGAAAGTGAGAGTGAAAGTGAGAGTGAGAGTGAAAGTGAGAGTGAAAGTGAGAGCGATAGCGAGAGTGAGAGTGAGAGTGAGAGTGAAAGTGAAAGTGAAAGTGAAAAGAAACATAAAAAGAAGCATAAAAAGAAAGATAAAAAAAAAGATAAAAAGAAGGACAAAAAGAAGGACAAAAAGAAGGACAAAAAGAAAGATAAAAAAAAGGATGAGGCGCAAGCTAGCGATGCGGAGCAATCTAGTGATGATGAGCAAGCTAGCGATGATGAGCAAGCAGGTCATAATGAGCATAAAGAAAAAGAAAAATATTTTTGCGGGTTTCCTATTAATTATAAACCGGTTTATAGAGAATTTAATGTAAAAAGCGCGAATGGAACTATTACTCCTACTATGATAACTGTAGAATCATCTGAATTAATAGTAAAAAAACATGCAGAATTATTTAAATATATATATTCATTTACAGATCCACGAGAAATATTTGTGGTATTATTTACAAATATTCTTTATTTGCGAAAGACACTCGGTTTTAGAGTGGATACTACTGAACCATTGTATGATAAAATACCAACAGTCAGAACAGAATTTTATACAGGTTTGAGTGATGATGAATTGTATAAATTATTGCAACAAATAGTTAGTTTGATATGCATATATATGGATAAACTAGATGGATTATTTGATGACGATGATGAAAATGGACCTCCTTTAACTAAAGAACAAATCATGATAACTATGATTCAATATATCATATTAGAATAAATAACTTAAAAATAATTTTAAAATAACATATAGCAAATGGCAACACAAATGGCGACAATATTGACTGCTTTTAATGATCATTTTATGGAATTTGTTAATGATATTCATTCTGTTGTCCCCGAAAACACAGATATATTAGCAGCTAAAAATTCATTTGCACTGATTAGAAAAGCCAACCCAAAAATGATTATTAAAATATGGCAAAATTATGTAGTTAATAAATATAATGATAAAATTGATGCAGGGAATATCAGTTTTTTTGTGACCAAAGACTATGGAGACGATTTGACGAATGCGGACAATTCTGATAAAATAGTAGAAGCAATCGATAGGCTACGCAGTCCCATTAAGTTAATGAGCGTTGCAGATCAAGCAAAAACCATGAAATATATTCAGAATTTGAAGAAATTATCGACTATATATCATACATTACAATAAACGAAACAAACAAAACAAACAAAACAAAAAATATAATATTTTATTCAAGTTTGATATAAATAGATACATTTATATTAAACATATAGAAATGTCTGACGAAACATCGCAATCTAGGGGATGCAATCCAGTTGCAGACCCAGAATCAGGAGTGCTAGCGGATGATTCTGATGCCGCTCCCAAAATGCCCGAGGAATTCCATAAAATAGTGAAGGACTTCATTGGAGATATTACAAATACTTTTCCAGAATATGCTCCTATTATTAATAAATGGTGGAAGCCAAAAGCGGGAGATGATATAGAAGATATAGATGCAATGGAAGCTGCACTTAAAGCAGACACTGCTGCAAAATTAGACGCCGTATTTCAGCATTGTTTGATAGTTTTTCCAGAAAGGTTCTTTGATATTTTATATAAAAATGTGGACATGTTTAAAAAGGAGTCCGAAATTAACACAGAGTTCTTACCTGGAATCAGTTTTAAATATTTATGGCAATGCGATATTAGTGATAGCACTCGCGAAACTATTTGGAAATATCTCCAATTGATTTTAATTTCCATTATTGGTTGTGTGAAAAATAGGGATGCTTTTGGTGATACCGCAAAGTTATTTCAGTCCATTAATGAGGATGAGTTTAAAGGTAAATTGGAGGAAACATTAGAGAATATGCAAAAGATGTTCGAGGCAACCCAGAACAATGGACAAGACGATAGCAGTACAGATGCTGGTGCAAAATCGGGCATCAATATGGAGAATATGCCTTCCGCGGATGACATACAAAGCCACATTACAGGAATGTTAGATGGTAAATTGGGAAATCTGGCACGCGAAATAGCCGAAGAAACCGCAGGTAATTTAGATATTAACATGGATAACGCGAAAGATGTAAATGATATATTCCAAAATTTATTTAAGAATCCAGGGAAGTTGATGGGACTTGTGAAGAATGTAGGAGATAAATTAGACTCACGTATAAAATCAGGAGAGATTAAGGAAAGTGAATTGCTGGCTGAGGCGAGTGAAATCATGAATAAAATGAAAAATATGCCTGGAATGGGAAATATCCAATCTATGTTGAGTAAAATGGGTATGAATATGCCTGGTGCGGGTGTTGGTGCAGATGGCGCTGATGGTGCTGCTGGTTTAGGTAGAAACGTAAAAGTAGATACTAATGCCACAGAGGCTCTATTAAATCGCAATATTAAAGCAGCTGAGACGAGAGAAAGGCTAAAAAAGAAAATGGAAATGAAACATTTGGCAGCGGCTTTAGCAGCGGAACAACAAAAACAACAGCTGCAAAAGCAACAGCAGCCGAATGCCAATACATTGACAGACGAGCAATTATTTTCGGTATTTAGCACTGGAGATAAGGTGGAACGCACCCCACGATCGGCTGTCAATCCCAATACTGCTACAGCAATAGCAACATCAACAGCAAAATCAAGCACGTCTGATAAGAAGAAGAAGAAGAATAAAAAATAATACAA
>Ga0209190_1001411_pt1 | contig 16815 bp, 21 predicted proteins | sample M_140205_XF_Meta_FD_187315 | JGI IMG/M metagenome (GOLD analysis project Ga0209190, IMG submission 187315) | Freshwater microbial communities from Lake Montjoie, Canada to study carbon cycling - M_140205_XF_MetaG (SPAdes) (version 2) | ecosystem: Environmental > Aquatic > Freshwater > Lake... | reverse complement strand
TATAAAACAACGATTATCTATGATGTAATGGTCTATAAACTTGCGTTGATTAATTACTTCAATGTTATTCGGATATTTTAATTCAATATAAGTTTTAAATGCTGAATTAACAATATATCCAAAACTTCCTGCGTGATTGTCATTGCAAATATTTACTAACTTAATTTTACTATAATGTAAAAATAAAGCATCAATTAATTTAATCTTAAACAACAAACCAATATCAAACGCTTTTTGATTATCCATATTTTGTGGAAGATGATGTCCACCTCTTGTTGTTTCACCATTCCAACCATCCAGAAAATCTGCTAAATCATTTAAAAATAAAGTATCTGATTTTTGATTTTGTATAATTTCATTTACAAATATTTCAAGTCGTTTAAAAATTTGATTTTCGTTCCATTCACCATCGTACAAACTATAACCATCTTTGTTTACATCCATTCCGATATGAACATCGGTAAATACTGCTCGGTCAAACTTTGCAGATGATTTGAACTTGTGCTTAATTTGCAACGGTTCAATTTTATCCTTAAAAATGCTTAAAAAATCAATTTCCTTTTCAACCTGAACCTCTTTAATAGGTTCAGTTATTACCCATTGTTGATTTGTTGCAACATTTGTACTTACTCGTTTTATCTGATGGTTTAAAGGTATTTCAATTAGATCCTTTGAAGTAAGCTTCTCAACTTTTGTAATTACTTGCCCATCTTTATTTAAAGTTCGTTTAACTTCTTTAAATTCTGATTGGTTTAAATTACGAAGTTTTAAAAGTTCGTTTTGTTGATTTTCATTTAAAAAATAACGTGCATAACCTCTGCTATTTTTTTTATAGTTTGCAGTAAACCCTAAAGCTATCGCTTCAAATGGTTTTAATCTGTATTGTTTTTTTGACATTTACTCTATTGTCAAATAAACTTTACCAAGTTTTAATGCAGCTTCTAATTTAGGATAAAATTTGTCTATTGCTAAACGTGATCCGCTAATTAAATCAATGCTGCGAGTTTGTCCTAATAAAATGCATCCCTCTGTATCTTCTGCTTTGTTACCGGAATGAATACGTACTCCTTCATATCCTTGAACATTTAACAATAAAGGCATCATTTTTTTAAAGCGATTTGACATTGTCATTGTTACTTCATAAATGCCTTTTGGAATTGCAGTTTTTCCAAAAACTTTAACATCACGCTCTACATCTTCTAATGTATAGCATTCAAATTTTCCATCAATAGACAATTCACCAATAGTTGATTTGTCTGTTTTGTGTAATCTTTTAATTGTTAGTTTCATTTTTTTTGTTTTTAATTTCCATTAGATACCATCTTCGCAAAGTATAACCTATTGCTATGAGCAAAGATATAATTTTTAACGTTACTTCGACATCAGTAAAAGAAAAATATAAAACTGCTATATTTAAAAGCCAAAGTTTAAAATTTTCAAGGTTATGCATCGGTACTTGTTTTTTTAGTACTACCAAAATAGTAACCAATTACACTACCCATTAAACCGACAACTGCTATTTTAACATCGTTTGTTGGATTGCTCCATCCCAAAATATATAAACCTACGCTTATAATTAAAAGAGCGATAATTCCTTGAATGTTTGCTTTTTGTATCATTATAATTTATTATAAAATGTTTTTGTTTTAAAATCATAATATGGATTTTCTATATATATTTCCATAAGTAAATTAATAGATATTTCATTTTCAAGTGTAGGTTCATCTTCTCTACAATATAATACTTTACCAGTATATTTATCTATAATTGTTTTCATATTATTGTTTATAAAAATTAATACCTTTATATGTAATTGAATCTAATATATTAGCTAATTGACAAGTTACAAAAAAATACAAGTCATTTGATAAATTATATGTTGCTGAATTTATTAAAGCAGTGGTTGCTCCTATATTTTGGTCATTTGTAGTACTTGAAACTGCAGTTGTATATCCATATATATTACCACCATTTACTACAAATTCTCTTTTTAATTTCATAAAAAAATTAACAGTATTAAAACCAACAAATGATATAGTAGATGCACCAACTAAAGTATTTGTTGTATTTATTTTAATATAATGTGTTGTATTTGATATATTTGCAACTTTTGTAACCAATGCAGAAAACATTATAAAATCACCATTTGTAAATGTATTTGCAGGTATTAAAATAGTTTGTAATATTGTTTCAGTAAGCACTCCTGTATGTACTATTTCAGAAGTTTTTATAAAACGATATGGTGTATATCCTAAAGTTGTTTGTTTATTATTTAATTGAGTTTGAATTGAACTTGTAGCATCATTATAAGTTTTTTGATTTTCAGTTTGATAACGTTTACCTGTACTATCAGCTATATCAGCAGTACTTAAAACAATATCTGCACTTAATGCTTTTGTATTAACTGTCCTTGTTGTTGGAACATATCCGCTTAAATCTTGGTCGCCTGTATTACTGCCCGATAAAGTAGTAATTCCTAAAATAGTTTTAATATTTGTAGCACTAAAATAATCTAAAATCGCTTTAACTACAGGAAATTTAGTTGTACTTGTTTCATTTCCTGTAAACGTTGTTACTTTATTACTGCTATCCTCTTTTGCATTCCAATTAGTAGCACTTGCTATTCTATTATCTGCAATATTAACTCCATTCCAAGTTGCCCCTGTTATTGATCCGACATAATCAAATGTATTAGTACTCCAACTAACATTTGATGGAGCTTGAAAATGTGCATCCCAACTTCCAGCAGCAATAGAATTATCAATTAATGTTAATACTAAATAACCACCCGAAGGTATTGACTTAACTAATGTATTGGAGTTGTTATTTACAGATATAGCACCACTTGATTGATTATTATTAAAATCATAAATTGCACCATTTTGTAAAGTAGTAGCATTTGGTAATTTTATAGTTTGCCCACCACTACCAGTAACTAAATAAGAAGGTGTTGAATTTACAGTTAAAGTTATTAAAGTTGCAGAAGCAGCAACCGAAGTAAATCCCTCAAATATATTATTAACTTTTAAATTTTTAGTGTTTAAATCAACATCAGTACTTGCACCAGTATAAGGAACTAAACCCGATAAATCTTGGTCACCTGTATTAGTACCACTTATATTACTTAATTTAGTAATTTCAGCACTTGTTATTAATCGTGAACCTGTAGCTAATAATGTAGTCAAACTACTTACAGCATTATCATAAATAGTTTTTAATGCATCAGTTAAATCATTTTTAGTCAATGAATAACCTGTAACTTTATCTACTTTATTTGTAATTAATAAACCTACAGCTGTTGCAAAATCTGAAATTGTAGCAGCTAATTGTGTACCTGTATGATTTGCTCTATTTTTTAAATTAGCATCCGTATCATTTGCTGTTGCTCCTGCTTGAATACCATCTAATTTAGTCTTTAAAGTATTAGTGAAATTATTATCAGAAGTAGCAATAGTAACATCGCCTGTCTGTCCATTAACAGAAGAAACCGCACCAGTTGAAGTTACTTTATTAATATTAACTTGTACAACTTCTTCAGTAATGTTTAAAGTAACTTCTTCAGTAGTTTCATAAACATTTACATCAATAACTTCAGTAACTTGTGAAGATACTATATTGACAATATCATTGTCCTGTTGAACATTTATTGTTACGTTATCTGCCATTATCTTGTAATATCACAAAATATATTAAACATTCCTTTTACCCAAGTTTTTACAGTATTATCTGCAAAATGTATCTCAATATCGTAATAGTAATTATAAGCAGGTATGTCAATTATTTGTTTATTAATTTTAAATTTACCATTTACAGCATCTGTAATAGTTAATCCTGCAGAAGCTACAGAAGTTAAACTTAAACCAATTACACCGCCACATTCTTTGCGTAATTGCATTTTAACAATAGCACCTGTTAAATTTACTGCTACATTATTAATTTTAACTTCAAAGTTTACCGCTTCAAACGTATCACCTTTTATATTTTGTAAATTTAAACTCATTTTTTTCTAATTTTTTTAAAAACTTTTCTAATTTAACCTCATTCTGCTTTTGAGAAATAAGATTCATTTTTCTAATTATATTCATTTTTGATAATGTAATAATCCATTTTCAACTGCGTGTAAATGATTTTCATAGTTTGTTACCCATTCTAAATTATCAACTTTATTATCAGTTTTAACACAATTTTTATGATTAACTTGTGGTTTATTTTCTGAATTATTAATAAATTCTCTTGCAACTAATTGATGAACTAAATGATTTTTTTTAATTCCATCAATATTTAAACTACATCTACAATAACCTTTTGGTGTAATCCAAAAAGGAATTAATTTTCCTTTATAAGTATAAAAAGTTTTAATTTTATTATTAAAAGGATTTGTTCTTTCAATTTTTCTTGTAATACTTCTTACTCTACCAAAGTTACTTACTTCATAATAGCCATTGTATACACTTATTGGCTTCCAAATTTCTGTTTGCATACGCTTTTTAATTTATTTTATATTATTAATGTTATAAATGTTAATAAAGTTAAAACCCATCCTGTAAAACTTGCATCGTGGTCAGGGAACATATCCCCATTACTATTCAAATTGTATTCAGGGAATTTAGATTGATTGTAACTCATATAATCAATAAATCTTGTAGTGTAATGATTTGCAACGCTTCTTTCCTTTTCAACTAAATAATCAATTTCTGCTTTGTCTACTGCAGTAGCACTTTCAGAAGTATGTTTGAAAACTCCTTTATTAGCTATCGTATATGCACTAAAAGGCAAAAACTCAACCATCGCCCAATGTATTAACATAGGTTTAATATAATCGCTTAAAAGGTCTTTATACGTTTGAGTTAAGTTATTTGCTACAATACCATCGTTAAACTTTTTAAATAATTTGCTACCTAAATAGTTTTGCAAATGAATATCTTGTGCAATAGCAATATATTGAATGAATTTATCTGTATCAATATTTCCGTTTAAATTAGTAAACTTTACTAAATCATCTCTTGTTATGAATAATGCTTTTGCCATTATTGAAATCTTTTATTAGTTGGTAAAAAACCATTGTAAGGCATATCTTTTGGAGCAGTATAAACTAACATATCATTTGTTGGTAATATCTCGCCCTCTTTTCTTGCTTTTGCAGGAGTAATTTCTTGTGCTAAAGGTGAATTTACATCAACTTTTTTTCTGTATGTTTCACGAGTCCAAAAATGATGACAATCACCACCACCTTTATATAACCATATTGAATAAGTATCAGCTCCTTTTGGTCCCCAACCCTCATTAACTGCTTGACTTCCCATAGCAATAATATCTTCTTTTCTATATGCTTTATTTGAAGCTATCATTTTATTGCAAAAATCACGTGAATTACTACTTAAATTACCTGTATATCTATAACGACTTTTAAATAATTCACCATCTTGCTCACTACTTGCGTTTGGTCTTGCAGTTCCTGTACTTACAAACTCATATACTTTGCTTAATAATGATTTTTTAGGATTGTTTAATACATTTAATTCAGCATCTAAACGTTCTTCTTCATCATAATCAACTTTGCGACTATCAACTAACTCCCATTCGTTTAAATCAATTTCTTCACCAAAAGAAGATAAATCAATTTCTTGTGAACTCATTTGTGTTGGTGTATCTAATGCTTTAGTTAATTCACCATCTATATCAAGCGGCTGAAGTTGTTTAAACGCTAAATCCAAGCTAATTTCATTAAAAGCTAATACTTTGTCTAACCCATCACAAATTAACTCTTGAAATGGTCTAATAACCATATTTTCAAAAAGAATATAACTATTTTTTAACTCATCTGCATTAGCACTAAATCCTGTTGATGTTGCAATTCCAAAAAGTAAAGGACTTGTAACATTGTGCGATAACATTATTTTAGCCAAACATTCATCAGATAAATATTTGTAATGTTCTGGTGCATCGTTTAATGGAATATCATCAACAGTAGTTTTTTTAGTTTCATCGGAATTAAATGCAACTATTACTTTTTTACCTTTGCTTCCTGTTAAAGTAGATTTAACTTTAGATTGAATAATAGATTGTTGTTCTTCAGTAGGAACTCCATTATTAAAATTAACTATTTTTGTTCCTGAAAATCCGTTTTGAACTTCATTAATCAAATAGTTAGATATTTCTTCTTCTAAAGCTGCGTAACTTACTCCACCAATATAATCAACATTAGAATAATACTTTTGACCTATTGTATAATTGCCCACCCGCAAAATCTCGAGTTTTTCTGTCTTACTTCCGTAGCCAAATAAAGAAATTCTTTTAGGTGGGAATTTCTTAATATCTTCCCAATTATCTGAATAGTAAATTGCTTCTACAACTCCATCTTTATTACATTTTTCACTTCTAACTAAATTAGTAGGCAAATGTTCAACTCTTACAATCTTATCTTTCTTTTCATTGTAGATTAACTGCAGATTAAACTCACCTAATAATTTTAAATCCTTTGTTATTTTTCTAATAGTATCTTTAGAAAACAACATTTTCATTTGTGCAAACTCATTCGGTTTACGATTTGCATCGTTAGCAGTCAATCCTTTTCCATAAATAAGTTTAGTAATATTATTTATTACTGCATTATTTGTAGTACTTCCGTTGTATCTGTCAATTAAAAACTGATAGTAATCGTTATTCTCGCCAAAGTCAACCCATTCTTCACGTTTGTTTTCAGTGATTTTAGGTGCTTGGTAATCTGCTAATTGTATAAAGTGTATATTACTCATAAATTACAAAATCATTCGTTGTATGGTTCGCTACGTAGTCACCATTATTAATAGTATAATCTTTTATTTCTTGGTTTGTACACATAATCTTATCTCTGTACAAAGGAACTCCATCAGCATCAAAACAATTAAAACGATATGTATGCCCATCAATTAGAAAACTAAATGTACTATTGATTTCTAACTGCATATAATAACGTTCACTTACTAAAGTAGGATTGTTTATTGTTGTTGAAGTATTTGTTAATTCATCAATAAATACCATTGAAGCAATATCTTTACTTCTTGGCATAAATCTAAAATTTTGACTGTGTGTGTAATCTTTTAAAATTATCATACTTATATAACGTAAAAGTTAGTATTTTGTTTCTAAAAAAAAACCTTACCGATTAAAGTAAGGTTTTAAAACAATTATGAAAACAACAATTATGAACCTGATACAACTGTAAATCCTGCAGTAGCTAATGATGTTCCAATGAAATTAGCAGGTACTCTTTCCATAGCTTTCAAGTCAAGTGTATAACCTGACATATCACCCATAGTAGCACCAGTTACAATAGTTCCACCTGTAACTTCCATTCCATACTCTAAACCACATAAAAATAAATTTCCGTTATGATCCTCAACAATTACGTTTGGTCTACCATAAGATAATAATTTAATTTGTTTGTGATCTACTGCAGTTAATTTTTTCAAAGTTAATTTTAAATTTTGCTCGAAAAAAGTAGTTCCGTTTTCTCTGTTAGATGTTATAGTTTGGTCAAAACTATTTGTACCTTTCAATTCATATTTATAGGCACTTAAAGAAGAACCTGAAACTGAATCAATAACATCTGTATTTGTTGCGTTATAATTAACTCCTGTAATTTTACCGAAGTTTACAAAATAAACATTTTTTAATCCACCAACTGAATCTTTACAAGGTTCAATTCTACCTAATGAAATATCACAAGCCATAGTATTTTTTTTTAATGATTAATAATAAAAAAGGTGGCGTTTATTGCACCACCTTTTTTTAAAATATTTCTACTATTAGTTAGCAGAGTTAGTAATTCCGTATGTAGTAATATCTTCGATTGCTCCGTATTGAACTCCTGCAGCCATTCTCATAACTATTCTTACATTTTGTGAGCCATCTAAAGGACTCATGTCAATTACAGACGCTTCCATTAGATCCGAATCTAAAGAACAACCAAAAAATAAGTTAGATTTTGTAGTAGCAATTGCTTGTGTAGCATTCAATCCATTAGCAACAAATATTTTGATACCATCAAAAGATAAACTTCCATTGTTATACCATTGTGTTCCCATTGCATTAGTACCATTTGCTCCTAAACCTGAAGCACCAAAACCACCTAAAGCACGAATATAAGCACGGGCAGTAGCTTGTGAAATATATAAATATAAATCTTCTTTACCATAAAGTGTAGCAGGAATAGCATCAACAATTTTACCTAATTCAGCTACAACTGTTGAAGCAGCAGTAATGTTAGTTGAAGTAGCAGCAATTTCTTGAGCAGTTGGTAAACCAGCATCAGTAGAAATTTTAGCAACAAATCCATCAAATTGACCTCCTGTACCTGTAGCACCATTCCAAATTGCAACCTCATTTTGAGCAGCAACTTTAGATGCAACATAACCTAAAAGGTAATCTTGGAATGATGGAGGAAGTACATCGAAAGACGAATAACCTTGCTCAATTCCTAAAAATGTATTATGGAATGTTTTTTTACAAATTTGTAAATTTACTTGTAAATCTTTAACTTCTAAAACTCTTTCAGTTAATGTAACTGTTGATTGAGCATCGAAATCACAGGTTGAATTTTTAAGCAATCCGTCAGTCGCAATTTTTTGTATCACAGAACGATACTTCACATTTGGCATAACTTCAACTCCACCATTTTCAATAGTAGGAGCAGATAATAATGCAGCAGCAACGAATTTTTTAGCACTTTCCCCAGAATATGAGGTTGTAATGTTTAATGTAGTAGCCATTTTTTAATTTTTAGTTTTTAATATTAATTTTTAGTTTTTAAACAATTTTGAAAATACAACATCTTCTGTTGTTCTTTCACGATTAGCTGAAAATTGGAAAGTTTCTTTTGGAGCTTCATTTTCAGGATTGTGATTTATTGGATTAGCAGCAGGAATATTTGAAGCTAATTCAACTTTTAAATTTTCATTTTCTGATTTTAATGTATCAATTTGACTCATTAATTCAGTTTTGATTTTTTCGATTTCTGCGAAAAAAGTTTCTTTCGATACAGATTCAACTACTTTTTTAGGAGTAGCTTCTGCCATTACAGGTTCTGTTGCCTCTGCGTTTGGATGTGCTGCTTCTGGCATTGCTTCCTCTGTTGCTTCAGGAGCAATAGATTTAATAATACCTTCAACTTCTACAACCAAAACATCACCATTTGCCAAAGTATATTCACCAACTGGCATAGGTACAACACCATCAGGAGTAACAATTCCTACTGAATAATCAGGAGTGAATTCCTCTGCTTCAATGGTGGTAACTCCATCCATTAAAGTTTGTTGAGCTAACTTAACTTCCATTGAAAGTAAGTGCTTAACACTGTTTAGTACATTTTTGTAAATCATATTTAATTAATTAGTAATTACTCTTGTTGTGCTTGTATTGGTTACTATATTTATAGTTTGTTCAACTAAAGAGCCAACTCCTTGCTCTCTTAATTCTCCATTACAGCATTCTTTTTTATATGTATTATCTTTACAAAGACAACCTCTATTTCCCCCTTTTGGAGATGTTGTTTTCTTTTCCATTATTTTAATAATTCTTTAAGTTGTTCAATTATTTCTTTGTTAGATGCAAATTGTGCTTTGTCAGCAAAATATCCCTCTATTGAAAAACCTTTTATTTCACCTGCTTTAACTTTATCCCAAATGTCTTGATTGTTACATTTCATTGAAATCATCCAAGTACCTTTAGGTAAACTAAAACCATATTCTTTTGACTTATCCATTTCAGGATTATCAATGATCCAACTTTCAACTACTGACATATCTTTTACTGATTTGTCGTGCATTAAAGTAGCATTGTTTTGATTTCCGTTTATTAAAAACAATTCACTTGCTTTTTTTATTGTATCAGTTGAAAAGAAAACATTATATTCTTCTTCACCATTTTTGCGATAAATCATTTTGTTAGGAACTAATGCTGCACCCATTAAAATACGTTTATCAGTATCAACTTCCGCAAGTTTAACTTCGTGTTGCTCTTTTAAAGCGATAAAGTTTTCCTCAGTGGCTGGTCGATCCACCACGCTAATTGCATCAACTCTATCTGTATTTTTATCTAATATTAATTCAAATATTTTCATATTTATATAACGTTTATTATTTATTTTGTTTCTAAATTAGTTTTAACTTATTGAAAATTAACCTATTGTGGCATTGTTTTTAATATTCATATTCAGTCCCTGTTGTGTTGTAACATCATTTGCAACTACATAAGTTTTGATAGGTGGCATTTCTTTGTTTGCCATTACTCCTGCTATTTGATTTGCACCACCATTTCCTACTACATTGAAACTTGGAGCAGATGGAGCAGAAGCAGCACCACCACTTTTTGGTCCTGTATCACCTGAAGCAGCACTACCACCACCTAAAGCACTTAATGCTTTTGATGTTGCAGCTATATTTGCAGCAATACCAATTCCTGAACTAATATAATTTAATGGTATTTTAGAAGCTAACCAAGGAATACCTGCTGGTCCCATTAAAGCAGCAGCTGCTGTATCTGCTGCGTTTGCAGCTTGAGTAGATACAATTATTTTAGCAATACCTACTGCACTTTCTGCTATTAATAAACCTTTTTGAATATCTTTATTTTTTTCAAATAAACCTTTTAATAAATTAATTCCTGATTCAGCAACTGCAAATTCTTGTTCTTTAATTGCTTTTTTACCATCCGAAACAGCTTTATCAATTTCTATTTGTTTATCTGCTGCTTCTTTACTTGCTTTTACTTGAGCATCAAATTCTGCTTCTAATTCTGCAAATTCTTTATCTTTTCTATCTTTTTTATCTTTATTTCTTCCTTCAGTAACTTCTGCTTGTTTTCTATCATATTCTTCATTCCATTTTTGAGTTATTAATACTTTTTCTTCTTCATTTTTAGCAAGTAATAAATTAGCTTTTAATTGCCTTTCCATTTCTAAATCTAATTTATCTTGTGCATCTTTAGCTAAAGCATCTGCTGCTCTATCATCATAACCTTGAATTAAATCTTTAATTGCTTTTCTATGTTCTTCTTCTTCTTTCTTTTTTTCTTCTGCAACTCTTTTTCTTTCTTCTTTTGCTTTATCATTTGCAGCTCTTTGATTATTGGCTAATTCTTGTTGATGTTTTCTTTCATCTTCTTTACGTTTAGATAATTCATCACTTTGAGTTTTGGTTAATTGTTTTGATCCATCTTCAAAACGTTTATTTGCTTCATCATAATGTTTTCCAAAATCAGTAACTGAACTTTTTGCATCTTTCCAAGCACCACTAAAATCACCACTAATTAATTTTTTAATTGCAGAACCTAAAGCACCTAATGATTGAAATACTGCAGTAACAGAAGAATAAACCGCACTAAATGCTTTACTAACTGTAGGTAAAGCAGAAACTGCTAAATCAACTAATGTGTTAAATAAAGGTTCAACAACTGTAAAAATTCCTGCAAATATTTTTCTAATTCCCTCTAATAATGGTTGTAGTTTCTTTTGTGCTTTTTCATTATCATTAAATGCAGCAGCTAATCCAGCAACAAGTGAAACTACTAAACCTATTCCTGTAGCTTTTAATGCACCACCAAATGATTGAGTTGCAACTTTTGCTTTATTGATTGATGCACCTAATAATCCTATTGGTCCACCTGCTTGTTCTAAACTATCAATCCAATCACTTGATTTATTTTTAGCAGATTTTATTTTATCTTCTAAATCATCAATTTGATTATAAAGTTTTTTAAATTCTTCAGTACCAACATCAACACCTTTTAATTCTTTTTTAAGTGCTTTTAATTGACTTATCGAACCCTCGATATTACTATTTACATTTAAATTTATTTCTTTCTCGATTGCCATTGTATAAATCTTTTAATTTGTTTTTTACCTTTTTTAAATGTAGTTGGTAATTCGTTCTTACCTTTTGCAATTTCTATATTTTCAGAAACTCCATAATGTTCGTGCAGTTGCAGAAGTTGTAATATATTTTTAAGCATTTTGAATGATGTTTATGTATTGAGTTAATTCAGGATTATGATATGTAATTTCAATTTGTTTGTAAACAATATCGCCTGTAGTGTTTGCATCTATAGGCACTATAAAAGTTCCATCTGCATAATTATCACGATTTAAATATGAAGTAGGATCATAAGCTACATCAAATTTTTCTGCATTTAATTTTAATATTGTAACTTCTAAATCTTGAGCAGTATTATCGATATTAAATAATGATTTTAAAGCAAACTTATCAGTACCATTACTTGCTATTTGTCTGAAGTCAGATATTAATTCAAAATCAACCTCGCCTGTTGTTAAGTCAGTTGTAAATTGATTGATGATATATTTTTTATCTTTGTATATTATCTTATCATTTAATTTAATATCAGTTAGCATTGGTATTGGAATGATAGCTTTCAGTTTTACTATTCTACATTTTTTGTCGTATAATGCAGATATGTAATTACGATACCACAAAGCAAAAAGTGAATCACTTGACAAAGCAGATAAATTCCAACTTGATTGCTCCTCACCAAAGTTTATACTTGCTATATCATTATTTAAAAATAATTCATTTGAAAATCGTTGATAGTTTGAAGCACTTGCATAACTTCCAGCACCATTGTATAATTTAATTGCAGGTGAAACACTTTGCAAACCATTTTTATATAACAATATTGGTTTTGGCTTATATGGTTTATAATCTTTATCAATTAATGATGCAGTTTGAAAATTACTATTTTTAATTCTATCCCACATAACATCTTCAAATGGTGATTTTATTTCATAAGTAGAACTTTCATTTGAATCGTTATTCTCATACAATAAATCGCCATAATCGTAACCACGATTAAAAGTATTTCTAAAATAGTTGTTTAGTACGTTTTCAGATTTTTCGTGGCTAAAAAGTAGTTTTTTAAATAGTTTAGTTCGTTCAATATCTACACTATCATTAATAACATAAGTATTAATATCAATATATTTACCATAAGAATAGAAAAACTCCAAAGGTTCTAAATTAAATGATGTTTCAGAAGTTGCAACTATTGTAAGATTAAACATTTTAATAATTCCATTGAAGAAATCAATTACTTTAATATCAGGAGCATTTACACCTACATTAATATCTAAATTTGTATTTAAAGAACCTGTATAATATCCTGTATGAATGCTATTACTTGCATAAAAATATCTAATATATAAATTAGTTGTAAAAGTTATAGGTGCAACTGAAGATATTTCTATGTATCCATTAAAACTTTGTACAACATTTCCATAATTATTAATGTTTGCAATTACTACACCAGTATCCCAACTTAATGGATTAACAGGTTGATTTCCTATTAAATTATCAAAAACATTTATTATTTGTCCGCTTAAATTTTTAATAATAACTCTATAAGGAATTGATGTATCTGATACAGTTATTCCTAATTTCATTTGCAAAACTAAACCTTGCCCAAAAATACTTATAGTTGGTTGAAAATTAAAAGTATTATTTACAGTATCAATTTGTGTAAAATTATAACCTGTATTAGTTGTAAAAGGAACTCTTACTGCAGGTGAATATATTTTAGCTTTTTCAACATTCTTACAATATAAAAACAATTCACTCCAATATGATGTGCTAAATAAAGTACTTGTAAATGTAATTCCATATTTATTTTGAATAAAATCAAAAACTTTATGTACAGGAATAGCAGGAAATAAGTCAGTATAAACTATTGCATTATTTGGTGAAGTACCTGTTGTAACATCATAAGTTCCACCATTGTTATATTCGTAATAATGTTGATTTCCAATTAAAGGATAATATACATTTCCATCATCAGTTGTTCCATCAATTCTACCTCTAATTTGACTAAAAGTATATGGATGGTTTAATGAACTATAATCTAAAACTGATAATTTATCTTCTTTAAATAAATCTTTAATCTGTTTTACCTTTCCGTAAAAAGTAATTGAGTAACTTTCAATTTGATTATTCTTTTCGTTTGCTTTTTCAATTTGTATCTGACCTTTTTTAAATGGAATTGTATTTAATTCAATAATAGCATCGTATCTTATGCGTTGGTCAAAACCATCTTCAACTGCACTTTCATTCCAATAACTAAATATTTGATTATTATTTTTTGAAGCAGGGATATTAAACGATTGTGTAAAGTCAGTAAATACTTTTGACAAATCATTTATATTCTGAATAGATGAACTTAAAGATATCTTTTCTTCTTTGAATAAATCAATCCTTTTAAAATCACTTCTAAATATTTCATAATTATCATTATTAATTTGTAAAGGTGTTTCAATATTTAATTGACTTGTAGTATTAGATAATATTAAACTTTCTTTATTTATACTAATTCCTGAAGTAATTTTTATATAAAATCCTTTGTATTGGTCTGCAATCATAGTTAATTGCGGATTGATAGTTGTATAAGGAGAAGAATTTATTAATCCTACTCCAGTTTTAACTATAGTATTTTTTTTTATGTAAATTTCAACTGATGTCATTATACTACGTTATTAATGATTGAATTTGCAACTTCGAATGTCAACTCATAATTAATTACTTTCTCGTTTAAATGCGTTTTAAATTGCATACTTGAATCTTTTAAAGTAACTGCAGCAGTCCAAATTGTACCTTTATCTTCATAATATAAAAATAACCATTCAGACAACATAATATCTTCTATAAATTCGTTATAATCTTCACTTATCCAACCTGTATTACCTTTAATTGTATGCTTACCATTTTTATTATAAACTCTTGTTTGTCCTATTAATGGATTTATAACCGGATAATCATTAAAAGTATTTGTATTATAATTTGATGATTTAACTTCTATACTTTGATTATTATTTTTAAAGAAATAAAAATCTTGCGTACCACCATATCGATTTAAATATTGTAATTTTAAAGGTTTATATTTAGTTTCACAAATAGAAGTTAATTCTGCTTTAAATATTGCAGTCCAAGTTGTTGTTCCTGCTATTGGTGACCTTTGAATTTCAAAAGAATTACCATTATTAAAAGCAGAATATCCATTATTCATAGGTTTACCATAAAAATTAACTCCACCTGTTACAGATAAATTTTCAAACTGCTCAATTAATTCACCTAAAGAATAAGTATAATATCTTAATCTATATTTATAAGTAATTGTTTCTAATAAAAATTCTATTTGTGGAACACCATATGCAGCATAATCATTTCTAAAATAATTAATCTTTTCAGTTTTAATTACATTTGTAATAGGATTTTGATTTGGTCTGTATAAAATATAATCAGAAACAGGAGTAAATCCATTATCATTTTGAGAATATCCATATAATGAAAATCCTAAAGTTACATAATAATAATTTTCTGAAATATAATGCTCTACATTAGATGAATCAGTATATAATTTTATTACTACAATTTTTATACAATTATCGCCTTGATAATTTCCAAATAATACATCATAACAATATGGACTAATATTGTAATAATTAATCCTTTGTGTAGGACTAAACATTGTTTTTTTTAATGTATATGATGCTAAAGTAGTTGTTCCTGTAACATCATAAATATTTATAGCTACTCTTGATGCTATTTGGTTTGATGCTCCATTTACTTCAACTATAAACGGACTTCTACAATTAAATGTATTCATTTTATTTTATATCTTTTAGTGTATAACTCATTAAATCTTCAACATCCAAAGCAAACTGTTGTATTAATTCTTCATCAATATATTTCTTATATCCTGCTTCAAATGGTTTGGTAAAAAATAAACTTGGTCTTAACCCAGTTGTATAAATGCTTCTGCTAATTAAAAAAGCAGTTTGTTTGTAACTTAAATATTGACCTTTAACTCCTTTGCCCTCTTTTTGTCTAAATTGTATTCCTTTTCTTTGCACCCATTGAAGAATGCTTTTAGTCAATCCACCTTTTGGTCCTGATCCGCTACCAAATTTAAATGGACTATTAGTAGCTTTCATACTTGAAAATTTACCCTTTACTCCTTTGTCTTGAAACTGCCCATACATTGGCATATCAAAACCTAACTGAAAACTATTAGCAGAAACTTTTACATCACCTTTAATTTCATTGTATAATTGCTTTGTATCGTTATGTCCGCTTTTAGTTAGATTACTTCGTGATTGCTGTATTACATAATCTCGAAACTTCTCTAATGTCTTTTGTGTATGTTCTAAATTTACCATTAGCAAATAGTCATATCATTAGCAGTTTCAATAGCAAATGTAATAGTCCATCCTACTATCTTATTTTCAAACCTATCACTAAATGCTTCTAAACTTGCATTACCATTTAATCTATAACCCATATCGTAAAGATTACCTCTGCGTAAAGACATCAATAAACGATTTGCATTTTCAAACTGCGAGTTAAATATATCTGCTTCGTTATCATTATTAAAAAACAAATCATAAGGTTCTGCTTTAGATATATCGCAAACATCCATAAATAAAACTGAAACATTAAAAATATTAGTGTTACCTGATTCGCTTTGTGATGCAGTATTTACAATAATATGTCCTAAAGGGAATATTGTAGGTTTGTTTATATCAACGTTGAATATATCGCCTTGTGATACATTGTTTATAATTCCATCCTTTAGTATTTCATCTCTTAATACTTCAGTTATTTTATAGTAGTTATTCATTTTTCTTTAACATTAATTGTTCTATTTCTATTTTTTCCTTTTCAAAAGTTAAGAATGTGAGTGCAGTAAGTAATCGAAGTTTTGATATTTCATCAAATCTTCTAACATCAGCTTGAGCGAGAGCATAGAAAGATGAATACCATCCCCACTTACCTCCGA
>Ga0209190_1001409_pt1 | contig 16821 bp, 19 predicted proteins | sample M_140205_XF_Meta_FD_187315 | JGI IMG/M metagenome (GOLD analysis project Ga0209190, IMG submission 187315) | Freshwater microbial communities from Lake Montjoie, Canada to study carbon cycling - M_140205_XF_MetaG (SPAdes) (version 2) | ecosystem: Environmental > Aquatic > Freshwater > Lake... | reverse complement strand
ATTGGAGCTGCGCTTGCGGGCTCCTCAATCGTCACGAGAGCTGGCCCGATCTCTCAAGACCACAAAATATGAAGTGAACAACGTGTTGTATCACCAACCAGAGTTATTTGAAAAAGAAGGAACATCACCACCGATGTGGTCGAACAAAGGAGAAATCAAGTGAGTAATGAACTAGGTAACGCAACGTGGTCAGTGACCGGAGTCTTGTCGGACTTTATGGAAGACACGCGACGTGCAGAGATGCACATCGCTGTTGAGGAAGGGATTGTCGTGCTGTTCTTGCGGGTAGACAGAAGTGGATCGACTGATGCGGTGCTGCAAGCCGCACGAGACTTGACTGGCGAGCGAGTTGTGGCCACCGGGTTAATCGAGCCGCATGCAGACTCAAAGCTGCGCTCGCCCTACTTCTTGAGCCCTTCAACACTGGCCGCCGCCTAAACAACTCATTGTTTTCCGTTATTTGTAGTCAGCCAATATTGTCGAACCCTTAGCCTCTATATTGCTGCAGGTACAAATCCCAAGTTGGTTGATCAATTTCACCGTTGACTAGCAGTCCGTTGTTTCGCTGGAATGCCTTGAGTGCTTTCATTGTTCCCTGACCGAAAAAACCATCAGCATCAACATTTAAAAAATCCTGAAAATCCAAAATTCCTTGGCTGTAATCGCATTTTTTCCAAGGGAGTTGATCACGTGTGATGTTGAAGGTGCAGGGAGAAGTTCCTGCTCCATTCCCAAAGTTTTTTGCCAATAAATCTAAAAGTGGAATGTCTATAGTCCCATTGACATCTAGCCCATTATCTTGTTGCACAACGATTACTGCATCTGATAACACGTTGTCGAATTGACCAGTTGGATTTATTCCTAATAAAGTTTGAACCTTTGCAATCGTAGGATTTTCATCGCATAGCTCATACGGCTGTTCTCGCTCGGGCTTGAAAACATATGCCTGGCAATTAAGTTCTAATGCGTCCGACGAGGGAACTCCGACTGGGATTCCAGATCCACTTGGCTGTGATTCGGTCTTACTGCTTCCGCAATACATATCAAAATATGCTTGAATCGCAGGTGGAGGACCCAAGAATATTCCCGAATCCGCCAGGTTGCGTATTCCCATTGCTTGATATCCCCAATTAACGCTGTCAAGCACCTCTGCTGCTGCATAATACATGTCGTACATTTCTTGACTGGATCCACCCATCTTTATCCCTGTATAAAGAACTGCCAGTTCTTGACACTCATTTGATTCCGTGAGTACTTCCTCGGTTGATACTTCAGGATTTACGGAAGAAGTATCATTTCCAGTGATTTTGTTGAGTTGGCTACAACTCACGAGCAAAAAGGTTGCAATCAAACCAAAAACAAACGTTTTTAAAATAGTCAGTGCTCTTGCCAAAATTCCTCCTAAAAACTTATTACGAACATAAGAGCGGGCAAGGCAAAAATTAGCATTATTTTGCGGATGAAACCTATCTAGTGATTACAAGAACTTCATCATCTTCGTTCAAGACCAATTGATCAGATTTAGCAGGGTTAATAACAACATTGCCAGTATCCAGACTCCTGAAACCTATTGCTGTCTGTCCATTCTTGGCTGCTGTAACGACAATATCAGCAAAGCATTTTGCCGAGGATGCACTCAGCGTTTTCCCTTGCACAAAATCAATTGAACAGCCGTCTCTGCTGAAAAGATCTGCAAAAACTGCTCCTAACTCAAATCTTTCGCTAAGTTGCGCAAGGAACAAACTCGTCATTTCGTCACTTACAACAAAATCATCCACTCCTGCCGATTTTGCTAAAGATATATTTCGTTGGTCTAATACTTCTGCAACGATTCGAAGGTCTAAAAGCTGATCCCGTTTACGTACTTGTTCAAACGCTAACAATGTAAGCAGCGTCCGTGTGTCCGCATCATCAAATGATAATGAGTTTCGATAGCCAAGAACAATAACTTCATCAAGATGACTACTCATCGCGTAATTAGCTACGACTTCAGGTCCGCCAGAAATAAATTTGCTCTGAAAAATTATATTCTTGGTATGCACATCACCAAGATCAAAATTTGATGAGACTAGATCTGGATCAATAATTACAGTCACCGTTGTTCTGTTATCAAAGAACTCATCCAATTCCTCAATTACTCGTGGCCCTAGCGAACTCCATCCAACCACCGCGATACTGCGCTCATTCTGTTCGATGCTTAAAGCTTTAATCTCCTGAACATTGCCGACAATTGGTTCCTTGCTTGTAAAGAATAATGAATCATCTTCGACTATGGCTATCAGCTCATCATCTACGCTCATCTTGTGTGACGCATCTGGATTCAATTCCACTGTTCCAGATGCGTCCAAGATTCCTATAACACTTGATTTCTCGAAACTTAACTGGGCCTCTAAATACGTCCGGCCCTCTAACTCGGGAAACTTTCCGAAGTAGATTTCATCTCCATCAAAATCAAGAAGTTCGTGGAAAACTGCGCTCAACCCTCTCTTTCTGCAAGCCTGTGCGGTCAATTCGGCAACTACCTCATCCGAATTCACCGTTAACAATCTTGAGCCAATCAACGAACGAAGTGAACGGGAGATGTTTTGATCGATTACCTCAGCAACTAAATGGCAGTGCTTTAGATCGACTTCAGCCGCCTCGCGAATCGCACGGATTGCCAAAGTTGTCTTAACCACAGCCGCATCACTACCCTCGCCAACGATTACAACAGAGCGTGCGTTTAATAGATTAACTAATTCAAGATTTGGAATGGACCACGTATTACCACTTCGACAGATTATGTTTGAATTTCTAAAGGTCGGAATAGCAGAGCGAAAATCTTCTTCCATCTCAGATTTACTTCTTGACGACAAAACGACAATTGCAGGATTACGTCGGCTCTCATTGGCAATAATGATTTCAGACACAATGCTTGGCACACTTGCAGACCATCCAAGAATTAGTGTGTGATCACTTTCTAAAACTACGCTTCTACCTTTGCGCAACTTCTCGATTCGAATATCTACTGCTGAAGAAATCAAACCTATAAGGCTTCCAGCAACTAGGACTCCGAAGAGTGTTACCAAAAGCATTACAATTCTCGTCGGCCAACTGGTTTCATTGGAAAATGTCCCAGGATCCAAAATTCGAGTTAGTGAAAACCAATAGTTTTCAGCAAGATTTAGCTTGGTGTTACTTCCGTTTATACCGGCTAATCCGAAAACTGTCAGAATCAGAGACGCAAATAAAATGATCACTAGAGTCAGCCCGGCAAGCCATGAGATAACGACAGATGGTCCCCGTGATAATGCGCCATCAAAGCGATAGCGCAACCTTGCAATTTTTGAGGATTTCAACGCAAATCCCGCTTTAGCAAAACATAGGTTCGTGATTTAAGACAGCAGTTTATTCTTCTGCGTCTGAAATTCTTCCTCAGATAATATTCCTGAGTCTCGAAGGTCTGCAAGCTTCTTAATTTGATCTGCTAGATCCGAAGTACCTTGTGCCACCACAGTGATTACTTGAGGCTTCGATCTCTCGACGATTTTATTTTCGATAAATGTACGCACAGCAATAAAGTTTTCTAAGTCCTTTTTGTAAAAAGATATTGAATTTTCATCTCCTCGAGCGGCCATATAACCTCCGCCACTGTCAATACTCCCGAGAATTCCGAATTGAATAAAACCATCAGTACCAAACTTTGGTTCTCTCATTTGAACGGATGTAATGCTCGAGATAGGGATTCTTTTGTCTCCCTTGACACCTTGGTACATTTTTGCCATTAATCCCTTACGCGAAATTACAACGAAGTCGCCTTCAAACGTGACTTGACCGTTATAACCAGATGCCGATGGACCATTCATTCCAAACTCCAATCAGGTTGTTGAATACTTTTGAATCACAACAAAGTGATGCTAATTCATATCCCATAAATTGTCCATTAAAAATTTACAAACTCTTAGGAGCACCCATATTGTGACTTGGAAACAATCAAAGTTGTTCCGGACACACTGACAACCCACCAATTGCTCGCCCACCACACACTTCGATACGAACCAGAACAGTCGTACGTGCTCGGGTCATACCCTAAGTAATCTTGAACTGATTCCAAATTCCAGCCAATAAAGGCAGCGGCCGATGTCCCACCTGACGACCCACCCGACGACCCACCCGACGACCCACCCGACGACCCACCCGACGAAGAACTAAACGAGATAGTAAAAACAGAGCTCTTATACGTCGGCTGATTTCCTGAAGCTTCGATAATCAATCGATACTTTATTTTTCCAGAACACCAGTTATCACCGCAGATGGGATTAATTGCAAGACTCAACTTCCCGCCGACGGACTGTCCTCGGTTCTCTTCCCACCATCCACCATCTTCGTCGGACCACTGCAAGGACGCAATTCTTGGGATGTTTAAGGGCTTAATTACCAGATCAATCGTCGGGACATTCGCGGCATTCTTGAATTTGGTTTTGGAAATTGTGCGCGAACCTAAATTAACTCCATCAGACCACTTCCACTGAATAGTTTTCTGAGCAACCCCAATCAATGGTTCTGCTGAAACAGAAGTTGAACAGGGAGCGACTCCCATCAAGGAAACCAATGAAATAAGAAAAATTGAGTAATGTTTTTTCACGAATCAGTCCCTCATCCCCAGAAGTCCATTTTAGCCTAGAACAACTTGTGGTACTCTCATTTAAACGCTTGTGCCACTAAGTCGTCAAGGAGACTAAATATGTCATCACCACAATTTTCAGTCCAAAACCAGCAGCACCGAAGTAGAGCCAGTGTATTTTTTCGATCGATTATTTCTATTCCCCACATTTTTGTAGGTTTTCTGTGGTCAATCGGAGTGTCATTTTTTACTTTCTTCCAATGGTGGATAATCCTGTTTACTGGAAACCGAAATGAAGGGATCTGGAACCGTCAAAATAAATGGCTTGCATACGCAACACGAGTAAAATCATTTCAGTATTATCTGTTTGACAAATTTCCAGCATTCGGCTCGAAGCCAAACGGCGAACCTGTTAGCTACTCATTTGAATATGTAAAATCTGCGAGCAGACTTTCAAATCTCTTCCGAGGTCTACTTTCTATTCCCGCATACTTTCTGTTGTTCTTTTTATCAATCGGTGGAAGCTTTGTCTCTATGATCGCTTGGATTGCCATTATTTTTTCCGGTAAGCATCCACAAGGCATGTTTAATTTTGTTCTCAAAATTCGCCTTTTGTCGTGCAGACTGTCCGCATATACGATGTATATGACCGATGATTACCCAAAGTCTCGTTAAGGGCTGACCAGATACTCATATAACGACTATTAGTCTTTGGGGCATGACCTTCGACAGAATGATCGTGCTCGACTTTGAGACCACGGGCCTGCGGCCTGGGTATCGGCCAGTTGAGATTGCTTGGCTCGAGTTTGACACCTTATATAAGGTGTCGCAATCGGTGATGTCGTTGATTGATCCGCAGATGCCCATAGAGCCTGGGGCCGAGAAAGTGCATGGCATTTCGTCCGAGATGCTTGCCGGCAAGCCCACGCTCGAGCAGTTTTTGCAGGGCGAGCACGCCGACAAGTTTGCCAATGAACATGTGTTGGTAGTGGCGCATAATGCGGCGTTTGACTTGCCAATGTTTGCGCCGTTTTGCAAGAAGGCAACGTCGTTGTGCACGATGAGGTTGGCTCAGGCTCTCTACCCCACGGCCGAGAATCACAAGTTGCAGACACTGGCAGCCATGTTTGCGGTTGATGTCGAGCCAACACACCGTGCGATGGCCGACGTGGGAGCGTGTTTCGAATTGTTGCGAACTATTGCGAAGAAAGAAGACAAGTCAATAGACGAGTTGTTGGTGATTGCGTCATACACGTCACCCGAGAGTTTGATGCCGTTTGGCAAGCACAAGGGCAAGATGATCAAAGACTTACCGAGTGACTATGTGGCGTGGCTATCGACGACGCTCGAGCCAAGCCACTGGATCCACCCCGTATTAAAATTGCTCTGATTAATAGCTATTGGAATTAAGTTTTTAACTTAAACTTTAAGAACCAAGAGTTATTGAGATATCGTCCAATTCTTCCCATGAATGCTCAATATCTCCACGTCGCCCAACTGAGACGATGTAGTAATCCTGACCCTTCTCCACTTTCAATTTGAAGGTATACATACAAAAGTTGTAACCGTATACACCAGTGCCCAAACGAGTTCGATCGTATTCTTTGCCATCTTTGCCAGTGACCACTACCCCGGTGCTTGCGCCGATATCTGAATAACCTCCGGTACCTTCACAATCCGTACCAAGACCGTCGTCATACAAAGAAAATACACCGGTCACAGTTTTGGATTCTGGCTTTGATAATTGAGTAAATGCAAATCCAGCGCCAACGAGAACGACCAATCCAATGAGAATTAAGACTTTTCGCTTCTTAGCTGTTCCTGCATTTTGTGGGCTAGCCAATGGATTTCCAGGTACAAGACCACTCATTGATTGGCCGCAGTTTATGCAAAAAGTACTCGTGGGCGAGTTCTGTGCTTGGCAAGAATTACACACGAGTGTTGTTGATTGCTGCACGGTTTGAGGATGCTCAGATAATGGTGATACGGGTGGATACCACTTTCCATCAACACCCTGCCACCAATTATCTTCTTTTTTGAAATCACTCATAAAAAATAAATTCTCCGCGTGCTATCAACAAATACCATTCAATAAAGTTGGTATTAGGACGATGTCCAAACGGCAGCTCCAATCAGCATTCCAACGACTGTTCCGACTATCGCCACAATTGTTGCAATTGAGCCCAACTTGTTGCCGGCCTTCCAAGACAATCCTCCAAGAACGATACCGACTGGTCCTAAAATAACAGGAAAAATTAAGAATGCAAGAATTCCACACACCAAACCACCAATTGCCATTCCTTGCTTTGGCGATTTTGACGATATTTCGTTAGACATGTTGCTCCCCTTGGTCTTTGTTCGAATAACCCAAGAATACCCTTCCTGCCCCAATTAGTCAAGGGGCTTCAAAATTGCAACTACTTCATTTGCTTTTTGGTCCGACATTGTGCTCAATTGAAAACTACTTTTATTTTTGTTAGTGTTTCAAATATGAACATGCCAATTCACCCACGGCTTGTTCAGTTTATGCCTTTAGAAAAAGGAGCGATTGCAACCTTCTCTGGTTACTCCACCATTGATGTTGCAAATATCATGAGTGATTTCTTCATCTCAAATGGTTTTAACCTCGATTCGGGAACATCCAGCGTCGGTGTTTACTCAAAAGGTTCAGGTGCGGGCCGCGCATTGCTGGGAGGTTTTGTTGACCGTAAAAAATATTCACTCAGGATTTGGGTCGATCAATCCTTTGTGAACGCGCAGATTGAATCAGAAATGACAGGTGCATCTGGAAGTGTGTTGGGAGTGGTTAGAGAGCGAAAAGGACGTGATGAGATCAAAAACTCACTTCAGTTTTTCCTCCAGCGATTTCCTCGATAGGTAATAGAAAGTTGTGTCATGGCCACTAAGTCTGAACCACAATCCAAGTCCTTGTTGTCATCAAAAATAGCGAACGTCGTTTCAGCTTTCGCGCTGATCATTCTCATGGCTTCATGTTCTTCGCAATCTTGCCAAAGTTCTCGGGGATCCGGAGCAGTTCAACAAAATGGCAACCCCCAAAGCACTCACGTAGTTTTGCTCCTTGATAAATCAGCTTCTATGGAATTTCTTGTTTACGATGTTCTTGGCGGCTTCAATACATTGGTTTCAAAACTTCCAGTTGATAGTCATGTTTCACTTTTTGGTTTTGAAAGTATTAATGGATTAGAGACCATATTTAGTTATGAACCGGTTAATTCTCTTCGGCAACTTACGATAAGTGATTACCAACTTGGTGACGGAACACCCTTATATGATGCGGTTTCTCAGGCAATAATTAGCGTTGACCAAATAACTGTTAGTCAATCTGCAAGCGGTGAACAAATTCTTTTTATCATCATTTCTGATGGCCTTGAGAATTCCAGTACCAGATACAGCCTTAGCGATACTCGAGAGCGCATACAAGACAAACTAAATGACGGCTGGGACATTCGTTTCTTTGGACTTGGGACTGATGCGGCATCTGAGGCTTCAAATCTGGGAATTCCACTAACAGATGGAACCAATTTTTCCCCTGATCAAAATGGAGTACAGGATGTTTTTGACAACATTGCTGGTTCGTTCACTCAATCTAAACCAGTTAAACAATGCCAGCGAATTACCCCTTAATTTTACGGTCGATTCCGAACTCGAACAGTTTTTTATAGCGCAAAAAAAACAATAAATAAAGCAAGATAGGAAATCACCAAACCTGCCGTAGCTAGGCCTTTACCACCCTCATTGGTCTTCTTGATTTGGCTCAAAGCGACATGACCAAAAATGATTCCAAGAGGTGAGCAGAAAAACGCACAGACGAAAGACGCAATCGCCAAGCTATTCGTACCTGAACTTGATGACGGATGAAACTGAGGTTGTGGAAATTGTGGTTGATATTGCTGCTGCGGTTGATATTGCTGCGGTTGATATTGCTGCGGTTGATTTTGCTGCTGCTGATTTTGCGGCTGATATTGACTCTGTTGAGCCGGAGGTTCTGGCATCGCGGTTGGTTGTGGTGCACCACTTAACCCTCCCACGCGGACGCCACACTGATAGCAAACCTTTCCACCAAAAATATCATTACCGCAATTTGCACATAATGCCATCTCGAATCAACCAGTCCTATCTTTGTGAGAATTGAAATACGGTATTAATTAATCCCGTAACTAATAGCCCGCATAAAAGGCATGACCCCATCCACCTTTTTTCAATACTAGTTCTAATCTCCACCAGAGCGGCTAGCGCAGCCGAAAAAACAAGAAGCGTTATCAGCAGAGTCGCGGTGGGTTGGACCCGCAATGCTTCCAGTGGTTTTCCTTTAAACACAAATGAAACTGCTCTGCTGCACCCACAACCAGGACATGCCAAGCCAATACTTTTCCAAGGACAATGTAAATTGAAAACAGCGTAGAGCAATGACGTGAGAGAACCCACTGATAGAAGAATCATCGATTGCAGCCCGACTTGCTTGACTGTTAGAACACGATATTGCTTCATCATGGTCCGGTATCCAAGTGGTTTGTACGAGCAAGATCAAGCGCTCGACTTCCTGGTGAAAGCGAATTTATGAAACCACCCATTGACACGCATTGGTCATGTTCATCAAGTTTTCCATCTCCATTTGTGTCGGATTCAGCTCGACAGTCTGTCGCTTTCTCTGCCCCCTGTGCCCCCATAAAGGTTGGTACGCCGACTAAACCTCCAACGGAGTCAAATGCACCACCGCCACTGTTTCCGCCAGAAATAGAAATCGACGACTTAATCCATTGAACACCGCGATAATTCGAAAAGCCAGAAATCTCACCCGTAGTTACAGTTACGGAACTACCGCCGATAGCAGGAAAACCGATTGCGGTGATTGGAGCACCGATTTTCAGTGTTTCCGCTACTTTCACCGGGACAAGTTTTCTTGTGAATGTTGCAATAGGAGAAATTTCCAATATTGCCAAATCGGCTTCCTTATCAGTTGCTACAACTACAGCTTTATGTGTTCTGACTGGCGCTTCATCAATACGGGCCACGGTTTCGACGTATATCTCTTTTACGTCACACTCATTATCGGATTCGACAATGTGATTGTTGGTCAGCACATGGTGATCATCCAAAAATATACTTCCAGATCCTCCCCAACATTCTTTATTGCCATCCCCAACAGTTATTTGAACTATTGAGCTGAGAATATCGACCCCACTTACAACATTATTAGTAGGAGCGACAAAATCTATTGAAGAATCTGCCGTTTGAGGTACCGATTCATCAGGAATTGATGTGCTCGTGGATTTACCCCCATTGAGAATCGAATATGCACCACCAACGAGAAGAACTACGACGATCAAAGAAACTGCTTGTCCAACAGGACTTTTTCGAAGTGCTAAAAATCCTTTGGCAGAACGATGCCTCGGTATCACCTGAATGGTTGTTGACTGAAGCGTTGGAGTTGAAACTTGATTTGGTTTTGCTGGAGTGATTAATCCATCCATGGAAACTGTGGGACGATTTTGTTCCTCCATGATCAGGTCTTTCCCACAGGAAACGCAGCGACGAATCCCAGCAATATTCTCCACTGCACAGTTTGAACATTTCAATTTGGATTATTTCCCTTAAGGTTAATAATTGGTCGCGGATTTGAAATCGGCGTCGCATTTGAGGCACTTGAAATTGTTGAACCAGCGGAAGAACTGCCCATTTTTACCGCAGGACGTCCGCGAAAACGCGCGGGCATCGCAAGAACACTTTCCCACTCCTCTGCGTTTGGACGATTCTTTTCTGCCAAACTTCTCACGATTAGGTCACCTAATTCACTTGGAATCCCATTTGGAATAGGTGGCAAAGCAAAATTTGGCGCTTGAGGTCGGTCGGTCCCCACGGCCCACACTGACCTAAATGCAGCTAAAGCAAGTTTGTAGATATCACTTTCTTGACTAGTTGGCTTTCCGTTCAAAAAGGGATCATCCCAATCCGGAGATTGCTTAGGTGACGCAACACCCCCCTGTCCGGTGATTCTGAAACTATCGCAATCGATAATCATGACTTGCAAACTTGGAGAGTCAGTCCACAGCAAATTCTTTCCTGAGATGTCGCCAATTATGACACCATATTTATGAAGAAGTTTCATGGTTTTTGCAAGATCATGCACGAGTGATAGAGCGTCGATAGGCGACACCCTAGGAACCTCGGTCACAATATTTGGATTTGCATGAAACTTGGTTCGCAGTGACAGATAATTCCATTCACATAAAACTGTTTTCGGATTTTGCCGAATTCCATGACGGCGGAAATAACATTTCTGAATGCTTGGCATAACGAAACCCTTAAGTCGACCCTGATCGACCACCATTGTTTCTGGCCACACTGTGCGCTGTAGAAGCCAAACCCGTTCTTCTGGTGTCCACTGATTCTGCAGATCAATTAGTCGATTAAGAGCTGTGTGATCTGGTGTCGTGTATGCAGCTGCAAGAAACTCTTTATAAACACGACCACCAAGAAATGGGACCCGAAAAACTACGCCCTCTCCACCCCTACCGAGTTCTTCAAGCTGACCATTAAATGATCTAAATTCGATTGCAGCAGGCACAAATCTTCCTAGCCCCTATTGGGCCAAATCGCGACAACTGTGCGATCGTCATCTGCCGACCTCAGGTCAAACCCAACGTCATTAATAAAAGTTGGAAGATTTACGGGTCGTATCCACTGTTCGGCAAGATAACTGCCGAGAAGAGTCTGCCCACCCCTCACATTTAAGAAATTTCCTACTCCATCGCTAGTAGCAATAATCACATCTTGTTCATCAATAACAACAGTTGTAAAACGAGCATCAATCACGGCCGGGAATGCGCTAGTCGCAGGATTGACAATGTCGGCATTCGTGCCAAGCCCACCTATCTCCTCCCACTCCCCGGTTTGTGCTCGAAGCGCAAACACCGGGCTGTCACCGATGGACCCCACAATAACGTTCACTTTCCCATTTGCTTGTTTCGCGCTAGGGAGAATCATGAATGTGACAGTGGTATAAAAATCGCTCTCCTCAGCCCCACTCGCGGGTACGTCCGGAGCACCATATTGATTTCCTGATCGAGGAACCAATATTCTTCTGCAAATTTCGAATGCGTCGGGCATGCGAGACTGAATTGACTGCTCAACCACCGATTCTTCAAAGCTAATTATCTCCGCCAAGCTTCGAGCTAAAAGTTGAGAAGTCCGTCGTGCTCCATAGTGGGAATATTTCGCACTACTCATTCCATCACAGACGACAACAATCAGAAATTTCTCACCCGATTGCGAAGTAGCCACTCGCAGACTAAATGCATCTTGGCATGCTTTGCTGTCAACTTTATGTTTATGACCTCTCAGAGACACTGCCGCAATAGCAAGAGCACCAGAGGTTCCGATGTCGCATACGGCATCATTGGACATTCCAAGCGGGGAAACTTGACACCATTCACGATCCTTGTCCCACCAATCATGTCGCGCAAATGACGACGGCTCAGCGATTTGTGGGGGGTTAATTATCACCCGTTCTCGTTTTGTGGATTCAGTACCAACAATTGGTTTTTTTGACTCAGGTTGATTTGAAATTATGGGTATTGGAGCTGTTGTCGAGAGCATCGGTCGAACGGTTATTGGAGGTTCGACAACAGTTTGAACTTTCGGATCGACCGGTGCCTTGGGAGCTACTTGTTGGATCTGTGTTAACGGATCAACAATATTTAGAGGCCGAATAGGGGTTGACGGTTCCCCAATTTTTTGCTGCACTTCCCTGCGGAGCGGCAATTTTTCATGCGAAGGACGCGTGCGAAAAAGATCAGAACGGACGATCCACAAAAATGCAACTGCAATACATCCCACTAAAGCAAACAGAGAAAGCCAAAACCAAATTGATCGCCCATTCGATCCGCCATCATCATTCTTCTTCTCAGGGTTTGTTTCAGGTTCAGAATTGTTGCTTGGTGCTACACCCGCCGGAGCCTTTGTATCGGCAGACCCGTCTTTGGATCCTGTAGCCGTAGTCGTTGTTTCAACCGGAGTCGTTGTATCAACCACAGCTGAAGTCGAAGTAGGAGCGCCGTTTGAGCATGCCGCCATAACAGGAGCCGCGACGATCAGCATCGCAAGACAGAGGAACACCTTTTTCATGCCCTTCATGTCAATCTTCAACAAGGTATTCCAATCTCAGTCAATCCGCGGATGCGAAGTTTTTACATAGTGTCAAGCGGAACAGCAGTTGTACCTGGTGGGGCTTGTTGAACTTGCAATGTAGGTGTTGAAGAACTACTTGAATTCAAAATAGTATTGGTTAGAGATTTGAGGATCTCCTTTAGTGCATTCCCTGGATCTGTACCCTGATTAGCAATAAACGCAGCAGTCGTTCCAATTTTTCCAATGACGCTGGCATTCGCTCCTGCAACTCCAAAGGCGATGATATTTGGGGCTTGTTTATTACCAGTCTTGTCGGTCAGAGCGCGGTAATTAGCTTCCCAGTCATCCGTTGGCTCACCATCAGTAATAAAAAATACTGCTGGACGATAAACCTGCATTCCCTGAGATTTCAAGTTTGTAATATCGCGAGCGATAACGACTCGCAACAGGTTGAATGCTTCCCCGTAGTTTGTCATCCCCTTTGCAGTGCAACCTGGCATGGCTTGAACATCTGAAAGATTCGACAATGGAAGTAACTCTTCAGCGATATCAGAGAACGTAATCAAACCAATTCTGCATTTGTCTGAGACGAGTGGATCTCCGGCAATTGTCGCATGAAGCTCTGGTAAACCTCTATTTACGGCATCTATTCCACCGTTGGCGTCCATTGATCCAGACTCATCACAAAGAATATAAAAGGGCAATACCGCATTACCTGCTGACTCTGACATAATTTCCGTCCTTATTGATTGGGCTTGTTTGGCATTTGGATAGATGGGCGAGGCCGACCTGCAGCTGGCGGTGCTACTGGCGCACTCTGCCTTACTGGAGTGACAGATGGATTCGACGCATATGTGCCTGGGTTTGCCTGAAAAGTAGAAGTTGAAGAAGATTGATTCCCACCGCTCTTTTTCCGCCCCAAAGTCAGAACAGTATTGCCAATTTGCAAAGTTCCACCGACTGGAAGGTTGCCGTTTTGGGTTTGCTGACCATTTACAAGCACTGGCGAAGAATTCTTCAGGCACTCGATCGTAAGACCATTTCCATTTTTAGTTGCTCTCACATGCTGCTCAGTGATGAGTGGATCCTTTGTTAACGTGACCGCCACAGTTCGAGCACAACCAATAATTGATGATTGATCAAAGAGAACAAACTGGAATCCCCTTGCTTCACCGCTTGCAATTTCTAGATAGAAGTCAGTCGACGCCACATCCAGTAAACCTATAAATAGGCCCATCAATAAACCAATCAATACAATCCCGATGAATCGAGCTTGACTTCCACTACCAGAAATTTGATCAAATAAAAGTCCACCCAGAAGACCACCGCCTAGCCCCCCTAAAGCGCTATTGCGCAAGCGAGTAGCAGAACGAAAACCGATTCCAACCGCAAGTCCTCCGAGCCCGCCTGCAATTCCCCAAGCAATCGTCCGTGGCCACACGACACTGTCGCTATTCTCAAGCATTGACGTATATACATTCTGAGCGATTGCACCAGCGACCAATCCACCGATGATCAATCCAGGTAATGCAGTAAGTAAATTGGACTTGGATTTCTCAACATTCTTTTCCCTAAAACCCTGCGTTGCACTCAGCATCAGTCCAAGTCCCAGAATTATAAGCATGAACCAAACTGCAGTTTGCTTCATCAAGTCCCCAGAAGTGCAATATTCAATATCGCACCCAAAGAAAGTTGGATTGTCAGAGTTTTGAATTACTTCTGAAAGAATAAATCCTGCGAGACCGCCAAGACCGCCAGCAATAGTCATTATCTTTAATGCTGATCCTGACGCCGACAAACCCTTCAACTGCTTTGACATAGCTGCACCGTTGAAATCCATTTATCCCCCGCTTAAAGTGTCCCCAGACACATACGGTACTCACTCCGACAGCTACCAACAAATGCTCGTTTGTCAATTCTTGTGATTGTGAGTACTGTGAGTCTTTGTAGAGATCTTTCAATAAGTCTGTTTAGGGGCCCGAATTTGTGCTGAATCCAATATTCCCAAGGGTTTCCCGAAATGATTTCATCAATAGTGGCGGAATGGGCTCTGTTTATGCAGACCCTCGAAATTCCCAGTTGTATGTAAAGCAACTCAACGTGCCCCTTTCTGGAGAGCAGGCGCAAATGTTGATGCGACTCATCGACGTGCAGCGGTGGGCTCGCCCAAGTGAACGCGAAATTCTGTTAGGCCGATTTAGTTGGCCCATTGAAGGATTTGGCACTCCGGATCAGATTTTGGGATATTCCATGCCCAAAGCACCTATAGATGCATATTTTAATTTGACAACTGCAGGCCGCACTAAGCAACAACTTCTTCAACTCAAGTATCTCATGGATGATAAGTACTGGTCTGGCAGAGCCGTAACCTCTGCAAAGCCAAACATTAACGAACAAGACCGACTTGAGATGGCCATTGACCTCGTTGACGCAATTCAAGTAATTCACCGTTACGGACTGGTCTATGGCGATGTGTCAAGCAATAACATGTGCGGCAGACTCGGAAATCAACCATCAGTTTTTTTACTCGATGCCGACTCCATTGTCACTCCTGATATTCGAGCAAAGAACTCTGTCAGAACACCTGGTTGGGTTGTCCCTGAAGGTCTAGACCCAACTTCGGCTGACCGTAGTTTGATTTCATTATTCATCTGGCGCTTTATGCTTGAAGACCCAAATGCTTCCCCAAATATCAATGAAATCGGCAGGTTTCATTATCTTGATGCTCGATTGTTTACTCAGACGCTTATAAATTGCTATCAAAGAGGACTTGAATCCGATTTTGCCGAATTGTCCAACAATCTGCGCCTTGTGCGCGACTCGATTCGTGATGCTCGTGCGATTTCGAGGGCATTGCAGTCTCGATTTGCACGTTACGTCCTCATGGAGTCAGCAGAGGCAAGATCAAATGCTGAAATAGAAATAGTCGCAAACGCAGAGTCACAAGTTGCTTTTGAGCGTCTTGTAGAAACTGCTACCGGGACGCGTCAACGAATCCTCATTGCAAGATCTGCTCATCGGCCGGGCGATTTCAAACTTGATTTATCACCATCGATTACGGCGTCCGCCCCACCTACCTCACTTGCGGAATTCAAAGAGATGGTTCTTGATGCTCGTGAAACTGAAATCGCAATTCATCTCGCTGCTACAGGTTTGGGAAATTTTGAAACTAATAATTGGCTGCCCCGCTCAATTCAGCACGCACTCATTGAAGCAGGCGCTCCCACTCTCAGTTCCTCAGCAGGAATCGAAAGTGCAACCATTCGCTGGACATGGCCGGTCGCTCCATTCGTGAATTATGCAGAGCTGCGAATAACTCTCAAGTCTGGCAAGACTTTCAAGGACGAGATCATACGAGATCCCAATTCGTCCAGTTCTGAGAGAACCCTCCAACTCAGAGGGGGTGGCGAAGTTCGCGTAGATCTTGTTATGGCGATCAAATCACCTAAAGGCAATATCTTCCTCGCGCACGAGAAGCTGCGCCACAACATCAGCGTTCTCGCACCTCCGAGACCCACCCAAATTCAAATGAATCACGACAAATTTGAAGATGATGACGCAATAATTATTGATCTCGCGAAGCAACAACAACTCAAGGAGCAGGCTCTCCTGGCTGCCAAACGAGCGAGAAGAAATAGAATTCTTGGTGCCGCAGCGTCAATTCTTGTGATTATTGGTGTGACTGCTGGATACAAATCGATTCAAAGTTCTCCTCAGCAAGATCCCTGTAACGAGATTTCCATCTCGGATTTCGGAAAGTGCTCCTACGGCATCAGACACCAGATCAGCACCTCCGATTTCTATCGAATTTCACAAAATGGGAATCTTCTGGTATACCGTATTCCTAACATTAAGCACACTGAAGGGTAAGAGATGTCAACTTGCAGTAATGGACATGACCAACCCGATTTCGCCAAATTCTGCGGAATATGTGGAAGCCCAGTTGCGGTCACAGTTTCTTCTACGCCTATCGAATCATCTCATCCGGCTCAATTGCAGTCGCAGTTTGAGATAACACCGATTGATCTTGATCTGATGCTCGACGATACCGATACCGATACCGATACCGA
>Ga0209190_1001408_pt1 | contig 16833 bp, 15 predicted proteins | sample M_140205_XF_Meta_FD_187315 | JGI IMG/M metagenome (GOLD analysis project Ga0209190, IMG submission 187315) | Freshwater microbial communities from Lake Montjoie, Canada to study carbon cycling - M_140205_XF_MetaG (SPAdes) (version 2) | ecosystem: Environmental > Aquatic > Freshwater > Lake... | reverse complement strand
ACGTGCGCTTGCCAATCAGTCGAAAACCATTCGCCTCCCAGTGCATATGGTTGATAAAATCGCCAAGATGCGCCGGATATCGGTCATTCTTGCAGAAGCGCTTGGTCGTGAGCCGACCGATGAAGAGCTCGCTGATGAAGTGGGTCTTCCACACCGGAAGTTGGCACTTCTTCGTCAAGCATCTTATCGCCCAGCCTCGCTGGATGCGCCGATTCATGAAGGAGAATCGACAGAGTTCGGCGAAGTCCTCAGTGACGAGTGTGCGGAAAATCCGCTAGAAATGTTGGTGGATAAAGATATTCATGGAGAACTTGATGGATTACTAAATCTATTAGATGATCGCGAGCGCCGTATCATTAGTGAAAGGTTCGGATTATCAGGACGCGAGGCGATGACATTAGAAGAAGTCGGGTTCGAGTTCGGTGTGACACGAGAGAGGATCCGCCAACTCCAAAACTCAGCACTTGCCAAGATGAGGCGTGCGCTTTGTAAGAAGGAAAAGCCGATCCCAAAATCCGTTGCTACTGGATTTGTCGCAGCTTAAAAATTTGTTTGTTAGTTGTTGTTAAAACTGCGGTAGCGAGTGCTACCGCAGTTTTTTTATTGAGCGATTCCTTGTAAGATTTATCGATCCGCGCTGGTCATTTGCGAGTGAGGCATTTAGGCAATTTCTGTGAGACGCCGGCCAAATTTTCTGAATGATTCAACTATGCGCTTCGGCTGGCTTTGGGGGGTGTTTTTTTTGCAAGGAATGACACCCGGCTTCTGGTTACCAGCGTTGACGAATATTCTTGAGGCTAAGGGGTTGAGCGGGTGGGTTTCGTTGGTTTTCACCGTTCCCCCGCTTTGCGCACTGATTTCGCCATTGGTTGGTGGAGCGTTGGCGGACCAGCGGATTTCGGCAAATCGTTTGTTTGTATGGTCTTCGTTGGTGTCCGCGGTGGTGCTGTGGTTAGCATTTGCAACGCTTGATGCTGGGTGGAATCCATGGTGGTTCGTTGCGTTGCTGGGTGCTTATTCGTTATTTTCTGGGCCTTCGTGGGGGTTGTTGACCACCATCGCTTTGACCCATTTGACTCATGGGGAGCGTCAATTCCCCTTGGTCAGGCTTGGTGCTACGGTGGGTTGGATGCTGGCTGGGGTGCTGACGAGTTATGTGTTGCACGCTGACACCAGTCCCGTTGCTGGTTATGCGTCGGCGGGCACGCGGTTTTTGGGGGGGGTGCTCGGTTTCATGCTGCCGAATACTCCGCCTTTAGGCCTCGCGACTTCTTGGCAGAGCCGCTTAGGTTTCGATGCATTCCGATTATTAAAGCAGCGCGATCACTGTGTGTTCTTCGTTGTGACAGCGCTTTTTTCCATCCCACTCACGGCGTTTTATATGTATGCGCCTGAGCTTCTTCGGTTTTTGGGAGATGCACACTCGACCGCGACCATGACGATCGCACAAATTTCTGAAGTCGTGGCGATGTTATTGGTGGGTTGGGTGATGACGCACGTGAGGGTTAAAGTGGTTCTGTCTTGGGCGCTAGGACTCTCGGCGTTGAGGTTTTTAATGAGTGGCTATGCGGGGGCGAGTGGCTTGATCGATTGGCACATCGCGGGGATTGCTTTGCATGGGATGTGCTACACGTTTTATTTCATCACGGCTCAGGTCTTTCTCGACCGGCGGGTTGAACCCGGCCTCAAGGGGCAGGCTCAGGGTTTGCTATCTCTCGTTTCGAGTGGTCTTGGTCCTCTGGTAGGGGCTTTAGTCTGTGGTTGGCTCCGCGTGCATTGCGTCGGTGCCGATGGCCGAGGGTGGATGCTTTTCTGGGGAATCCTTGCTGGGATGATCGCGTGCTGTTTGGTGATTTTCGCGTTTTTTTATCGCGGGCTGAGCAAGGGGCAGGCAACGGTTCTTAAAAGCTAGGCAGCTTGGATGACTGAACAAGTTCGCAGGCGAGGCGGATCGCGGCGATCATCGATGACGGACTAGCTAAATTTTTCCCAGCGATGGAAAACCCTGTGCCGTGGTCGGGACTGGTTCGGGGGAAGGGCAATCCGAGGGTGACGTTGACAGCGGTGTCGAAATCCAAGATTTTGAGAGGAATAAGCCCCTGATCGTGATACATCGCCAGCACTGCATCGAACCGTCCCTGTGCGGCCTCGCGGAAAATGGCATCGGGTACCGCGGGGCCAGTGAATTCAGCAGTTTTTGTGGCATTCAACCGCTCAATGGCAGGGGCGATGATTCGGGTTTCCTCGTCACCGAACGCGCCATTTTCTCCGGCGTGGGGGTTGAGGCCTGCCACAGCAATCCTAGGGTGCTCGATGCCCCGGCGTTGGAGAAAATTCGCCATAAGCAGCCCTAATTCGAAAATTTTTGATTCGCTCAAAAGTTTGGCGACCTTGCTGATGGGTTCGTGGATCGTAGCGAGACCGACACTCAAAGTGGCGCCCGTGAGCAACATCCCAAAGTTCGAGATACCGAAGGCATCGGCAAAAAACTCAGTTTGTCCAGGAAATGGGAAGTCTAGTGATTGGAGGCCTTGTTTTGAAACTGGACCGGTGACCACCCCTGCTGCAGAGCCATTTTTCAATTGGCGGACTGATTCGTGCAGGGCATCAAGCGCGGCAGCGGCAGACTTTTGATCGGGTTTGCCTAGGGTTCCAGAGTTAGCGTCACCGATGACATCGATTTCAAAACCTGGGGGAATTTGAAATGAAGATAAAGCGAGCGCAACGACCTCGGGTCCGACGCCAGCAGGGTCGCCTAGGGTGATTAAAATACGCGGCATTGGCGAAGTATCTGCCAGAGTCATCTGGCTGCCAAGCGGGGAAATCGTCGAATGATCGTTTGGTGCGATTTTACGATCCAGACTTGCGCGATCTGCTCGTGATTTGATAGCTTTCTTAGTCATGACATCACCTACAGCAAGATTTATACAGCTTTCATTCGTTTGCCTTTTGTTAAGTCAGTGTGGAATTTCAACTTCTGGGAGGGGAAATTTGGGAGGGCCAACGGTCGAGGAGAGAAATTCCCAAATCGCAAGTGAGCCAACCGGAGATTTTTTCTATGGGAGGCGATATTTCGTTGAGAAAACCCGCTTTTGGGGATATATCCGTGAGCCACGACAACCGTGGAGTCGGGCAAAACTGGTGATTTTCCGCGAGGACAAAAAGAATAGCCCAGATCGTCTTTCTGAAAATGGCTCCCCAGGCCAACGCTATGCGTTCGACAACAATGTTGAATATCGCCTCCACGGGTACTACACGGGTCAGCAAGCATACGATCCGAATAGCAATCAATTCTTGCCAGAGTTCATGCTAACTGCCTATACTCCTGTGAACAATAACCCTGGTTGGATTTTCCGACCCGATGATCGCTACGACCGTTACCGGATTACGGTGGTTCCGCGATAAAACTCCCCCCATTGTATCATGAAATTTGTTGGTATTCAACGTGCCGTACGCTCCACTCGGTACGATCGCGCTCCTGGTGATTCGCCAAATATGGGGCGAGTCTCTCGTATGCCAGGAACTGGAATGCCGAAGGGTTCCCGCATTCGCAGGCGGAAAAAAGGTGCGGAAAGTGGGATTGGTTCAACGAGCAAGAGCGGTCGAAGAAGGCGCAAAAGCCACATCAGGACTTGGTCGTTCATGATTGCTGGATTCTCGCTCTGCTGTCTCTTTTTTGCAATTTGGGTGTGGTCAAGTTCTACAAATCAAATCAAAGAGATATCGACCACCATCGCACCACCGATCGCCCAGCCTGTGGCGCGATTGTTATCGAAATACCCATCACCCTCGCAGCGCGAGTCTATGGATTTGGTCAAGCAGGCGCTAAAGATTCGAGACCCATCGCAAATTGCACGCTACTTCCGTCCTTGCGAATCAAGTCCAGAGGAAATCATTGAATACTTGAGAAACCTCGAGGCCGTGGATGGACTGATCACTGGATATGATTGGCTGAGTAGTATCGATGTTGAACGGATTCTCATCGATGGGGTGGTGATCATGTTCCGCAAAGATGATAAGCCCACCAAGCGCTTGGCGTTACTCTCGCCGGACAAGGAAGGGAAGTGGAAGATCGACTTTGACGCACTCGCTCGAAAGTCGAAGCCGTCATGGAATGATCTCCTAGAGGGCGGTGCGCTTTCGGCACAAGTGCGAGTCTGGGTCGCGCCGGATAGCTATTTTAATGGGTCATTCAAGGATGATGCACGGTGGATTTGTTTCGGAATCTCATCGGCGGATATCGATGAAAACCTCTTCGGTTATTGCGAGGTTGGCTCTGCTCAGGCATTTGCGATGAAGTCAATTTTTTCCGATGAAACTAAGTTGGCTCGGGTGACGCTCGAACTTTCGCGTGTGGAAGGTGCCAGTGAGCGGCAGTTTCAAATTTCTAGGGTTATCGCTTCGGACTGGCTTGTTGGCGATACGCCTTTCGATGAAGGTTTCAAATAAAAGATTTTGTGACAACTTGAAGGCTTGAATATGTTAGGAAAAAAGTATCGGATGTATCCAGTGAAAGAAATTAAAATTTCGACATTTAAAGCCGTTTTGATTCCTAATTGGATATCATGATTCGTATGCTAGCTGGATCAGGAATTAATGAGCTTTCGAAAAACCCAAGTTAAATCAAACCCGTCCACGTGAAACCCAATGAGATTAAAGCAGCCTCACAGCCTCGGCAGCCCCGGGAGGTAGGAGATGCTCCGCAAATCGGGCAAGTGGCTCGCTTCCGGTACCCTTCCGCAGACCCCACGCCGCGATCTTCGCGTGTGCGAAAGTCAACGAGATCTTCTCGTACCAACCGACGGATGATGATGTGGTCAGCAGCAGTTGGCTTAGTCGCTGTTGTGCTGATTTTGCTAACGATTGTATTCTGGGTGAACGGTTACATCGAGCAAGACCAACTTCAAGTCGTGCCGAAGCCTATTCAAAAGCGAGTGGCGTCTAAGTTTCCTTCGCCCGACAGAGATCAAGCGATCGAACTGGCTCGACGGGCTCTTACTAGTAAAGATGATCAACAGCTCAAATCACTTTTCCGCGCGGACGGCACGTCTGGTGCTGAGATATTAGACTTTTTAAATGGTGCAGAAAAACAAGACGGACCGATTGAGCGCTACGAGTGGTTGAGTAGTTTGGACTCGAACGGAATGCTCATCGAGGGCGTTCTTGTCATTTACAAAGGAAAAGAAAAACCCGTGGAGCGTATGGTTTTGCTCACACCTGATCCGGCAGGAAATTGGATGATTGATTTTGATGCGTTCGCACAAACCTGCAAGCCGCCTTTACGTGATTTCCTAACAAGTGAAGCCGAATACGCAATTGTTAGAGTTTTCGCCGGTAAGGATGTGTATTATAATGGAGTGTTTGGTGACGAGTCGCAGTGGGTAAGCTACGGACTCTTGTCGAGCAATGAGGAAAAAATAATGCGTGGCTACTGCCGGGTGGGATCCAAGCAAGCCGAGGCGATGGCAAAACTCTTTTTAGAAGGTCAAGCGGCGAGGCGAGTCACACTTGAGTTAAGGCGACTCAAAGGGAGTGCGCCGCTTCAGTTTGAGATCACGCGTATCGTTTCTGATGACTGGATTGTGGCAACGCCAGCGGAAGCTTTTTAATGGGCGGGAAAATATCCTGATACCCCACCCATCTTGGTAAACTGAGTGGTTCCAGCATAGACGAAAATCGATTAGACGTAGGATGACTCCACGCGGTCGGCGACGTCGCGGTAGCCATAGTCGACTTCGTAAATTTGTTTGAAGCAATCGAGGGCGGAGACTTTGTCGTTCACTTCCGCATGGATAAGACCTTTTTCGTAGAGAACTTCTTTCTTGGTGTTGTCCATCGCTACGAGGTCTGCGAGTGCATCTGAGAGCTGTTTGATTGCGAGGTCAAACATGCCTTTCGCCCTGAATGCGCGGGCTAGAGTCAATAGCACCTTGGTACGAATGTGCGGGTTGCGAGTCGCTTGTTGAAGATGAGGAATGGCGGCGCTGTATTCTCCGGCTTTGTAAAGTGCGGTTCCAAGTTCGAAACGAAGTTGTGGATCCGTCGGGTTTTGATCCACACGTTTCTGGGACTCTTGAACCTGCTCTGCTAAACGATCGGCCTTGCGGGCGTCAAGCGCTGCTTGGAGTTCGGCGTTGTTAGGGTCAGCCGCTGCAGCAGATTCGAGGTTTTTCATGTCCATCTCGAGCGCACGGTCATTCATCGCTGCCGCTTTGGTGGCGAGCGCCACGTCGCCATTGCTGAGTGAGTGAGCCCAGCTGAAAAACGTGTGAGCATTGTGCCAATCTTCAAGTTGCTCGTAGAGATTGGCGAGATCCTTGACGGTGGCGAGGTGATTAGGGTCCAGATTGTATTTTTCGACAACCTTGTCGCGCCGCTCTTCGAGTTGTTCGCGAGTGAGGCCGGTGCGTGAGGCTTTTTCGAGTTCTTCAAATTCAGCCGTATTTTTCATCAGCGAGCGCATATCCGCATTTTCATCCCACTTTTGCTTTTGCATCGAGGCGCGAGCCGAGGCGTCTTTGGAGCCTTTGATCGCTGGCCCATCGGTCGGATGGAGTTTGATGATGTCATTGTATACTTCAGATGCGATCATGGGTTGATCGCGGCTGAGGTAGAACTCCGCAAGTTTGTGAAGGAGTTTAGCGTTTTCTGGGTTTCCCTTGCGTACGGTTTCGAGAGCAAACGCAGCGGATTCGAACAATTCGAGTTTCAAGCAGGTATCGAATAATAAATCATTCGCTTGATCGTTCATGGGATCTTTTTCGAGTTCCTTTTCGATAAGAGGAAGAGTCCCTACAGGATCTTTTTTCGCGGCGCTTTGCAGCTTCATGATTCCCACGCCACCACCTGAGATGCCAAAAAGACCTGCTTTTTTCTTAGTGTTGCCAGCGATTTTAAGTTCGCATTCGCGCAGCATTTTACGTCCGGCAAGAAAGCCGGGGCTTTCTTTGAGGACTCCCTGCAACAGATTAATTCCATACTCAAGGTTAGATGTTTGAACTGCGGTAAGCGCTTTAAGCCACATCGGCTTGAGGCTCGATGGAAGTTCTTTTTCGGTGATCTCGGGCATTGCGGTAATAAAAGTTGAGGATTTAAAATTGTCAGTCCGAAGTTGGCTGCAGGCGGAAAGTGTAGTTTGTCTTGGGGCTTGGCAAGTGCGGTTCTCTAGGAAAATAAGGAGAAATCAAGAATCGTTCTTTTTTTGGATTGATGGACTCAATGAGATGGGGTAACCCGAAGCCGCAAGGCGGAAATTTCAATCTGTCTTCTGCACCATATCAAGTTAATATGCCTCCTCGCCCAAAGAATTCCGGTCGCCGCAACAATCGCAATCGTTATGGTCCGCCAAAGCGTTCCACCAAAGACGAAGAAGAGAAAGCGGTGGAGGTGGATGGTGAGATTTCATCCGTACTTGCCGGCACGATGTTCCGCGTGAAACTGGAAAGCGGTCACGAGGTGCTGGCACATATTTCTGGTAAAATGCGCAAGCGGTTCATCCGCTTGGTCGTCGGTGATAAAGTCAAGATGGAGATGTCTCCTTACGACCTCACGAAGGCTAGAATTGTTTTTCGGTTAGGCTGAGTAACGCTCACTCGTCGATTTCTCCAACTTCGGTGAGATCCACATGTGCAGAATGTTGATTGTCGCGTCTCTCAATAACAATTTCTCCTAGCAGATCATTCTGCCGGACGATGAACTGATTAAGTTTCATTAGTTCTAACAAAGCAAGAAAGGTAACGATCACTTCTGCTTTAGTGGTGGCAGATTTGAAAAGCTCTTCGAAGCGACGAGATTCTCCGGGGATGAAGTGACTTAGTAGCAATTCGATTTTGTCGGAGACCGTGTAGCGATCATCGATGATATCGCCGAAATCATGGGATTTTTCGAAGCGTTTGAGGACATTTTGAAATGCACGAATCAGATCGAAGATCGAAACTTCTGCTAGAGTGATAGGTTCTTCTACAGGAGCATCGGTGATATCCGGTTGGTGTTCGAAGCGACCTTCTTGTTCGATTTCGCGGAGGGAGAGAAATCCTGCGGCGTCTTTGAATTTTTTGTATTCGATAAGCTGCCGGATCAGTTCCCAGCGAGGATCGTCATCTTCCGCGTCTTCTTCCGGTGGTTGATCGATTCGGGGAAGGAGAGTCCGGCTTTTTAAATACATCAGGTTTGCAGCCATTACGATGAACTCGGAAGCGAGGTCGATGTTAAGCAATTTGAAGGTGTTGATGTAGTCGAGATACTGGCGAGTGATGCGCTCGATAGAAATAGTATGGATATCGACCTCGTCCTTTTTGATGAGGTAAAGGAGCAGGTCGAGTGGGCCTTCGAAAATTTCGAGTCGGACTTTGTAGTCATCAATTTCCATAAAGTGGGTCGTATGGCATCAAGGAGATGGATGCGAGGGTAAATTTGCCTCGCCTGTTGCATGGGGCTTGCGTTTAATCACCGCGTTACACGGTCAATTTACTTATGCAGTCCGAACAATCTGAACAATCTGAAAATTTCAATGAGCGATTGAGTCAATGGGTCGCTGACCAAGGATTTTGGTTCCAGTTGAGATATTCGTTATCTAGCAGCGGAACGAGGGGGACGGCGCTTTATCATTTAATGAGAATTGGCTTTAGGTTGCTAATTTTCATTGGTGTTTTGGCACTTGGTACGTGGGTCTACTTGGTAAAGCGGACCGAGTATAAAAAATTCAACATTGGTTTGACCGAGTCGATTCAGTCCGCCGTTTCTGCCTCCGAGATTCAGCTGGGTGGGTTCAATCGTCTACAAGGGTATCTCGAAATTAGCCGATTTGCAGCGCAAGGTGGAGCAAAGACATTTTATAACTCGATGGAAGCAAGAAATTTGCGTTGTAAAATGGGATTTCTAGATGGAGTGGCGGGTCGTTGGGATCCTGGAACGATTACGATATCGCGGTTAGATATGGAAATCCGCCCCGGCACGGATGATGCAAATGCGGCGGAAATGTTTTCCAAAGCACTTTTCAAGCAATCTGACCAAGTTTCGATTGATTCGTTAGAGATCACCAGTGCCAACTTGCGCTGGGGTTATTCCGAGCGGACCCGCGGAGCCATCGAAGCAAGTAGCTTGCGGGTACAGCGTATCGGGCGGGGGTTGAAGTTGAGCTTTAAGGGGGGAATTTTTTCTCAAAACTGGCTACGAAAACTTGAAATTGTAAACTTGATCGTCATTTGTGAGCCGGAGGGATTTGTTTTCGAAAAGGCTGAATTCCGGTTAGGCACGGGATCCGTGAATCTATCTGGGCTTAGATTGCTTAGTGGAGAAAATCCGAAAGTGGTGGGAATTGCAAAAGTTCACAGGCTTAGCTTGGAGAGTGCACTCCCAGTTGCGTTGAGAAGCTTCGTCGAGGGATCAATCTCTGGGGATTTCAAGGTCACTGGATCGACCAATTCTTCCGAGGGGATTGGCTTCGAGGGCCAAGTCACTTTGGATGGTCAAGACTCCGTGATTCTCCGTGAACGTCTTCATTTGTTGAAAGCGCTCTCGGTCGTCGACTATGTGCGTAACTACTACCGACTCGATTTTAGAGAAGGGTCATTCAAGTTGAAATCAGGTAGTGGTGGACTGGAGGTTACAGATTTAAATTTAAAAGCCTCGGATCTCTTCACATTGGTGGGAGAGCTTAAAGTCAGACCGCCTACCGCAGAGGAAAAGAATATAGCGTTAGGAAAGTCCACAACTGCGGGTCCTTTGTTCCAGGCTGATGATCCACAAGCTAATGAGAGCATGAGCGTTGCTGGACAAAATGAAATCACGCTACGCAAAGCAGCCCAAGCAAGTAAAGGTGGCAAGGCGGTCGCTTCCGATACTGGCGTGGCAACGTTGTTTGATCGCCTCGGTCAGAATTTTGAAACTCGCCGTCTTGAAGAACAGGAGGCAGATCGCTTGTCAAAAACGCTGCGTTACGACGGGTCATTCGTCATCACCCTCTTGCCGGATGCCTTCGAACGCGCACCAAAACTGATACAGCAATACCCTGTCGACACAAAAACGGAGCGAATTCCGATGGTTATCCCAGTGCAGGGAAGTCTGTACGAACTCACGTTGAAGCAGGCCGAAGATATCTATCAACAAGGCACTCGTTAGAGATTAGCTACGGGCGGCAAGACCCAGACTGTGATAAATCTCACGGGTGGCGTGGCTTTTATTTAGCGTGTAAAAATGAATCCCATCGACACCCTCGTTGAGGAGCCCTGCGCACTGCTCAGCGGCGTAGTGAATGCCAACCCTCTCGACCGCTTCGGAGTTGTCTTTGGCTCTTGCCAATGCACGCAGTAGTTTTGCGGGGTACCGGGCTCCGGCAGCAAGCTCTGCCATGCGCTTCATTCCTTGCAGTGATGTAACGGGCATGACCCCCGCAATGATTGGAATTTGGATTCCTGCTAGATCACAACGATCACGGAAATCGAGAAAATCGTGATTGTCGAAAAAAAGCTGGGTGCAGATATAGTCGGCTCCCTCATCGACCTTTGCCTTGAGGAAATCCAGTTCGTCGACGCGGTTCGGTGTATTCGGGTGACCTTCAGGAAAACCTGCGACACCGATTCCGAACCCCCTCGGGTCTGGGTGGGCGCCTGACTCGTTAAACTTTCGGATGAAGCGAACTAGGTCCGCCGCTTGGCGAAATCCGCCTTCCGACCAGTCGTAGTCGGGTTGGTCCTTTGGTGGATCGCCGCGCAGAGCGAGAATATTGCTAACCCCTGCAGCGGCATAACGGTTGAGAATGTCGGTCACTTCCTGTTCGGAATGCCCAACGCATGTTAGATGGGGCACTGGTGGAATGGAGGTTGTTTCGCGAATGCGGACCACCAGGTCGTGAGTTAGTTCCCGCGTGCCCCCCCCCGCGCCGTAGGTGACGGAGACAAAAGTCGGTTGGAGTTCTTCCAAGTCGCGGATTGTTTGGTATAATTCTTCCCACGCTGTGGCGGTCCGTGGGGGGAAGAATTCAAACGAGAGAGAAGGCTTCGAATCTCTTAAAATGTCTCGGATATGCATGGTCGAGTGATTTTGGAACGGGTAAAAATTATTAGGAACGTTTGCGAAACTTTTTGAAGATATGGGAGTTTCTTGATCAATCGGTTTTCGCTACGGCGTTACAGAAGCCACAAATGCTCATGAAAACAATCCCTGTTTCTTGTTTACTCGCTGGAATGTTGCTTCCGGTACTTTGTTTTGCCCAGTCACAAGAGCCTGAGACGACTCCGACTGAAAACAAAAAGACCGTGCGGACGAAGCCAGAACATCCATTTCAAGAGGCATGGAAGTCGGCGGATTCTAATCAAGACGGATATATTTCCATAGAAGAATTTGGCTTATTGCAGCGCCTCCAAAATTTAGCGGAGGAAAAGCGAAATCGGCTATTCGCACGCTTGGACAAGGATAAAGATGGGAAATTGAGCCGTGATGAGTTGGCGAGGATGAATAAGCCTCACGAGGATCAGCCCGAGTCACCTCGCAAAAAGCTATGGGAGTTGGATGTTGATAAAAGTGGTGGCGTGAGTTTTGAAGAGTTCAAGGTTGGTCAATTTCTCAAAAAACTATCACCGGAAAAGCAGCAGGAAGTTTTCACTCGTCTCGACACCGATGGCGATGGGCTCGTCACTCCGAAAGATCGTCCAGAGCCAAACCGCAAGCGGTCAGATGGCGCGCGCCCAGGGAATCAACCACCTCCGGAGCCATTCAATCGCAAGCTGGACCTAGATGGTGACGGTGCCCTGTCATTTGAGGAATTTCGCGCGGGTATCCAAGTGAGGAACCTCGGTGAGGACGAACAAGAAGACCGTTTCGAGTCGATAGACCGTAACGGTGATCAAAAGATTTCTTCCCAAGATTTTCCGCCACCTCCCCCGCCGCCAAAAGCCGAGTAATTTTTGCGCGATTAGGATTGCAGAGATACGTGCAAATTTAAACCCGTAGAGGCAAATCCTCCACGGGTTTTTTGTTGGATCTCAGGGTGCCGCGGAGATCGATTCCTCCTTAGCGACCGAGGCCAAGACGACGTCACGAATGCTTCCACCCTTGCGCTTGCTCCACCAGAGCACGACCGGGGATGCGATGAAAATTGAGGAAAATGTTCCAACGATAATGCCGATGAAGATCATCACCCCGAAGTCCCGCAGGGCGGTGCCACCCAAGAACGCGAGGATCGCCACACTGATCAAAGTCGCACCGGACGTGAGCAAGGTGCGCGAGAGGGTAGCGTTCACAGCCTCGTTCATGACTTTCTCGACCGAATCTGTTCGTGTGAGAAGCATTTCTCTAACTCTGTCGAACACGATGATGGTGTCGCTGATCGAGTAGCCGGCGATGGTGAGGACCGCACCCACATGGATTAGTGAAAGTTCTCCACCCATGAGCACTACGACTCCTACGCAGATAATGATGTCGTGGAAAATGGCGACAAAACCGCCAAGGGCAAATGAGAACTCGAAACGCAGCGTCATGTAGAGGACGATTCCTAGCAGACCCAGTGCGATGGCGATGAGGGAGTCCGTTAGAGCAGTGCCACCAATTAAGGCTGAAACCTCATCCTGACTTGCGTCGATCGCGTATTCCTTCGAATCCGGCTTCATCTCGCCAAGTGCAGGTATGGACTCTCTAAGTTTTTCGATGATCGCTTTGGAATCTTTCGTGGCGCAGCGAACGGTTATCATTGTGCCCGTAGTTAGATTTTTTTCCTGTTGGGGATAAGCAGCTTTTGAAAGCTGCATGCCTTCGACCACTTTGCGCACTTCATCTAATGGAATTTTGGTTTCTTTACCCAGTTGGAATTTGATGAGGGTGCCGCCAGTGAAGTCGATTCCCATCGCTCGTTCTCCACGCACTGCAAACGCACCGATCGAAATGATCAGGGTGATGATTGCCAAGATGATGCAAATGCGGCGCTTGCCCATGAAGTCATAGTGGTGGGACTTGATGAGGTCGAGAAAGGTCAGTTTTTTGAACATTCCGAAGTCGATTCCCCAGCGGAAAATCACCCGGGTAACGAGAATGGCAGAGAACAACGAGGCGGTGACGCCGATGATCAAGGTGATGGCGAAGCCTTTGATCGCGCTGCCCCCGAAGGCGAATAGAATGGCCGCCGTGATCAACGAGGTGACGTGTGAGTCGAAAATTGCTGAAAACGCACGGTCGTATGAGGCTTCGATGGCGTTTTTGAGTGATTTGCCGCCGCGGATTTCTTCCCGCAAGCGTTCGTAGATCAGCACGTTTGCATCGACCGCCATGCCGATGGTGAGGACCATCCCCGCTATTCCTGGAAGGGTGAAGGTGAAACCGAACATCGCCATCACACCGAAGAGCATGATCGTATTGACGATGAGTCCAACGATGGCGATTAAGCCGGAGACGCGATAATAGAGTAATACAAACAGGAAGGTCATGAGCAACGCAAGTCCACCGGCAGCGAGGCCTTGTTTCACGACGGCCGAGCCTAGGGTTGGTGAGACTGTACGCATTTCATCGACGATCAATGCATTTTCTAACGGGTTCATCAATGAGTTCGCGAGGTTTTGCACTTCACCGGGTTCGCTCAGACCTTCGACGATAAATTGTTTTCCCAGTGGGACTTGGTTTACGACGGGAGCGCTGATGACCTCGCCATCGAGCACGATAGCGATGCGATCCACGCCGGGGCGTAGATCTTTGGTTAGAGCGATCATCTTGTCGGTACCAGGTCCGTTGAGGGTAATAGAAACCGCGTCGGCCTGTTGGGGGGACGGGGTAGCGAGTGCGATGTCGGCGCCCCCGAGACCAGGGATCCGCTTGAGGAGAATTGGCCGCTGGATATCCTTACCGTCTTGATCTTTGCTCTTGTGGTTGAAAGCAAGGTAGCCTGGTTCTTTTTCTAAGTGCTCAGCGACGCGAGCCGCGAGAGATTTCCGGTCGGGTCCAAGTTCGTCATTGCGAGGGCTTACTTTATGAAGTTGCAGCTTGGCGACTTTTTGCAAGGTGGCACGGATGCGCTCAGATTCTTGGGGTTCCACACCTGGCATTTGCAGGAGGATGCCATTAGTGCCTTGTCGGGCGATGATCGGTTCGGCGGTCCCCATGCTGTTGAGCCGCTTTTCGATTACGGTGATCGCTTGATCGACTTGCGAGGGTGTGATTGGCATTTCATTTCCTTCTGCATCCATCCGAGGTTGGATGTGCAGCGAGAACGAGGAGCCTCCAAGGATGTCGATGCCGCCCTTGAGTCGATCCTTTGGTGGAATCACTGCGGCGATGCACAATGCACAAATGCCAAGGGTAAGTGCCGTGCCGACGTTCCGTCTGCGACGCTCGATTTCCGTGGCGAAATACCAGAAAAACATTACCATCAAAGCCAGTCCAATGATGAAAAGAATCAGTGGGTCGTTGTAAAATGCGGTTGCGATCAACATGGTGAGAAAAGTTGGTTTTTTGTGCTACGAGAAGAATGTTTGATGAATGGGACGGGGCTTACTTTGTCGAGGAGGAATCTTTTTTGTGGACGGTCGAGATAGCAGATTTGTCGAACTCAAGCATGGTGCCTTCCGCCACTTTGACGATCACCGTCTGCTCTTTCACGTTGTGAACAATGCCGTGGATGCCCGAGCTGGTAACCACTTTATCGCCCGACTGTAACGAGGCGATGCGTGCGGCCATTTCTTTGCGCTGGCGCTGCTGCGGGCGGATCATCAGAAAGTAAAACATCACCACCATGGTCACCATCATGACGGGCGGGCTGCCGAGAATTTCCTTCAGGCCATTGGCGGCGGGAGTTGCTTGCGCGATGATGGGGTGACAAATGAAGGTTAGATTTGGTGTCATATGGAGTTAGTTGAAGTGTAGCGCTGGATGAAAGAATTTTTATATGCGGAGAATGTTCCTGCGGTGATGGCCTCGCGTGCCGCGGCAACGAGTGACAGGTAGAAATGCAGATTGTGGAAGGAAAGCAACCGCAAACCGAGGATTTCACCTGCGCGGAATAGGTGCCGGAGGTAGGCTCGGGAAAATCCTGCGACGTGTGGGTGGGCGCTTTCGCAAATAGGCCGTGGATCTTTGGCGTGGATTAGATTCTTGATGTTGATCGGCCCGTCGAGAGTGAAGGCCATCCCATGACGGGCGATCCGCGTCGGCATGACGCAGTCGAACATGTCTACCCCGCGTGAGATCATTTCCAGAATTTGCGGTGGACTGCCAAGTCCCATCGCGTAGCGGGGTTTTTCCCGAGGCAAGAACGGCACAGCATTTTCGATCGCACGGAACATTTCATGCTCGGGCTCGCCGACGGAGACTCCGCCGATCGCGTAGCCGTCGAATCCGAGTTCGACGAGCTCGCGGGCAGATTGTTCTCGCAGATCAGCGAAAACTGAACCTTGGACGATGCCGAAATGTTGCTGCCTGCCCAAGCCAGAGCGGGGTTCGTTGACCGTGACCCAGTCCTTGCAGCGTCTGGCCCAGCGGCTAGTCAGCGCGAGAGACTTTGCTGCGTAGGCTTCGTCGCACGGGTAGGGCGGGCACTCGTCGAAGAGCATGGCGATGTCAGAGCCGAGCGCACCTTGGATCTCCATGCTCAATTCTGGGGTAAGTAGCATTTTTGAGCCATCAAGGTGGTTTTGAAAGCGCACGCCCTCCTCGGTGATCTTGCGCAATTTCGCGAGCGACCAGACTTGGAACCCCCCCGAATCCGTGAGCATCGGCTTGCGCCAGGTGCTAAATCCGTGCAACCCGCCCAATTCACGGATCAACTCGTGGCCGGGTCGCAGCCAAAGATGGTAAGTATTCCCTAAAATAATCTGAGCTCCAAGTTCTTCTAGTTCAGAGGGATGTAGGGTTTTTACGGTGCCCTGAGTGCCGACGGGCATAAAAATCGGGGTTTCGACTGTTCCGTGAGGTAGTTCTAGGCTGCCTCGACGGGCGGAGCTGTTTGGATCGGTGGCTAGGATAGAAAAAGACACAGGCAAAAGCGATGTAAGCCAGAAGCCACTCATCGCCAAGCTCAATCAGTTGATCTAAAAAGTGAAACAAGCGAAAATTCAGAGACAAACTATTTATGGATCAGCGTTAGCTAATGTGTACGGAGAGATAATCATAAAGAATAATATTTTGAATATTTTCCTCTGGCGCGCCTCCAACAAACGGCTACACTGAGCCGTCTACTAAACCAAAACCAACAAAAAATTACAGATATGAAACTAATTCTAACAGCGTTATGTGCATCGTTCATGGTTATTCCTGCCGCATTCGCAAGCGATTGCGAAAAGGGCAAATGCGACAAGGACAAGGATGCCAAGAAAGAAGAAGGCACGCTGGCTCATTGCGGCAAGTGCGAAGGTGACAAGGACAAAGATGAGAAAAAAGACGACACGAAGAAAGAAGGTACCCTAGCCGAGTGCAAAAAAGACGGCGAATGCGATAAGGACGCCAAGAAGGATGAAGGCACGCTCGCCGACAAGGACGACGACAAGGACGACGACAAGGACGACGAAAAGGACGACGAAAAGGACGACAAGGACGGTGATAAAAAAGAAAAATTGGTCCTCGCTTGATTGATTGAAACTCGATTTTAAGAACCGCCGGAATAAAATGTCCGGCGGTTTTTTTGTGCCTTGATGCCGATTGGAAAACGACACGGTTGACCAACATTGATCCATTCGATCAGCTTGTGAGCGATGTTGGATGTTGTTTGCGGAGTGATTAAAAATTCGGAGGGCCAATTCCTCGCGTGCCTGCGCCCAGCGAACAAGCACCTCGGTGGGTTGTGGGAGTTTCCCGGTGGAAAGGTTGATCCTGGCGAATCTGCCGAATCTGCTCTGATCCGTGAACTGGATGAAGAAC
>Ga0209190_1001407_pt1 | contig 16835 bp, 14 predicted proteins | sample M_140205_XF_Meta_FD_187315 | JGI IMG/M metagenome (GOLD analysis project Ga0209190, IMG submission 187315) | Freshwater microbial communities from Lake Montjoie, Canada to study carbon cycling - M_140205_XF_MetaG (SPAdes) (version 2) | ecosystem: Environmental > Aquatic > Freshwater > Lake... | reverse complement strand
CGCGAAATTTTCAAATTGATACGGCCGTCTTGCGGAAGTCGTCGTTCGGAAATGTCAATTTGCGCCATGATCTTCACGCGGGAACAAATACGGTTAGCAATAGATAATGGTGGCCGTGCAATTTCCCTGAGTATTCCGTCGACACGATTACGTACGCGGTATGTTTTTTCATACGGTTCTATATGAATATCGGATGCACCAATCTTGATTGCGTCCAGCAGTAATTTGTTGACATAGCCTACGATGGGCGCTTCGTCCTGTGCTTCTTCTGTTGGTTCCGAGTTTGCGGTTTCTTCTCGATGTTCAATCTCAAAGTCTGCAAGTACCAACCCATCAAATTCGGTGAATTTGTTTTTTTCGTCATGTTTGGAAATTAAGATAGCTTCAATAGTCTCATGTAATTTGTCATCTTCGACGACAACCAATTCAAGAGAAAAACCAGTATGAAATTTTATTTCATTTATGGCGTTAGCATCGGAGGGGTCTGACATACCAAGAAAAAGCCGGTTACCCCTTTTGAACAAAGGTACAACATTATGTTTGCGCAGCAAACGAGCATCTACCAGTGCCAACGGAAAATTTGTTGGATCGCAGGTATTGATGTTTAGTAACGGCAAGCCAAATTCGTGAGCAACTGCATTCGCAATGACTAAGCTGCCTAGCAAATTATTTTGAACCAAATGCCGGATAAGCGGTGTATTGGCACGTTCGGCATTGTTACAGGCAGCAGCGGCGATTTCAGGATCCAGCAGGTTGTCTGCGACTAGACGTCGAGCTAACCCGGTTATTATGCCTTCTGTAGACATCTTTTGTATTTCGTATGGTGCTACTGGTTTTTATATTAAAGGTTGCGAATTTTCATTGATCAACCCGACAATGTCGCGAGTTAATAGGATTGCAAAATTCAGTTTGTATTTTTGATCTATAAGACGTGTCATACAAAGCCAACAAAGACACATTACTTATTTGTTTTTTACAGGCGGAAATCAAGCAAAAGATTTCTTGCAATCAAGTTTAGTAGAAGTTTAATTTTTTGCTATGTGAAGCTGTGGTGGTAAGGCTCCTCACCAGTTTTAATTGGAATAATTCCAGCTGCACTGAGCAAAATCTTTGTTTCCTTTGGCAATTTGAAGGCTTTACTGCGATATTCTATGAGAGTGTTTTAATCCTAATTCTAAAGAAAACAGATAGTTAATTTGGTGAAATTATTGGCTGAGCTAAAATAGATCATGACAACGGTAGGAATCATCTTTGTCAAAGATGGCATTTACAGATGTTATGACGTTGGTTTGTGAGTAGATTGGGATATAAATAATCAGTCATCAATACTCCAAATGTATTTGATGCCGAACAGCTTTTCATATCCCACGACTTTAACTATCGTTTTTTTCGAGCCGGACTATCCTTTTCATATCAAAGTATAGAAAACTATTAAAGTAGGCTAGAGTCCACCGATAAGGACTCGTGAGCATCGTAGCCGCAATAACAACTCACATACCCTCAAGCGCAAGTTTAATCTGAGACCCCAAGTAAGTAAGGCCTAGCTTGACTTGCTGCAGGCACCGTGCGAAAAAGCTCCGTCGACTCAGTTCGTCAGGTTTTCATAACAAGCAGTAGTTTTGACAATTGTTTATAAATTCAACATTTTCCTTGAGGATCTATTCATGAAATTACCCGTGTTAGTGCAAGCCCTAGTATTTACTGTGGTGACTCTGCCCGTTCAACAAGTGCTGGCCGCTGAAGCTATGACGCATATGTCCGGCAGTTTTGCTGGTTGGCGTCAGATTGGTACAGCTAATTGGCGGATCGAAAATGACGAATTTGTGGCAGACATGGGCAATGGCCATTTGGTGACAGAAGTTGATTATCAGGATTTCCATATCACTGCAGAATTCTGGGTTAACGAAGGCGCCAATAGCGGTATCTTCCTGCGTGCTTCCAATAAAGATGAAATCAGGGACACTAATGCGTATGAGGCCAACATTTACGATAACCGTCCTGATCAATCAGGTCGTACCGGCGGTTTAGTGAATTTTGCGGCGCCAACTACAGTGATCAATACTCCAGATAAATGGAGTACCTACGATATCACCGTACAAGGTGATCACATTGTCATTAAGCTGAATGGTGTAACTACAGTTGATATTCACGATGCAACTTACGCGAGTGGACCAATTTCATTGCAATATGGTGCAGGTACAGTGAAATTCAGAAATGTAATGATTGGAAAGCTTTAAAGAAGGTTTAATTTTTTGATGATGCAAGAAAAAAATTCTTGCACCATCAAAATTATTTTTAATTTCCCTAAGCGTCCTCCAGCTTTAACAGATTGCAACTATTGACAGCTTCTGCAGGAAGTTAAGCAACGAGCTGTTAATCGTTAAACAGCATGGTGAAGTCGGTTGCCTTGATGTGTTTGGTCAACGCCCCCACCGAAATATAATCCACACCGGTTTCGGCTGTCGCGACAAGTGATGTGGTTGTATATCCGCCGGAAGCTTCCAGTTTTGCTCTGCCCTTGGTTTGGGCGACTGCAGCACGAATCATAGTCAGGCTAAAATTGTCGAGCATCACAATATCCGCTTTGGCTATCAAAGCTGTTTCTAATTCGTCCAATGACTCAACTTCAATTTCAAGCTTTCGCTGTGGGTGTAATGTTCTGGCGCTTGCAACAGCTTCGGCAATGCCACCGCAGGCTTTGATATGGTTTTCTTTGATTAGGTAAGCATCGAAAAGGCCAAAACGATGATTGGAACATCCGCCAGTAACTACTGCGTATTTCTGTGCAAGACGCAAACCTGGAATGGTCTTGCGAGTGTCTAGAATTTGTACTTTGGTGTGGGCTACCAGGCCGGCGTAGTGTCTAGCAGCAGTCGCCACACTCGAAAGAGTTTGTAGAAAATTAAGCGCTACGCGTTCGCCTGTCAATAAACCTCGCGCTTTACCGCTGGCACTGAAAACAAGATCATTAGGTTGGAGGTAGTCACCATCATGGTGATGCCACAGCAGAGTAATATCAGGGTCAATCTGTTTGAATACGGCAACTACCCAGGGGGCGCCGCAAAGTACAGAGGGTTCACGGGTCAACACCTTGGCATACGATATGTGGTGTGCAGGCACTAGTTCGGCAGTGATATCACCGCTGCCGATGTCTTCTGCGAGAGCTGTGGCTACGGTTTGCTGCAGTCCTGCAAAAAATGGATTATTTGTCATCGTTACTGCCTTGGCTGGTTAGCAGTTGGCTAAAAGTTCGCGCATTATAGCCCTGCAGCTTGCTCGCCCCAGGCACTCACAGTTGCCCTCAATGCGGGTGTCCACTAGCATATGCGCAACATTTTGCAGGTGCCCTTCAATGAGTTTACAAATTATAGAGCATCTTCTGGTAAGCGCCTTGCAAGTGCCGTCCCCAAATTGCAGTGAGAGAATCGACACCGCGGATATCAGTTTGCTGGTCATTCATAACATCAGTCTGCCACCTGGTGATTTTGGTGGCCCACATATTGATGAGCTGTTTTGCAATCGGCTGGATGTTAACGCTCATCCATATTTTGCCGCGATAGGTAATTTACGTGTATCGGCTCATCTGTTTATCCGCCGCGATGGCGTGGTGGTGCAATACGTGCCATTCAACCGTAAGGCTTTCCATGCTGGCATCTCCAGTTTTGCTGGTCGTAATGAATGTAATGAATATTCGATTGGTATCGAACTCGAAGGTACGGACGAGATTCCTTTTACCGATACCCAATATCAGCAATTGGCAGCAATCACACGACTTTTGTTGTTTGTATACCCAGGTATCAACGCACAACGTATTGCTGGTCATGCGGATATTGCCCCAGGGCGCAAAACTGATCCAGGTCCTTGCTTTGATTGGGGGCGATACCTAGACAGTCTGCCGCCTGCATGAAGGGGTATCTGGTGTCATCTTCAAGAGTAGAGGGACAACTCACGATTGTTGAAAACAACAGAGTGCAATGGAGTTGCTTGGAGTGCTGCACTCTAATTGAAAATCCATGTTTTTAACTAACTACAAAATTCAGAGCCTGATAATCCCGATGTTTTTTTTGATCCTGGCAAGCATGCTCAAACATTATGTAGTAATACTACATAATGGCTTCTGGCGGTTGGAAAAATGGCAATGACTCAAGTAGAATTGAGCCTTAATGTAATTTAACTACAACATTTTTTAAGAACTTGCAGAGCATCTTGTAATGGCAGAAAACTTACGTGACATAGACCCCCTAGAAACCCAGGAATGGCTGGACTCCATCTCCTCCGTCATCAAGCAGCATGGCATGGACAGAGCTCAATTTCTACTCAAGTGCCTGGTTAATAAAGCCACTGAATCCGGCCAGCAATTACCCCTCGATTCCTTAATAACCCCTTATCGCAATACCATCCCGGTTGCACAAGAAGCCACCCTTCCTGGCGATCAACGCATGGAGCGCGCTGTTCGAGGCATTATTCGCTGGAATGCCTTGGCGATGGTGATGCGCGCCAACAAGCTGGGTTTCGATCTGGGTGGTCATATCTCGACTTTTTCGTCGTCTGCCACATTGTACGATGTGGGGTTTAACAATTTCTTCCGTGGTCCCTCGGACGACCATCTGGGAGATCTGATCTATTTTCAGGGCCATGCTTCCCCTGGAGTGTATTCACGGTCGTTTATGGAGGGTCGGTTGAGTGCAGAGCAACTGGACAATTTCCGTCAAGAAGTAGACGGCAATGGCTTGTCGTCGTATCCACACCCAAAACTCATGCCTGATTATTGGCAATTTCCCACGGTCTCCATGGGGCTTGGACCTTTGCAGGCAATCTACATGGCACACGTATTGAAATATTTAGACAACCGTGGCCTGGTAAAACAAGGCGACAGACAGATCTGGGCCTTTCTCGGTGATGGTGAATGTGACGAGCCAGAATCACTGGGCGCCATCAGTCTGGCGGCACGTGAACAACTGGGAAATCTCAATTTTGTGATCAACTGCAATTTGCAGCGGCTGGATGGTCCGGTGCGTGGCAACGGTAAAATTATTCAGGAACTAGAAGGTATATTCCGTGGTGCTGGCTGGAATGTAATCAAAGTTGTCTGGGGTCGGCATTGGGACAGCCTGCTGGCTAAGGACAAAGATGGCATCTTGCAAGCGCGCATGGACGAATTAGTAGATGGCGAATTTCAAGCTTTCCGGACTCGCGGTGGTGCTTATACTAGGGAATATTTCTTTGGCAAAAGTCCGGAACTGTTAAAGATGGTTGAACATCTTTCCGATGATCAATTGATGGATCTCAATCGCGGTGGACACGACCCAATCAAAGTATATTCAGCTTACAAACAGGCTGTGGAAACCACCGATCGTCCTACCGTTATTTTGGCAAAAACGATCAAGGGTTATGCATTCGCTTCGGCAGAAGGCCAAAACTCCACCCACTCGGCGAAGAAGCTAGCAATAGATGAATTAAAAGCTTTTCGCGACCGGTTCGGTATACCTATCCCCGACGACAAGCTCGAACAAGTGCCGTATTACCGACCCGCTGAAGATAGCCCCGAAATGAAATACATGCGCTCACAACGTGCCAAATTAGGAGGCTCACTACCCCAGCGACAGCGTCATAGTGAGATTTTAAAAGTTCCGGAACTCAGTGCTTTTGAAGCACAGACCAAAGGCACAGGTGAGCGTGAAGTGTCGACCACCATGGCATTTGTCCGCCTCTTGTCCAACCTTGTCAAAGATAAGGAAATTGGTCATCGAGTTGTACCAATTGTGCCCGATGAGGCCCGCACCTTCGGAATGGAAGGTATGTTCCGCCAGATTGGAATCTACTCGGCCAAAGGCCAACTTTATGATCCAACCGACTCTGGCCAAGTGATGTATTACCGCGAATCCAAAGATGGCCAATTGTTGGAAGAGGGTATAAATGAAGCTGGCTCCATGGGTTCATGGCTGGCAGCTGCCACTTCCTATAGTGTGAATAACTACCCGCTGATTCCGTTTTACATCTATTACTCCATGTTTGGATTTCAGCGAGTGGGAGATATGTGCTGGGCAGCGGGCGACTTACAGGCCCGTGGCTTTTTGCTGGGTGCAACAGCTGGTCGCACTACACTCAATGGTGAGGGCTTGCAGCATCAGGATGGCCATAGTCATCTGGCAGCGCTGAGTATTCCCAACTGTGTCAGTTACGATCCAACTTATTCGTACGAGCTTGCCGTAATCATTCAGGATGGTATTCGTAGAATGTACAAGGAAGATCAAAATGTCTGGTATTACATTACCCTGATGAACGAAAACTATACCCATCCGGATATGCCCAAGGGTGTGGAGGAGGGCATTCTCAAAGGTATGTATTTGCTTGAGGATGGCGAGAGCAAAGCGTACAAAGATGCTAATGGCAAAACCAAATTACGAGTACGTTTGTTGGGCAGTGGCACCATCCTACGTGAAGTACGTGCCGCCGCAGCCATGTTGCGCAATGATTACAAAGTTGCAGTTGATGTATGGAGCACCACCAGCATGAATGAGCTGGCGCGTGACGGGCAGGCAGTGGATCGTTGGAACATGTTGCACCCAACCGCCAAACCCAAACTTTCGTATGTGCAACAATGTCTGAGTGAACGCGAAGGCCCGGTGATTTCGACCACCGACTACATGAAAATTTATTCCGATCAGATACGTGCTTTTGTGCCTGCACCATACAAAGTGCTAGGCACTGATGGTTTTGGGCGCAGCGACAGCCGAGAAAAATTGCGGCATTTTTTTGAAGTGAATCATAAATACATTGTGGTCGCGGCTCTCAACGAATTGGCGAAGACAGGAGAGATAGCAACAACTGTGGTCAGTGCTGCGATCAAAAAGCTGGGACTTGATCCTGAAAAAACTAATCCGGTATTGATGTAGTTCTGGTATCGAAGCGAAATTGGAAAAAAATTAAGCAAAAGCGGGTGTAGATTTGACCCGACTTGAGGAGTAGACAGCGTGGCAGTTGAAAAAATTCAAGTTCCTGATCTTGGCAGTGATGACGCAGTTGAGGTCATCGAGGTGCTGGTCAAGATTGGCGACAAAGTAAGTGAAAATGATTCACTGGTCGTGCTTGAAAGCGATAAAGCAGCAATGGAAATTCCGTCACCCAAAAGTGGCATCGTCAAGCAGGTGCTGGTCAAAGTAGGCGATCAAGTTAAACACGGCGCGGATCTAGTCGCACTGGAAACAGGCGCTGTTGCTGTGGCGAGCAAACCAGTGCCCACTCCCGCAGCACCAGTTGCTGCAAAAGAAACAGTAAAAGCAACAGTGCCTGCGTCAGTAGCAAAAAATGTAAGCATCTCATCCATACAGACTATAAAAGTACCTGACTTGGGTGATGCACATGAAGTAGAAGTGATTGAAATTCTCGTCAAAGTGGGTGATGTAATTAAAGTCGAAGCAGGATTAGTCACGCTCGAAACGGACAAGGCTGCTATGGACGTGCCGTCACCGGCAGCTGGCAAAGTAGTGGCGATCAAAATAAAACTGGGCGACAAAGTGTCCGCGGGCTCGATCATTCTCGATTTAGAAACCAGCGCAGTTCCGCAACAAGTTGATACACCTGCAGCTGTTCCTGTTCCTGTTGCTGTTCCCCTTCCTGTTCCCGCTGCGCCAACAGCATCAGTGCCAATAACAAGTACTGCTCCAATAATGGTTTCTGGCACAGCCAATTCCGTCGATGTTTATGCTGGCCCTGCGGTCCGAAAACTAGCGCGTGAACTAGGTGTTGATCTTGCTCTGGTGGCAGGCAGTGGTGGTAAAAATCGTATCGTTAAAGAAGATATACAAGGCTTTGTTAAGTCACATCTGCAAAATGGAAAGGCTGCGATACAAACTGCAACTACTGGTTACGGCATACCGCCTATTGAAGATATTGATTTCAGCAAGTTTGGTGCTGTCGAAGAATTAGAGTTGAGTAAGTTGCATCGCGTAACTGCGCAAAATATGGCGCGCAACTGGCTCAATGTGCCACACGTCACCCAATTTGATGAGGCTGATGTGACTGATCTGGAAGAGTTCCGCACAGCGCAAAAAAGTCTTGCCGATAAAAAAGGAATTAAACTTTCTCCACTACCTTTTATTGTAAAAGCGTGCGCACAAGCCTTGCATGAATACCCTCAGTTTAATGTGTCGTTACATTCATCTGGCACCAAATTAATCCACAAAAAATATATCCACATTGGTGTGGCGGTTGCAACTCCTGCAGGCTTGATGGTGCCAGTAATTAAAAATGTCGATCAAAAATCAATTTGGCAAATCGCAAACGAAATTGCCGTTCTCAGCACCAAAGCCAAAGATCGCAAGCTGACTCGCGAAGATATGGAGGGTGGTTGTTTTACGATATCCAGTCTGGGCAATATTGGCGGTACAGGGTTTACCCCTATCGTAAATGCACCGGAAGTGGCGATCCTAGGCGTTTCTAAAGCGGCCATAAAACCGGTTTACAAAAATGGTGTCTTTGTGCCGCGCACCCTGTTGCCGTTTGCCCTGTCCTACGATCACCGTGCGGTGAATGGAGTCGATGGTGGCATGTTCTGTACTTATTTGGCAGGTTTGCTCAGTGATATTCGGCTGCTGATTCTCTAGTCGGGAGGAAACAACAATGCCAACTTTTGACATTATTTCAGAAGTGGACATCCACGAACTAACTAATGCGGTTGATCAAGCCAGTCGTGAAATTGGCACCCGTTTCGATTTCAGAGGGGCGGATGCTTGCTTTGAACTAGCCGAGAGTGTTGTCACCATGACTGCACAATCAGAGTTCCAGATAGATCAGATGCTGGAAATTTTGAAAGGCAAAATGATCAAGCGCCAAATTGATATCAGCTGTATCAAACTGGACGACATTGTGCTGATGGGGAAAAAGGCCATACAAAACGTAACAGTACAGCAAGGTATCGAAGCCGACATAGGCCGTAAAATTGTCAAACATGTAAAAGACCTGAAAATGAAAGTACAAATTGCCATTCAAGGTGACAAGTTACGTGTGACTGGAAAAAAACGCGATGACTTGCAAGACGTAATGGCAGTACTGCGCAAAGGTGAATTCGGAGTGCCACTGCAATATGACAACTTTCGAGATTGAGTTTGGTCGATTGATTTTTTAGAAGGCTGCTTCGCTCTTACAAGGTGCATTGAAAATAGAGCGCGGAGACTTTTATTCTTCGCATACAAATCCCATGATGCTGCAAACGAGCCTTGGAGCTGAATCTGCTACCTGCCCTGTGAGACTTATAATGCGTTTTATTTTTCTGCTATTTATCATACTGCCCATTGCAGAATTCATGCTGCTGATGGAGGTTGGGAGTCGCATTGGGGCTCTGCGAACCATCGCAATTGTCTTGTTAGCAGCTTATGTCGGTGTACAAATAATCAAGCGGCAGGGGTTTGCGACTCTTATACGTGCACAGCAACGTATGCAAAGCGGTGAGTTGCCCACCGCTGAGTTGCTGGAAGGATTTATGCTAGCAGTTGGTGGCGTACTTTTCCTTATTCCAGGTTTTATCACCGATATATTGGGTGTTGTGTTTCTGATTCCGTTCACCAGGCACCCTCTGGTGGCCTATTTACTACGCGCTGGCATGTTGCAGACTTTTGGCAATGGGGTTGGGGGTGGCACTTTTACCAGTTACAAGATGGGGCAACACGAATCCCATACAGGGCAAACATGCAAGACCTTCTATGAAGGTGAGTTTGTTCGCGAGGCTTCACCTATTGAGGCTCTTACGCAAACGACGCCCATTGACACCAATAAACAAGCTAGTAAAAGTCAGGCAAAAACCTAAAAATAATTGCATAATAGCCATTGAAATCAGGAACGCACACCCCATCTTAGTAAAGGAACTCAGGGGTTCGAGCCGCACTGGTGTAATCCCCTGCCGATATTAGGAACTGGAAATATTCCGGTATTGAAGGTTATTTTTTAAGTAAATGTTGGAGACAAAAGCAATGAAAATACGTCCATTACACGACCGCGTTGTAGTTAAACGCAAAGAAGAAGAAACCAAAACTGCAGGTGGCATTGTGCTGCCAGGTTCCGCCGCAGAAAAGCCCTCACAAGGCGAAGTATTGGCTGTAGGTCCTGGCAAAGTGCAGGATAACGGCACGGTACGTCCAGTTGGCCTTAAAGTGGGCGATAAAGTGTTGTTTGGCAAATACGCTAGCAATACCGTAAAGATTGGCGACGAAGAATTGCTCATCCTGAGCGAAAGCGAAATCTACGGTGTGCTGGAAGGTTAATCCTCCGAAACTCTGTCCACCCCCTCGAATTTCATATTGAACTCATAAAATTACAGGTATCTAACAATGTCTAAAGACGTATTATTTGGTGATAAGGCCCGTCATAGCATGGTCCGAGGAGTAAACCTCCTGGCTGACGCGGTAAAAATAACTTTGGGTCCTAAAGGTCGTAACGTGGTTATCGACAAATCTTTTGGCGCCCCCACCGTGACCAAAGACGGTGTGTCAGTTGCAAAAGAAATTACCCTCAAAGACAAGTTCGAAAACATGGGCGCGCAGATGTTAAAAGAAGTTGCGTCTAAAACTTCTGATGTTGCTGGAGACGGCACCACCACAGCTACCGTTCTGGCCCAGGCAATTTTGAACGAAGGTTTGAAATCAGTTGCTGCCGGTATGAACCCAATGGATCTTAAACGCGGCATTGATAAAGGTGTTGCGGCAGTAGTTGCAGAACTTATCAAAATGTCCCAGCCCTGCACCGAAAACAAGGCAATTGCACAAGTGGGCAGTATCTCTGCCAACAGTGATGTAAGCGTAGGCGACATCATTGCTGAAGCCATGGCGAAAGTAGGTAAAGAAGGTGTTATTACTGTTGAAGATGGCTCCGGTCTCGAAAACGAACTGGCTGTTGTTGAAGGTATGCAGTTTGATCGTGGTTACCTGTCGGCTTATTTTATCAACAATCAAGACACCATGGCGGCTGAACTCGAAAACCCGTTGATTTTGCTTGTTGAGAAAAAAATCTCCAACATTCGAGAAATGTTGCCAGTGCTAGAAGGCGTTGCCAAATCCGGTCGTCCTCTGTTCATTGTTGCAGAAGATGTTGAAGGCGAAGCGCTGGCCACTCTGGTGGTCAACAATATGCGTGGCATTGTAAAAGTTGCTGCTGCCAAAGCCCCTGGTTTTGGTGATCGTCGTAAAGCCATGTTGCAAGATATTGCTGTGTTGACTGGTGCTACCGTAATTGCAGAAGAGCTGGGCCTCAATTTGGAAGGTGCGACTTTAACTGATTTAGGTTCTGCCAAACGTGTCATCCTGACCAAAGACAACACCACCATTATTGATGGAGCTGGCGACAGTGTAAAAATCGAAGGTCGTGTAACCCAGTTGCGCGCCCAGATCGAAGAAACATCTTCCGATTACGACCGCGAAAAACTGCAAGAACGTGTGGCCAAATTGGCCGGTGGTGTCGCCGTAATAAAAGTAGGTGCCAGCACCGAAATCGAAATGAAAGAGAAAAAAGCCCGCGTAGAAGATGCATTGCACGCAACCCGTGCTGCCGTTGAAGAAGGCGTAGTGCCTGGCGGCGGTGTTGCTTTGGTACGCGCACTGCAAGCCATTAAAGGCTTGAAAGGTGATAACGAAGACCAAAATGTTGGCTTGGCCATTCTGCAACGCGCACTTACCGCTCCTTTGCGACAAATTGCTTCTAACTCTGGTGATGATGCGTCCGTTGTATTGGACAAAGTACGTAGCCTCAAAGGCAACAAAGGTTACAACGCTGCCACTGGCGAATACGGCGACATGCTGGAAATGGGTATTTTGGATCCAACCAAGGTTACCCGTTCTGCCCTGCAGGCAGCCGGTTCCGTAGCAGGTTTGATGTTAACCACTGAAGCCATGATTGCTGAGCACCCGGAAGAAAAACCGGCTGGTGGCGGTGGTGGTATGGGTGGTGGTATGGGCGGTGGAATGGGTGGAATGGATGGCATGATGTAAGCTGTTTTCCAGCTGTGACAAGCATTACCGAAACCCCCGCATTGCGGGGGTTTTTTTTGTTGTGTGAATTGGATTGTGTTAGATAAGCGCATCGTTAGATTTTGCTTATATGCCGGTCACATTCATTCATTAGAAGTAAGTTTGTTTTTATCAGGATTTGCTGTCGCCTACTTAGCTGTAGGTTTATATCAACAACATTATTTTTATGTAATGAAAATAGTTACTTGATCTATATCCCGCAGCTTTTTGCACGTATAATTCAGTCTATGGCACAGACCCCTGATAATTTCGACGATATCTCCAGCATAGTTCCTGAACGGGATGAGCTGGTTTCTCACCGCAGACGCAATCGCAGTACTGCTACTGCTTCGGTGCAACCCTCATCAGCGCAAGAAGTTTATGCTTCCCAAACAAGTAGTACAGTAATTTTCCTGTTGACCTTTCTGGTATTGGGCTTTTTTGCCAGTGTGGGTACCGGGTATTACTTCTATCAGTCAGGATTGGCTACTAATGTTCAATTGATTGAATCCAACAGCCGTATTGCCCAGCTCGAATCTAGTCTCAATGACATGGATGCTGCTACTTCCCAGTCTGCACTGGGCTTAATGGAAAAAGTGGAGTTTAACTTTACAGAAATCGACAAACTTTGGGCAGCACGAAATACTCTTAAAACCGAAAGCGAAACACTGGTCACTACTGTGGCTGCCTTAAAAGCCACAGTCACATCGATTGAAGCGGCTGTGACGACCCACGGCTCCATGCTCAATCAACATACCAACCAAGTTGCCGCCATTGGTGAACGATTGGAAGATATCAACAAAAACTTCGCTGGTATGGACGATCTAGGGCAGCAATTGACTGTCATTAACGCAGATCTTAATCGGGTCAAGGCTTCGATGAATTCAGTCGAAGCCGATGTAGAAAAACGCCTCAGTACTGCTCAAGAGGACATTGAATCTATAAATGTTTACCGATTGCAGTTGAATCAAACTATGGCCGCTTTACAAACCAGCATAAACAGCCTGCAACAGCGGGTTGGACAATAACACTAGGCAGTCGTGTTGTTTCTGTGCCTGTTTTATCGAAGTATCAACATTTCTTTTTTTCATTATTGTCCTTCGCTTAACAACTAAAGCGTAGGCTATAATGCACCCTCTTGCGGACGTGGCGAAACGGCAGACGCGCTGGATTTAGGTTCCAGTACCATTGGTGTGAGAGTTCAAGTCTCTCCGTCCGCACCATATTTATCCTAAGCAGTACAGGTAAGAAGCCATGAAATTTTGCCGTTTATTGTGTTTTTTTCCAGCATTTTTCCTTCTCCCTTCAGTATTTGCCCAAGCACCGCCGCCTGCATTTACTGCTGCCAACAATCCACTTAAGGGTGATGTTGAGCAGAACCTGAGCAACATTAAATTACCTGCTGGATTCAGCATTGCGCTTTATGCAAGTGGCATGGAAGAAGCCCGCAGCATGGCCATGGGTGATGATGGCACACTGTATGTGGGTACTCGTGGTGCACAAGGTGCTCCAGCCATTGGTAAGGTGTATGCAATACCAAATGCCAATGGTGACAACAAAGGTGATGAGGTGATTACTATTCTGGAAGGCTTAAATTATCCCAATGGCGTTGCCTTTCACGATGGTGATCTTTACGTGGCTGAAATTAACCGCATTCTTAAATATGAAAATGTTGCGGGTAAGTTACACGCAATGCCCGCACCCGTTGTGATCAATGCTTCTTTGCCCAATGACTATATGCACGGTTGGAAATTTATCAATATTGGTCCAGATAATAAAATTTATGTACCAGTTGGGGCTCCCTGCAATATGTGTGAACCTGAGGGTTTGCACGGTACGATTTTACGTATGGATCTCGATGGCTCCAATCTGGAAGTGTATGCCCGCGGTGTACGTAACTCAGTGGGTTTTGATTGGCATCCTAGCAGCGGTGAATTATGGTTTACCGATAATGGTCGTGATTTATTGGGAGATAACATCCCACCTGAAGAATTGAATGTTGTCACAACAGCAGGACAGCATTTTGGTTTCCCCTATCGCTATGGAAAAACCATCCTCGACAATGAATTTACAACCCCCATGGGCGCGAATGAATTCACACCAGCCATACTCGAAATGCCAGCCCATAATGCTGGGCTTGGTATTGAGTTTTACAATGGAGATCAATTTCCAGCCACTTATACCAACCAGTTGTTTGCCGCTTATCATGGTTCATGGAATCGAGATCCCATCGATGGCTATAAAATTCGTTTGATGCGTTTCGAAAACAACAAAGCAGTAAGTTTTGAAGATTTTGCTACTGGTTGGCTACAAGACAATAGTTACTGGGGTCGCCCGGTAGATGTCGAACAAGCTCAGGATGGATCGTTGTTGGTGTCCGATGATTTTAACGGCGTAATTTACCGTATTTCCTACACTGAGTAATTTGTAGAAAGTTTGTCAGGAATGCTGTGGGCTAATAAATAACATTGCCTGTCCAGTTTGCCTTCAAAATCAAAACCGGTTGTCGAGCGTGTTATATCCTGGATGGCATTAGTATTGATGTGGTGATCAAACAGGCGAAATTTACGATTGTTGGTGCTAAAGATAATCTTGCCATCGGGCTTTAGAATTCGTAGGCATTGATTAACCAAAGCAGGGTGATCCCTCTGCACGTCAAATACTCCGCTCATCTTTTTGCTGTTACTGAAAGTGGGTGGATCACACACGATGATATCCATGCTACCGGTTGCTAGTTCTGGCAGTAAAGCCATTACATCTGCAGTAATAAATCGATGGTCGTTGGGATCAATACCATTAAGTAAAAAGTTTCTTTGCGCCCATTCGATGTAAGTGTTGGACATATCAACAGTATGCACTGTTCGCGCATTGCCCTTGGCCGCATAAACGGAAAATGAGCCAGTATATGCGAACAAATTCAACACTTCTTTGTCTTCACTCAACTCTCTGACCATGGCGCGTGTTGGGCGATGATCAAGAAATAAACCAGTATCCAGATAATCGCTCAGGTTGACCTGAAATTGCAGACCGTTCTCGTTCACTATTTTTGTGGCGGAGGTGTCTGCAACTTTATTGTATTGTTCTTTACGATCGGTGATGACAGCGCGCTGTTTGACGTGAATGTGTTGTGTCGAAATCTGGATTATTTTCGCAATACAGTCGCGACTTTGCGCTAGCCATTGGTTATGTTCGTCTTCGGTAAGGGTGTGTTTGCGTTGATACTCAGCTGCATAAATATGGTCTTCATACAAATCAATAGCGAAGGGAAAGTCAGGCAAGTCTAGATCGTACAGTCTGTAACAACTCACGCCCTGGGTCTTGGCTTTCTTGCGCAGGTGGGTATACACCTTGTGCAGACGATTGCTGAACATGGTGTATTTGTCTTGAGTCACTTGGGCGGTTACTGTTTGCATAAATTTAGAAATAAAAGCCTGGTTACTGCAATACAAATTTAAGCCCAATAAGCATTAGGATGGCTGCCAAAAAAGGGCGTAAAAAACGTTCAGGAATTTTCGCGCTTAAATGACTTCCGATCCAGATGCCTGGCAGAGAACCTACTAACAGGCTACCCAACAATGTCATATTGACATTGCCCAGGGCCCAATGGCCCAAACCTGCCACCATAGTTAACGGGATTGCATGTGCTAGATCGGTGCCAACAATTTTAAGTGTGCTCAAACGTGGATAAAGAAACAGTAATGCAACCGTACCCAGTGCACCCGCACCAACAGAAGTAAGTGTAACCAGTACACCAAGTACAGCTCCGGTTAAAACAGTAGCTGGAATGTCCCAGGGTGGAGCAAATCGTGCAGTAGAATGATAGTTGAGTTGCGTAGCAATGATAGGCATTGAATTACGCAACAACATGGCGCGGATAAGCATGGCAGTACTGGTAAGCACTAATGCAAGGCCAAGAGAAAAAGTCATTATTCCGGTGAGCTCGGTACCTATGGACATGTAATAGCGAATCACCAGCAAGGTTGCTATTGCCATGGGCAAACTGCCGAGGGCCATCCATGCCACAATACGCCATTCCACTGAGTTATGCGTGCCATGATGTACAAACACACCGCCTGTTTTGGTGATCGCGGCATAAAGCAGGTCGGTACCCACTGCAACAGCGGGTTGAAAACCAAACATAAACACCAAAAGCGGTGTCATCAGTGATCCGCCACCAACGCCTGTAATGCCGACCAGCATTCCCACCACAAACCCAGAAATTGAATACAATAAATCCATAAAAAAATCTCTACTCATAAACAATGGTCGTCACTCTAGCAGACAACTAAAAAGCAATTTAGTGATATATTGGCATATGTTTATGCGATAAAAAGATATATGATTTTTTTATGAAACTACTGCAATTAAAATATTTGACAGAAATTGTGCGTCAAGGGCTAAGCATTTCTCAGACCGCCTTGACTCTGCACACTTCGCAATCGGGTGTCAGTCGGCAAATACAACTATTAGAGCAAGAGTTGGCCTTGCAGATTTTTCAGCGTCATGGCAAACGTCTGGTGGGCATCACCGCAGCCGGCCAACTTGTAGTGAAGCAGGCTGAAAAAGTATTACGTGCTATGCACGATCTGGTGCGAGTGGGTGAAGAATTCAGTCAGCAGGATCGAGGTACGTTGACTATTGCAACCACGCATACTCAAGCGCGATATTTTCTCCCGATACCGGTTCAAAAATTCACGGCTGCCTGGCCCAATGTAGTACTCAGTATTCATCAGGGAAACCCCACCCAGGTTGCGGAAGAAGTGGCCAGTGGTGTAGCCGATATTGGCATTGCAACCGAAGCCATTAGTAAAAATCCCGCGCTGTTATGTTTGCCATGTT
>Ga0209190_1001406_pt1 | contig 16837 bp, 26 predicted proteins | sample M_140205_XF_Meta_FD_187315 | JGI IMG/M metagenome (GOLD analysis project Ga0209190, IMG submission 187315) | Freshwater microbial communities from Lake Montjoie, Canada to study carbon cycling - M_140205_XF_MetaG (SPAdes) (version 2) | ecosystem: Environmental > Aquatic > Freshwater > Lake... | reverse complement strand
AATCCCCAGGATGACTATAACGCGGCACAACATAAATCGTATGATGAATTGCCTGAAATTGAAAAAGAAAAAGATCGCGTTCAGGTACGCACAATGATGGAACTATTGGGTAAGTAAAATGGCGCAACATGTACGTTACTGGAGTTGCACTCCTTTTGCAGATTGGATCCGTGGTACTACCAAACTAAAAATGGGCACCAGCGAAGAATGGGACGATTGGACTGACCGTGCCAAACGCGACTATCCTATCCGTTGGTGGATTGCCGAAGAAGGTCTTGGACATTTACAAGATTTTGTCACATGGCCTGTAAGGAAACTGTATGATATCAAGTACTACATTAACAACCGTTGGGTTAGTCGTACTCACGCTCTTACCGCTCATGCTCGGGATATTAAACCTGGTGAATGGCAGGATGTTGGCAATCGCTTTCTTCCTTGCTTATTTAATGAGCTTGTGGATTTTGTTGAGATAGAACAAGCATGGCATCACATTGCCTGGGGCAGTAAGGAAGATCGTGCCAAATACAATCCTCCGTTCTGGGCCAGTGGCTGGTGGCGCTGGCGCACATGGCGCTGCCCCCAAGCTGGTCTCGATCATCTTGACTGGGCCATGACACTTACACTTGGTAACGATATGGGTGTAGAAGAAGGTGACAAAAACTACGGCCGTCCTACTGGGCAAGCCTTACGTGCTCGAGAAATCAAAGAGCTTTATACCTGGTGGACCGTGACCTATCGCAATCGTCCTGATCCACATGATGCCAGTGGCTGGAGTGAATACTGTGAACTGAGTCGTGTTCTTAACGGTGGCAGGCTGCGTTTCGGCGGTGACAACAATTCCGAACTTGAAGCAATGAGCAACCGGTCTCATGCACTACTACAAGAAATTGAAGCAGCCTACGAAGCTGAAGATACTGATATGATGATTCGCTTGATCCGGGCTCGTGATAGTCTTTGGACATGATATGAACGCATTGATTGAACGCATGGCATCCGAAGCTGGGTTGAAATACACCCCGGACCAGGCCGAAGCTGTGGAGCGGCTTGCAAGAATAGCTGCGGCATTCTGCATCGATCAATGTGGCGGCAAAGGTGTATGTGTGGGATCGGCCTTGGTCAAACACAAGATACACAAAGCATTCGAAATGAACAAAATTGATTAATCTGGAGAGAATCGTGGCAACAGCAAAAAAAGTAAGTAAGATTGGCGACAAACTGGTCAAGGTGAATGACAGCTTCACTATCAACATGTATGACAACGGCTTCATGGTTGAAATTGGCGGACGCAATAAAAAAAGCGATTACGTCAGTGCTAAAATCATGTGCAGTAGTGTGGACGAGGTCCTGAGCCTTGTGCGCGAAGCATGTGAAATGGAACGTGATACCTAATGCAAGTGATGTGCGACTGCGGTAGAACATTGAATCCCGAAGGTAAATGTGATGCCAGTCACGCACTGTCGAGCGAGCAATATGCTGAGATGCTGGAACGACGCCAGCGACAAATTAAACAAGGATCGAATCATGGCAACGTGGACTCTAAAAACACAACACAAGAAAAGCGCGATTGAAAAACAGCATTGGTACAAAGACGGTAAAGAAATTGTCCGTACCGAAGGTTATCGTTGGGGCACATTTTATTGTGAAAGCGACGAACAGCCTGAAATTGATCTAGAGAATCCAGATGGTTATGAAATTGGCAGTGATGATTATGACTGGGAACTAGAAAGTCTCGACGATGGTTGCTGGGCCGAGTGGGACTGGCCCGAGGACATGACCGAAGAACAACAAGACGAAATCATAGCTGCATGGGAAGAAGATTACTTTGACGGCCTAGAAGAATTGGGTTGGTCATGCGATGACACTGACTACATTCTTGAAGGTCCTTTAGAACTAAGTGATGATGACGGCAATGTTGTCGCCCAAGGCAGCAAGGACTAAAATTGTCTGAATCTGTTTCCATGCACCGTGTATACATGGAGATTGATGATTTCCGTATCTGGTACAAGATCATTCGCGAAGCCAATAAATTATATGGAAAAAATTGGCGCGGTCAACAGGGTGTAAAACGTCGGTTGACCAGTTCACCAGTGCGTGGTCCGCAGATGATATGGTTTGAAGTGCCAGATGAAAAGTTTGCCACCTGGATAGCCTTAAAGTATGCGGTCACTCCAGTGGCACCTCCCGGTAAATAATCTTATGTTTCTCAGTCTTATTACCCTATTTGTGGCCTTGAGCCTAAGTGTGATTGCTGCTTACTACAGCATAGCTGGCTTGACTGCTATATTTGCAGCAGCAGTGATTCCCATCATAGTCATGGGATCCGTCCTTGAATTGGCCAAAGTGGTTGTGACTTTGTGGTTGCACGAATATTGGTCACGTGCCAGATGGTTGATGAAACTGTATCTAGTGCCAGCTGTGCTAATGTTGATGCTGATCACCTCAATGGGTATCTTTGGTTTCTTATCAAAAGCACACAGCGATCAAAACTTGGTATCAGGTGATGTACAGGCCAAGATAGCAGTGTACGATGAAAAAATCAAAGTCGCAAAGGAAAACATAGACGCCAATCGTCGAGCTCTGAAACAGCTGGATGAGGCTGTGGATCAAGTCATGGGTCGCAGCAGCGACGAAAAAGGTGCAGAAAAAGCAGTTAACATTCGGCGCGGTCAACAAAAAGAACGTGGTCGCTTGCAAACGGAAATCCAAGCCGACCAGAAAGCAATTGGTCAGTTCAATGAGGAGCGTGCGCCAATTGCAGCAGAAGTAAGAAAAGTAGAAGCTGAAGTCGGGCCAATCAAGTATATTGCAGCCTTGATCTACGGAGACAATCCTGACACCAACGTGTTAGAACGTGCTGTGCGTTGGGTCATCATCTTGTTAGTATGCGTGTTTGATCCCTTGGCCATCATGTTGTTGCTGGCAGCGTCTGAAAGTTTGAAATGGGCCAGAGAGAAAGTCAAGGATAATGAAGAAAAGGAAGATATCTTAGAAGATGGATATAAAACACCCTGGCCCGACAGACCTCCCATACCCGGGTACGATGACGAATATGTTAAATATCCAGGGGGTGTTGGCATTCCTGAACCAGTGGTAGAAAAAGAATTTGATATCAAAGATCATCCGTACTTGTTTACACCTGCAGGCAGTGCAACTCCTCCGGGTATAGAACCTGTGCCAATCCAGGTATATCGACCTGAACCCAGTGATCCCGAGCTAGAACCTTGCTACAAGTGTGGCACACCGCTGCTGAATGCGCCGGGTATTGGGCCGTTTTGCCCCAACAGAGCATGTGATGTCGGCGATGGTCCTTTTTTAGTAGATGAAGGAAAACCTGAGATTGTGTTGGCAGGAATCTTAGCAGAAGATGAAGAAATTGACGAAGACGATCCTCGAATCAAAGCCAGAATCAAACGCTGGAAACTTGACCATCCAGCTGATACATTAAAGAACCAACGCATACGACTCAGGATGGGCATCATCAAACAATTGCCCTGGATGGAATATCCTGACAGCAGCTTCGGCACAGTGTTCCCCACTGATGCCAAACGAGGAGATACCTTTGTTCGAATAGATGTGCAGCCCACAGTTGTATACAAATTCAATGGCCAGGCCTGGATGGAGGTTGACAAAAATGTCACAGACAGTTACACTTATGACGACGCTTATATCAACTATCTAATTGAAAAAATAGATCACGGAGAATACGATCCAGACTTGCTCAGCGACAGCGAGCGTGACCAAGTGGCAGAACAACTCAAGAAACAAACCAATGAAAAATAACGAACCCAGTAACACCACATGTAGTTTTTGCGGCAAACACAAGGACATCGTGACCAAACTCATAGTTGGCGAAGCTGTGGCCATCTGCAACGAATGCGTGGAACTGTGCGAAACTTTGCTGAAAGACGACCTGGTTGTGACTCCTGCTGACACAGGTGATTCTTTGGATCCAATGGAGATCAAACGACACCTTGATCGATATGTGATCGGGCAAGAACAAGCCAAACAAGTGTTGAGTGTGGCCGTGGTCAATCATTACAAGCGTATCAACAATCAAGACACCAACGTAGAAATTGAAAAAACAAATATCTTGATGTTGGGACCAACCGGTTCGGGCAAAACACTGCTGGCTCGAACTGTGGCACGTTACTTGGATGTGCCATTTGTGATTGCCGATGCTACCAGTCTTACCGAAGCAGGATATGTGGGCGATGACGTTGAAAGCATGATTGGTAGACTGTTTGCTGCTGCCGGCAATGACGTGGAAAAAACACAGCGTGGCATTGTGTTCATTGACGAAATAGACAAGATCAGTCGCAAAAGCGAAAGTGCCAGCATCACCAGAGATGTGTCGGGAGAAGGCGTACAACAGGCCTTGCTCAAGCTGGTCGAAGGTACCCGATGTAGAATAACCCCACAAGGTGGCCGTAAACACCCATCAGGTGAAACTGTGGAAATTGATACCAGGAATATCTTGTTCATAGGCGGCGGCGCATTTGTGGGACTGGACAACATAGTAAAAAATCGTACCAAAGGAACCACCATTGGATTTGGTGCCAATATGGATCGTGACAGCTCTTTACACCTGGCCAAAACCACTCCAGAAGATCTGATCCGTTATGGCATGATTCCAGAGTTTGTGGGTCGATTCCAAAGCTGGGTGTCGCTGGAAGAACTCAACAAAGCAGATCTAGTGATGATATTGACACAGGTCAAACACAGCTACATTTCGCAATACAGTTGGTTGTTCAACTGTGACAGTGTGGAGTTGAAGTTTACAGACGCCAGTTTGGATCTCATTGCCGAGCGCACCATGAAAAACAAAACAGGTGCTCGTGGCTTGCATTCAGAGCTGGAACGTGTGCTACTGCCTCACATGTTTTATCTGCGCCAGTATCATGCACAAGGCATAAAAACGGTGGAAATTGGTGTGGATCAAGTAGAAGCTCCTGCGGCTCTAAAGGCAGCCAATTTCTAATCATGTACATTGCTTTTGATTTGCCATCAAAATCCAAAGAAGCATACACCTGGGCCAGCATGATACTAGGTGCAGAACTAGACACCTGGAGCAAAAAGTACAACATAACTTATCAAACCAAAACAGTAAAATACATCAAACGTGTGATTTTGGAACCTGATGATATGTATAGTTTTTTTGCCCTGACCTGGAACCCCGCAGTAAAAACTGTGGACTATCGAATAATTGAACCAATGAGTCTTGACAACCATTGAGATTTCCTGTATAAATACACTTGTAGATGCCCATGGTGGGGTCTACATATAGTCATCTTGCTTAATAGGAGAAAAATATGACAAAAACTTTACACCTTCGTTCCATTGACATTCCGTCAATTCACAAATTTGCAGTAGGTTTTGATAATATGTTTGATGAAATCTTACGTGTTAATGCTCAACAATCTAATTCAAACTATCCCCCATATAACATTGTCCAAATTACCGAAGACGAATACATGATCAGCCTGGCTGTGGCTGGATTTGGTCAGGACAATTTGACAGTGACCAAGGACAAAAACATTCTGGTGATTGAGGGCAAACAGCATGAACTCACAGACAATGTTGAACCCAACTATCTACATCGTGGAATCAGTGCAAGAGATTTTCGCAGAGAATTCAAACTGGCTGATCATGTGGAAATAGACAATGCACACCTGGAACTGGGCATCTTGAATGTTCATCTAATCCGTGATATTCCTGAGGCACAAAAGCCCAAGACGATTGCTATTTCTTACGCTAAGTAATATAATAAAACATAGAGTGTGCAACATGGTGTTGCACACTTCTATATAGGAACCAATATGTCGCAATCAGATACCCGTACCAAAATCAAACCATCAGAAGCTGTCAAAGAACCGCCATTGTTCAAAGTGGTCTATCTCAATGACAATCAAACTTCTATGGAATTTGTGATCGAATCATTGATCGATTATTTCAATTACACTGTGGAAACTGCTCAACAGATCACTGTGGATGTGCATCAAGCAGGTGCTGCATGTGTGGCAGTGCTGCCATACGAAATTGCCGAACAAAAAGGTGTGGAAGTGACCATGCTGGCTCGAGCACAAGGCTTTCCTTTACAGATCAAACTGGAACCCGAAAGCATGGGTTAATACTCAACCACTATGCGCTTGGGATGGTAGACCTGGCGAGCGTATGGTACATCTGCTCGTCCTCTACAGTTGTTGACAAATCTTATTCCACTGCGAGTTTGATCCACCGAACCATGATAGTGCCCAAAACACCATGTGTCAATTTTGCTTTCGGTATCAGCAGCCAAAGCCTGCATCATGTAACGATTGCCCATCACATTAAATCTCGGAGTATCAACTAGATCAATGTCATGTGCTATCAGTGCAGGATCAGGAACAACATGGGTTACCATGATAATTTTTTTAACGTCTCTGTGTGTTTGCAGTCGCTTGACTGAATTCATCATGTATGCAGCATCTGTGCCAGCCATTTTAACTAGTTTTTGAGTGATATCTTCGGTGATACTGTATTCTTCTTGGCACCAACGTTCTACTTCAGCAGGATCTTGTGTCAGATCAAAATCAAAAGCGCACCAACCGTTTGTGCCCAAGATGGCCACTCCGTCGGCCACCACCATGTTGTCTTGGAGGTAAACTACGTTTGGAATCTTGTCTATTTTTCTTGCCAGTTCAAGATAACTTTTGCCAACATTGTCCAGGCGACCTGCATGTTCGTCATTGCCGTCGATATAAAACACCGCTTGGTAACACTGTCCCAGGTGATGCAAGGCTTTGAACACCTCAGGTCTACGTCGGCCAATATCGCCGGCTACGATGCATACAGGGCTGGTGGCTTGAGATTCCCAGGAAAATTCTCCCCAGGAATCAATGTGTAGGTCAGAAATTAAATCAAATACAAATGTCATGATACATATTTAAAAGGAAATACAATGAACATTATTTTTGGAGACTCTGTCAACAATATTGCTGACAATTTCACTTGTTTAGAACTGGATACATTTCGCCTGCCCAACGGCGATATCATGCCCACCTGGTGTGTGGTAGAAAAAGTTGGACTGAGTGAATTTCCACTGCTGGATGCACACAAAAAGATACATGCAGATCTCATACAATATTACCGAGACCGGCAATGGAACTACTGCGAACAAGCCATCCAAGGACTCATGGGCAAGTGGGGAGGAGAACTAGACACGTTTTATACAGATCTACTGCAACGTGTGATGGCATTTAAAGAAAATGAACCTGCTTCAGATTGGGATGGAATTTTGTCTAGACTTTAGATAAGATGATATCTGTTCAAGCTCATCCGGCGATCTGCCACGATTTATATTTTTCGCTTGTTCCCAGTGTTTTCCGGTACAATGTTGATTGACTGTGGTCAGGGCTTGATTCATATTGTCAAGGTATTCTTGCACTATGCTTGTTTGCCATTCAGACGAAAAAAATCTCTGTTTGTTTCTGGCAGCAATCAGGTGCAGTCGACGCCATAGCACAATTTTGTCAGTGGAACTGAGAGCGCTTATTCTGGCCATCTCTCGAATCACAGCGGACAATCTGGCCACAGGATCTGTTTCAAGATCATATGACTCGTCGATGAAATCGTCAAATGTTTCAAAACCGTAACTGCGAAGATATTTTAAACTGCCAGCTGTGGCAACCAACATAAAGGGTTTGCCACAGGCAATTGGTCGCAGGGCTTTTTCTGTGAGATGCCATCGATCATCATCAAACAAAGTTTCCAGCACAATTTCCATACCTGTTTGTGCATAATCTTGATTGTTGTAATCGGCACTAGCATCTGAATTATGTGTGTTCAATGGCAACACTGTGTCTAGATCGGTAGTACCGATTGACAACCGTGGGTTGACAAATACATGTTGGCTGTAATGAACTCCCGAATCTTCGGGAGAAAAACTGGTACGACAATGTTTTGTCAACCCTGCCCGAACCACTTGATCTAAAAAATACAATCGGTATTCTCTGGTGCCTGACCAGGCGCGGTTGTATATTAAAAAATCTTGTGTGAACTTGTGAGTATCGTATTGCAGTACAGGATCATGCACAGCATATCGAAACCAATCGGCAGCAATCATGGCATGTGCCCAGTAGTACACAGGCAAAAATCCATGTTGGCCGTAAGTGTGTATTGCTTGGCTATTTTTCTCTGAATGCACCAGCAAAACATAGTCGTACAAATTCTTATCAATCAATCCTCTCAGGTGCAACGAAATTTGGTAATTGGCTTGTTGGGAATCCAAATGCAAAAGAGGATTTAATTCATAATTGATCACATGATTTTTCCAGTGCTGAACAAAGTCTTCTGTGGTCCAGTAACAAAAATTCAATGGTTCTTGGTCGTGGAAAATTATTGGCGGACTGGTCATGTGTAGAAACCAATGCTTGTTTTCTACCAGTGGTTTCAGATGCTCAAGTTTTTTTGAGCCATGAGGCCAAAAGCGATAAATTGTTATGTCATGGTTGACAATATCATGCAAAAAATTATATAATCTATCTAAAGGAACACTCATATGAAAAAAATTGGATTTATTGGCATTGGCAAACTGGGACTAGATTGTGCCGAAGTCATGGCTGAACAGCATGAAGTTAGAGGCTATGATATTTACCCACGAACCAGTGACTCAGTAAAAGTTTGTGATATCGAAGAGCTGGTGAATGAGAGCGAATGGATTTTTATTGCGGTGCCAACACCGCATGCTGAAGGCTACGATGGGTCTGTGCCGTCAAGCCACATGGAACCTAGAGACTTTGGGCACGAAGCTGTGATTGATGCCATACAAAAAGTCAACAAGTATGCTAGAAGTTCTAAAAAAATCGTGCTGATCAGCACAGTGTTGCCGGGCACTACCCGACGTAAGTTTTTCCCACTGCTGGATCCGCAGCATCAATTTTTGTACAACCCTTACCTGATTGCCATGGGGTCGGTCAAATGGGACATGGTCAATCCTGAAATGGTCATGATTGGCACCGATGACGGCAACCCCAATGCCTTGGCTGGCGAACTGATTGACCTGTACAAAACCATCATGCAAAACAATCCACGCTACGAAATTGGTACCTGGGACGAATGCGAAGCAATGAAGATTTTCTACAACACATTTATCAGTGCCAAGGTAGGCTTGGTCAACATGATTCAAGATTTCGCACTGCGTATTGGGCATATCAATGTGGACGTGGTCACAGATGCTCTGGCACGCAGCACCATGAGAATCATGGGTCCTAAATACATGACAGCAGGCATGGGCGATGCAGGTGCATGTCATCCGCGTGACAATATTGCCTTGCGTTGGTTGGCCAAAGAGTATGACATTGGATATGACTTGTTTGATACTGTGATGCATGCTCGAGAGATACAGGCACGTAATCTGGCTCAGTTCCTGGTAGACCAATCTGGTAATTGGATCATTGGTGAAAACTTGCCCATTGCCATACACGGCAAAGCCTACAAGCCTGATGTGCCTTATTGCATCGGATCATACTCTACCTTGATAGGACATTATATCAAAGAACTGGGTCACCCAGTTGTTTATCTTGATCCGCTGGCAGATGACCCTGCAGATGTTGTGGCAGAATTACAAGGCCCCCATGTGGTGCTGTGGGCACACAATCGCAAGATCACATACGAATACACCGGTGATCAACTGGACACACAGCCCTATTGTGCCATCCCTGGAGGTAGCGTTATTGTGGATCCTTGGCGCAAGCTGAATCAAACTGCTGACGGTGTCACTGTGATCCATTATGGCAACACAAGATCTGCTTAAATATCATCTTCCGGTTTTCTGGAATGATGAATTCAAAAAACTGGATTATCTAAATGAAGAATTCAATGATCCAGCCAACTTGCAATATTGGCTTGATTTGGGGTTCGCCAACCGATTCACAGGAGACATGTGCGACATGCGGCAGCAGCAACCCAGTTTCAATAAAAAATTCCTAGAAATCTACACCGAGATGGGATGGAAAGACATTGGTACCAGTTACTATCGCATGCGCCCCGGTACCATACTTCCCACACATCAAGACTTGTACAAAAAATACGTACAATTGTTTGGTTTGCAAGGTCGCGAAAATTCAATTCGACGAGCCATAGTGTACATGGAAGATTGGAAGTCGGGACACTATGCAGAATACAACAGCCAACCATTTACTGAGTGGCTGGCAGGAGATGTAGTGGAATGGCATTATGATACTCCACATCTGGCAGCCAACTTGGGTACAGAACCCAGATATACCTTACAAATTACAGGGCATGTATGATATCAAGTGTTAACGAGTGGAGTCAATTACGCAAAGTAATAGTGGGGTCAGCCACTCATGCCAATTGGCCAGTCGCTGATCCTGTGTTCAGTCAGGAAAGCCAAAAGACCACCTGGACAGAGACCCCAGTTCCCAGTGGACCTGTGCCGCAGAGGATAATAGATGAAACCAATCAAGACCTAGACCAGCTGGCATCTACACTGACTGAACTGGGTGTAGAAGTTGTACGTCCTGCACCGCTGAACTTTCAATTGCACGATGGTTTTTCCAACTATTGTCCACGTGACCGACTGCTGGTGTACGGGTCAACCATGGTTGACCCTGCCATGATGTACCCCTGCAGAGATATGGAATTGCAGTGCTATCGTGACATTGTTGACAGTGCAGATCACTACCGGTTCATGCCCAGGAACGAAGGCATGACCATGGATGCTGCCAATGTGCTACGGCTCAACGATCACATGCTATTTTTGGAATCGCCGTCGGGCAATCGCGCAGCTTACAATTGGCTGTGTGATCAATTTCCCTATGTAAAAATAGAACTGTGCAATTTTTATTCGGGTGTGCATATTGACAGCACCATAATGCCCCTGAGAGAAGGCTTGGTCATGATCAATGCGTCAAGGGTGGGATTTGACCATGTGCCTCAAGTGTTTGACGGTTGGCACAAAATCTGGGTGTCAGATGTGGTTGCACAGGACTTTTACCAATATCCGTATGCTTCAAAATGGATAGGTATGAACATGTTGGTGGTCAATCCCACCACGGTGATTGTGGACCAAGCACAAACCGAATTGATCAAAACATTAAAAAGCTACAATTTTACCGTAATTCCATTGCAGTTGCGTCACAGCCGAACTTTGGGCGGCGGCTTCCATTGTGTCACACTGGATTTGGTAAGAACGTAACAGTGTGGGATTGGTGCAACATGTGATTGACACAATACTTAAAGTGTCGTATAATTAACGCATGACTACACCCCAAATTGGTTTTTGTTGCAAATGGCTCAATGATCCGTCCGAATGTGGCGGCATGAAGGTCAATGCTGTGGACCGTGAACTAAACGGCCGATCAACCACCATGCGCTGGCTCCGCGAGCATGCCAGCGAAGCAGAACAGCGTCAGTGGGACATAATGAATCACAATGCTGCCGCAGCAGTCAGACTGATTGAACGGGTGGCCACTCTGCCCGAGGGTCGCAGAATGGTACGACTAGGTTCGGAAATGCTGCAAGGCTACACTGAACCTTCGTGGATCAACTGGTGGCAGCGTCAAGAAATCCAAGACCACTGTGCTCAGATCTTTGCACCTGTGGGCGAAACTGCACGACGACTGGGTGTGCGAATCAGCTTTCACCCCGGGCAGTTCTGTGTGCTGGCGTCAGAAGCAGACGAGATTGTGGAACGCAGCATATTGGAATTTGAGTATCACGTGGACATGGCGCGTTGGATGGGCTACGGCGCTGGCTGGCACGATCACGGATTCAAGATAAATGTACATTTAAGCGGTAAAGGTGGCCCCGCTAAATTTCTACGTACTTTGGGTAGACTCACTCCTGAAGCTAGAAACTTAATTGCCATCGAGAATGATGAGATGACAAATGGTATTGACGTTACTTTGGCTGTGGCTGAGCATTGCGCTCTTACGCTGGACATCCACCACCACTGGATCCGCACAGGTGAATACATCACACCAGATGACCCTAGGGCGCGTCGCGTTGTGGAGTCTTGGCGCGGTACTCGTCCTGTTCTTCACTACAGTGTTAGTCGTGAAGACGTTTTGGTGGATCACGATCCCCTTGTCAGACCTGACCTCGACCAACTACTTGATCGCGGATATCGCAAGCAAAAGCTTCGCGCACACAGCGACTTTATGTGGAATCGTGCTGTGAACGACTGGGCATTGACCTTTGCCGACGATTGGGATATTCAGGTCGAAGCCAAAGGCAAGAATCTAGCCAGCGAACAATTATACAAGCAAAAAATCAATGCATGATATCTTTGATTGGATACGCAATGACTATAAAACTTACCCTTTACGTTTTATCATTGAAACTACGGCTTGGGCTCTTAGCATCGGATGTTCAGTTACTATGGCGCTCACTGTGCCAACACCGCCTCTTATTTTCATTTATCCTGTTTTTATTTGCCAGTGTTGTATGTATGGCTGGGCTTCTTATAGCCGTAGATCTTTTGGCATGCTGGCCAACTGCGGCCTGTTGGTCACGATCGACTGCATTGGGTTGATGCGTATGATTTTGCAGTGATCATTCAATTAAATTTTGTCAGTAAAACATTGTCAACCCAAGACTTATGTGCATCGGTCACTGGATGATTGTTTACAATGTTAAATTTTTGATCTTTTGTAAAATTTAGAAATCCCCGATTGGATTGATAAAATATAAATTTCCCCCAATCGATACAATCAAAAATCCAATTGAAATTGCTGCTGTTTTGAGTTTGATTGTGGGACTGTTCCACTAGATTGTCTTTATCATACGCAGTGGTAAAATAGTATGGTATATTTTTAATTTTGAAAAAATTTTCTAAATTATAAACGGCAGTCCAATAATTCAACAATGCAGAAGTTTCACTGTAATAATATTTGAACCAATGACGTTTGTGCCCACGTATTTCGCCGCCGGATAAAGAATATCCTTCAGTATAATTTGGCTGACCGTCCAGTGCCATCAACGAAGGATTCTTCCCGTTTTGCCAACTGGCTATGGATAGGCCATTGGTTTTTAATGGATGGTGTTGATCCAAATACCAATCAAATCTATCCACACTGGGCAACATCACAACAATTAAATCTGTGTCATTGTGGGCACAGTGATACATTACTCTTTTGGTAATAAAATCAATTCCAGCACCTCTGGCACCAAGATTTACCAGATCACAGTTGAGACTTTCTGACAGATAATTGGCCCAGGTTTTTTGATAGTTATCCAACGTAAAACTACACCCAGCAGTGGTTAAGGTTTTCAAGGGATAAACTCCAATTGCGAAACAAAAAATTTGTACAAGTTTCGGCCCAATGTCCACCTAGCACACTCTAATTGGGGTTGTAATTGTGTTTGTATATCTTTGGCATTGCGAATCAAGTCTCGGTTGTCATCAATCATTCTATTCAATCGAATTTTGTTAGAATCAAATCCGGGAATAGCATCATATGCTATGTTTGCAAATGATGTTATATCAATGTCGTAAAATCGTTGTATCCAGGCCATTGATCCAGGTCTGCCGTAAATTAAAAATAATTTGCCTAGCAGTATGGGCCAAATGCTTTTTTCTGTGCTTTTGAATGCACTGGTTATGGTTTCAGGATTTATCGCCAATGGTATGTGATGATACTGTTGATCTATGTATAGGTAATTTTTGACATTTTGCGACACCCAAGTTCCATTGACGTTGGTTTGTCTTGCTATCATTGGATAGTCTGGATTTATAGAAGGATCGTATACTACTTCCTGATTGACTTGGCAAAATTCCAGTAGATCTGCGTCAATGGAACAATTTTTATTCACTGTGATCAATCCGTGACTGCTCAGACATCGGTTATGCAATTCTCGAGCTAGGTTGCCTTTGTGACGACTGGCAGTATTTCCGATCAAACAAAAAAAATTATAGTTCTGATCATTTGGCATAAAGTTTGTTGCTGTGTTGGCCACTAGATAATAAGTCAAGCACTCATTCAACAGCAACCATGGCAACTCTAATATTTTGATACGGAATTGATGGCGTTCTCTATAGACTTGTTGTGCCAGACTATCCAGCATGGTGATCCAATACACAGGACTGTTTACATAGTTGTTTAATATAGTAGTCAGTTGGGTATTGACTGCGAACACCACATGTTCGTCTTCTGGTATGATTACCACGGACCGACCTTGACTCAAGCCCAGTTGTATTTTTGATTCTAGCCAATCGTAATTGGCCATGTCGTGGGGAATATCCCACGATCGATTTTTTAATCTGATATCAATGATAAACAAGTCCGGCCGATGGTATTGTATAAATCCTAACGTATAGTAACCGAACAAAGTTTCATACGTGTTTAAATTTATATTTTCATAAAGTGGATACATCAGGTATTTAATCCGGTGTTTTTGACACCAGCATCAAACCTGGAGATCAATAAATACTTGATGTATTTCAACATAGTGATCACATTCAACGATGTTTTATTTTTACTGGGCTGTGTGCCCTTGGTAATGATATTTTGGGTCATGTTCAAAGACTGGGCCAACGACAGGCACAGACATTAGGCTCCGTTCTTGGCAGCGGTTTCCAGTTGTTTCTTTTGTTCTTGTTCTCGTGCCCATTGCTGTTCACGACGAATTCTCAGAGTTTTTGCTTGAGCAGCCTCAAATGCTTTTTGTTCTTGATCCATTTTGTAAAACTGCACACCCATCATAATAACTGAAAAAACAATGGCAGCTCCTGCTATGATATACAAAGTCAGCATGAACATCTTGGCCATCTTTTCTTTGTGTGCCTGTTTGGCCTTGGCCACAGCTTCTTCGCCTGCACGTTTTTCTTTGATCAATCTGGTACGTTCGGCAATCATTTCCTGCCAGATTTCAGGCTTGCCCAGCTGCCAGTAAATCATGTCTTTGAGAGCTCGTTCATCTTCTCTCAATTGATTGCTACGCATGGCAAACTCCAGCGCCTGGCGACCAAGTTGAGCATCAGACTGACCCATAGCGCCGTGCTTGGCCTTGATGCTGGCTATGTGAACTTGATCTGCGGCCTCAAAAAAGTGCCCCACCTGCCCAATGATGCTGTTGACATCCTTGCCCAAGGCTATGGCCTGTTTGATGTGACCTATTGCTGATTGTGCAGCGGTGAATGCAAGACCTATGGTAATTGGATCCATTGGTTACCCACCCCTTTTACATATTTCCGGGTACAATCTATTGGAACAATCTTTCTTGGCCCAGGCCACACACGTCACTTGACCATCAACAGGAGCGCCGGTCCATTGCCAACGAACACACAACCACACTTCATCTTTTTTTAATCCGTTGTTGGATTCATCACTGGATACTACCATTGTCAATAATAGTAGTAAGCTAGCAAAACATTTTACAATGGAAACCATAGCCAAATTCCTTGGCTCATCAAAACAGCCCCAATCAAGCCCACCGCTATACTGGAGTAAAACATGCCCATGCTCACTGCCAGGATACTGGCACTCAGCAACACTATGCTGAGCTGTAAAGCGGATCCAGCAAAAGTCAGCCACGGGCTGTGCAATTTGGCTTGATCGCGTTCGGCTTCCAGGGCTCGAGCTCGAACCATGAGTTCTCGTTTGCCTTCGTTGGTTGAAGGGTCACTGATCAAGCGATCAATTTTTTCAGTCAGCTCTGCAACTTTCTTTGTGTCCCTGCGAGCTGCTGCATCATCTCTGGCATTTTCTGCTATGGCCTGTTTGATGCTTTTGGCTTGATAAAAGTTCCAGGTGTCATTGGCTCGAATGGTATTGGTCAATATGCCACTGCTGATGCCATTGGCCACATAGGTGTTCACTGCCAGCAATGCTGCCACAACTGTGATCACCCAACCTGCCTTGTCTTTGATATGTGCTTCTCTTTCTGAGCGTGATTCAGCCATGTTTACTCCTTGTTAGACATCGGTCCGATTCTTTTTGCCGCACCTATTTTTTCTTCTAAAATAGCAATATGTGTACGATTCTCCATGATGCTGTCACGGTTCTTTTGGATTTCTTTTTCCAAGTCTTGGCGTAGTTTTTCACGGGCCAGTTCTGCTCCGGTGTTTGATGCTTGTTTGTTGTCAGTGGTCACGACCAAACTGACCTTTTGATTCAAGATAGTGACATCGTGTTGTAATGCACCCAATGCTGAAATCAAGTAACCTACTGAACCCACTAGTAGTGGTAATAGAGCAAACAAAAGTTTCTCTATAAATGCACCCTTTTCATGTGCTTCTGCTGCTGTTTTTTCTGCCATGGTCCCTCCTGTTATTATTATTATTTTGAGGCCAAGATAAAGCCCTACTTTATTTAAGTAGAGCCGGGAGAAAGAAAACCTAGCGGTTTATTACGTGGTCTTTTTGGTTCTAGGCTTAGCTGGTGCCTTGATAGCTGCTGGTTTCTTTGGCGCAGCTGGCTTCTTTGCTGGTGGTGTGTTGGTAACAGGAGTCAAAGTCACAGCAGATGCTTCTGCGGCTTGATCCGTTGCCATTGGTGCAGCAGCAGGTTCAGTAACCGGTACCGGTGCTGGCGCTTCTACTTTGTATGGTGCAGCACCGGGTGCAACTACATCAACTGGTTGTTTTTTACCAGTAAAAAATTCAACTATTTGTTTCAACATGTTATTGTCTCCTATAGTGTATTTATAACTGAGCAGTTTTTGGCAAAAAAATCTGATCAAATACCTCCGGAAAATGTGCGGTCGCAGCATTTTATCATATATAATAGCACATAGGATGCTGCATACCGCGGGTCCTATAATTTGCTTGCTTATTAAGGAGAACACCATGTTTACAGCAGACACCATGATCGACACCATTCAAAATGGTAAAAAACAA
>Ga0209190_1001402_pt1 | contig 16874 bp, 19 predicted proteins | sample M_140205_XF_Meta_FD_187315 | JGI IMG/M metagenome (GOLD analysis project Ga0209190, IMG submission 187315) | Freshwater microbial communities from Lake Montjoie, Canada to study carbon cycling - M_140205_XF_MetaG (SPAdes) (version 2) | ecosystem: Environmental > Aquatic > Freshwater > Lake... | reverse complement strand
TCGCCATTAACTGCATGCCCAAGCAAATCCCCAAAATAGGCGTTTTCTTCACCAAAACAGCTTCATTTAAAGCATCTAAAAGGTTTAATTCTTTCAGATTCTTCATCGCATTCCCAAAATGACCAACTCCTGGTAAAATCAATTTGTCAGCACGTAATATATCTGCAGGATCCGAAGAAATCACAGCATCCACTTTCAAGCGATCAAGTTTTTTCTTAACCGAATGAAGATTTCCCATTTTATAATCTACGATGACAAGCATGGACTAAATGTAGGTACTTTTTTTCAAATGCCACCTCCCTCAGTCCCTCCTCAAGGAGGAAGGTAATTTACCGGTGTTTTGACACCGCGCATTAGCAACGAAGTGAAAGTTTAAATAACAGAACTCAGGTTAGTAAATTATGATTTGTTTTCCAAATTCAAATAACTTCAATATACTACGCCAGCAAAGGACAAACATTTTTGAAGTAGGCTGGAGTTGGATGAATTGACGTAACTGTTTTATCGAAATCAATAAAGGCGATTGTTTGAGGTTTTTTGTTTTTCGCACTAGTTTCCACAATTAAAATAGAATCGAATTCTTGGAAATAATTGTCTAAATTTTCAAAACCTTTAAAATATCTTTTTTCAATTTCCTCTTTTCGCACAAAATGCCCACCACTTTGAAAGCGAATTGCAACGCGTTCTATCTATTGCAACGCTGATATTCTCTAATGCAAAAAAAAGTAAATGGACTTTGAAACCTGACGATTTGAATTTATTTACCCGTGTCATTGGTTTATGATGAAAATTAGTTTCAAAGGCAAAGTTTGTTTTTAATTCCAGCACTTCAAAAACAAATTTTTCGAACTCTTGTTGAGTTTGGTTCCAGGACATTTCATCTCGAAGCTCAAAATCAAAGGAAAAGCCATCGTAAATTTCTTTTTTTCGTTTATCTGCATCGAAGATTACAATATCCTCTGAAATTAGAAGATTTCCAAAAGTTGATTTGCCGGAACCGTTAAAGCCAGCAATAACAATAAGATTTTCTTTAGACATTAAATAGTTGGGCAGATGAGTCTGTATCAGTTCTGCGTAATTTACCTTCTTGCTTTGCTTGTTGGTAACGCTTAACTAAATCCTTCACTCTCCTCATTGTCTCTGTCAATTTCTCAGAGTTTTCTTCAGGGATTTGAAATATTGACTTCTCCTTTTTCATTGATACAAAGATAGTTTGTTCTTGGAAGATAACCAAACAATAATTTCAAGCTGCAATTCCATTTGCTGATAACCTTTATTTTATAGACAATTCTAAATTTCTTCTCGAATATGCATCAAATAATTATGCAGCGATAACATAGCTTACTTCTTTCATTATTTCTGGTCCTATGAAAGGACTCAAAGAGTTTATCTTCGATGCTGCTCCTCGCGGTGGAGTTACCAATTCAATTTCACGACCTGTTAATTCTTTTAGAAAAAAAGCAAGTTCCATGAAATTATCTCTCTATTAACTCCTATAAAGGACCCACAAGCTTGCGGTAACTATTAACTAGTAATTTGTAACTAGCAACTAGCAACTAATAACTATTTCATTTCCTTAATCAACTCCGCCAATTTCTCCACCTGGATCTTTCTCGAATATTTTTCTACGCCAATAGAATCGCAGGCAATAAATCCTTTTTCTTCAAATTCTGTATATAATTCCTTGAGCACTTCTTTTAAATGCGCAGCGTCCTTTACAATTACTCCGGAGTTGGTTTCGTTGATGAGGTCGGTTTGATACGCTTCGCAGTTAGATTCATTTTTTTGAATTCTAAAGAATTGCTCCTTTAATTTATTGGCCTTCTGATCATGACTGAAACATAATAGTATTTTTCGCTTTAACCCTAGATATGTGTATACTTTTGTACCTATAATTGAGTAGTCATTGAACAATAAAAAAACATTATGTTGTGCCATTTTCACACCTAAAACTTTATTAGAAATCTTTTCATGAAAAACAATATTAGTTTTCCTTTGAGGATAATTCTCTTGTAAAAAATATTCAATTTCAGGTTGATTATTTATTCCATAAAAAACCAAATCAAGTTTCCTGTTTTCGTGATGTGTTAAAAATTCCTCACATGATTGAATAAATCTTTTGATTGGATGCCATTTGTAAATTGTTCCTGCAAAGGCTATAGTTAAAACATCCTTTTTCTGGTTTGTGTTCTTTGATGAATTAATCGAATATTCTGAAAAACCATTGGCGATTACGATAATATTTTGCGCTTTTATAAGCGATTCAATGTGTTTTTTGAAAAAGTCATTGGCAGTGCAGATAAGACTAGCAGTTTTTGTAATTTTTTTCTCAAAAAATCGACTCCAATATTTTAATAGTACTTTCTTCTGAATTTCAATTCCTTGGCTCCATGGATCTCTATAGTCTGCAATCCAGGGAATATCAAACTCTTTACTCAATTTAGAAGCAAAGCTAAATAAGACGAATGGGTCCCCCGTTGCAATGATGACATCAACTTTGTTGTTTTTCAAGTACTCTTTTGCCCCGCGATACAACTCCACTTTCGGCCCCGTTGGGACAATAAATTGGGCAAATTCATAAAAAGCACTGATTGATTTTCTGAGTATCCGGTATTTTTTTTCACCGTATTTCAACATCAACCGATTTGCGAAATTTGGTAGATAGGGTGTTCTAATAACCGTGCCGTGCTCAGTTTTTTCTACAATGGTTTCCGTTGAGCTACCGCTGTCAATATAATCCAGCTGATTCCCATGTTTATTCTCCCATTGCCGCGTTATTAAAACAGGCTCAACTCCAAATTCTTTTAAATACAGATACCAGTTATAAGGCCTCAAGCCTCCTACCGAAACATAAGGAGGGAAATCATAAGCAAGAATGAGAACTTTCTTCATCGATTGCTAAGATAGTCAATTGAGATAGAAAAAGCGAATAATTGTTGAGCTATATTCATTCGAACTGCTTACTGTATCCATTTCATAAATCTATTAAAAGTTTTATTTATATTTGGAGATATATAAGATTTGAATGAAAAAAGCATTAATTACAGGAATCACGGGACAAGATGGTTCATATCTTGCAGAATTACTCCTTGAAAAAGGGTATGAAGTTCACGGAATAAAAAGGCGCTCTTCATTAATCAATACCAATAGAATAGATCACCTCTACCAAGATTTACATGAGAAAAATGTACATTTTATATTACATTATGGAGATCTTTCCGATTCTATGAATATAACACGAATTATTCAAGAGGTTCAACCAGACGAGATATACAATCTTGGCGCAATGTCGCATGTTAAAGTGAGTTTCGAAACTCCCGAATATACTGCAGATATTGATGGGATTGGTACTTTAAGAATATTAGAGGCAGTTCGTTTATTGGGTCTTGTAGAAAAAACGCGTATTTATCAGGCTTCTACCTCCGAATTATATGGTTTGGTTCAGGAAGTTCCACAATCTGAAAAAACACCTTTTTATCCTCGAAGTCCTTATGCCGTTGCTAAACAATACGCCTATTGGATAACTGTGAATTACAGAGAAGCTTATAATATGTATGCGTGCAATGGGATTCTTTTTAATCACGAATCACCTAGAAGAGGTGAAACTTTTGTTACTAGAAAAATAACACGTGCTGCCGCAAAAATTTCTTTGGGATTACAAGATTGTCTGTTCTTAGGTAATTTGGATGCACAACGAGACTGGGGTCATGCGAAAGATTATGTGGAGGCCATGTGGTTAATGTTACAACAAGATGTACCAGAAGACTATGTTATTGCTACTGGAGTTACCACTGCAGTAAGAGAATTTGTGAGAATGGCGTTTCAGGAAGTTGGTATTCAAGTTCGTTTTGAAGGAACTGGTTTACATGAAATAGGTGTTATAGAATTTTTAGATCATGAGGTAAAAGGTCTTGAGATTGGACAAGTTATTTTAAAGGTAGACCCAAGTTATTTCCGTCCTACCGAAGTCGAATTATTAATTGGAGATCCTCGTAAAGCAAACGAACAATTAGGATGGAAACCTAGTTATGATTTGAAGGCTCTAGTAAAAGAGATGATGAAATCAGATGTGAATTATTTTCAGAGAGAAAAGTACCTTGTAGAAGGTGGTCATGAAAGATTTAGCCCTAATGAATAAGGAAGCAAAAATATATATTGCTGGGCATAATGGTATGGTTGGTTCTGCAATCGTTCGAAAATTAACGAAAGGAGGTTATACTAATTTACTATTCCGTACCTCTAAAGAATTAGATTTGAGAAACCAGCAAGCAGTGAACCAATTCTTTGATTTAGAGAAACCAGAATATGTTTTTTTAGCTGCGGCAAAGGTTGGAGGAATTCACGCAAATAATACGTTTAAAGCCGATTTTATTTATGAAAACCTAATGATTGAATGCAATGTGATACATGCTTCTCATACATATTCTGTAAAAAAATTACTTTTTCTTGGCTCGTCTTGTATTTATCCCAAATTTGCTGAACAACCGATTAAAGAAGATAGTTTATTGACTGGGCTTTTGGAATCTACGAATGAACCGTATGCATTAGCTAAGATTGCAGGCTTAAAAATGTGTGATTATTACCGTGAGCAGTATGGATGTGACTATATCTCTTTGATGCCAACAAATCTCTATGGGCCAAATGATAATTATGATTTGAACAACTCTCATGTTATTCCAGCCATGCTACGCAAGTTTCATGAAGCTAAGATGGCCCCTGAGCATGTCGAAGGGGTCGAAGGGGTCGAACTTTGGGGAACGGGATCACCTCTTCGTGAATTTCTGCATGTTGATGACTTAGCAGATGCTTGTTTTTATTTCATGTTGAATTATTCTGATTCTGGGCATATCAATATTGGCACTGGTGGAGATATTTCTATTAAAGATTTGGCCGAAATAATTAAAGAAATAGTTGGTTTTGAAGGCGAAATCATATGGAATACGCAATATCCCGATGGTACCCCACGTAAATTGATGAGTGTTGAAAAAGCCAATTCATTAGGTTGGAAAGCAACAACAGAATTGAAGTTAGGTCTGAAATCTGTTTATACGACCAAATTTCTATAAAAATAGATGAGTAAGAAACTTATTCTTTTTACTGCAGATTTTCCATTTGGTTCAGGAGAAACATTTTTAGAATCGGAAATTGGTTTTTTAGCAGAAGGATTTGATGAGGTCATTATTTTTACCCAAAATATAAGAGATAAACAAACACGTGTGCTACCTGCAAATTGTTCAGTAAGGAGAATAGACCTATCATTTTCCATATCTCAAAAAATACAATCTCTCTTTAATATTTTTCATCCACTCTTTTGGAAAGAGAGGTCCATAGTTAAAAAGAGTTATACAAGAAATTTGACAAAAGGTATTTTATCTACAATGCTAATTTCTATTTCTCGGGCTAAGAAAGTCAAGAATTATTGTCAAGAGCTTTTGATGATTGAAAAGAATGAATCTACTCTCCATTATTATTCTTATTGGAGTGATGATATTGCTATTGGTTTGGCGATGTTTCGAGAAATGAATCCTGAAATTACAGCAATATCTCGCATGCACGGGTGGGATGTATACTTTGAAGCGAGCCCATTAAATTACCTTCCGTATCGACATTTTATATCAAAAAATTTAAGTGCAATTTTTGCAATTTCAGAAAAAGGAAAAGCATATGCAGCTAGTAATTGGAAAATCGAAAACATTGACAAAATAAGCGTTGCCCGATTAGGAGTCCCCGAACAGAAACAATATCCTATAAATTCAGAAAAGTTTATTTTAGTAAGTTGTTCAAACGTAATTCCTTTGAAACGACTTGACCTAATCGTAAAAGCTTTGGCTGAAATTAAAAAAACGAATATTACTTGGGTTCATTTTGGAGATGGGCCACGATTAGAGACAATAAAAGCGTTAGCAACAGAATTACTCACTGATTTTATTCAGGTAGAATTTATGGGACGTGTTACCAATCAAGAAGTAGTTCATTGGTATGAAGAAAATAAACCGAGTTTGTTTATAAATGTTAGTACAACTGAAGGCATTCCAGTTTCAATTATGGAAGCAATGTCTTTTGGAATTCCAGCGATTGCCACAAATGTGGGTGGAAATTCAGAAATTGTGAATAGCAAAAGCGGGTACTTAGTGGAAGCTGATATCTCACCTGTGGAATTAGCAGATACAATTCAATCATTTATTGAATTACCAGTAGAAAAAAAAGAATTAAAACAACAAGCTAGTTTTGAAACTTGGAAAAACAATTATAATGCTGCAAATAATTTCAGCAGATTTGTAAAAGCAATTCAAGATTTGTAAATCGACAGCAATTCCTTTACATAATTTTCCATTCCAAATTCTTGTGCAAATACTCTTGCTTTTTCTCCCATCTCTTTCCGTAATGTTTCGTTTTTTAGCAACAATTCAATTTTATCTGCAAGAAGTATTGAATCTCGTTCCCAGACCATAAATCCATTTTCACCTTCATGAATTAAGTCGCGGTTTCCTCTACCGTCTGTACAAACTACTGGCAAGCCACAGGCCATTGCTTCGATTAGAACTAGGCCAAAAGGTTCATAGATTGCAGTATGTAAATATATACTACTACTCTGTAAGAATTGCTCCGGATACTCCACATTTCCATTCAGTGTGACAGAATTTTGAAGACGAAGTTGATCGATTTGATTTTGTAATGCCATTCGGTTTACACCATCACCTAATATGTTCAAATGAAGTTCAACTCCTCGGGTTTTTAATTCAGCAATACAGTCTATTGCTAATTGCTGCCCTTTTTTATCTACCAAACTTCCAATGATTGTTATTTCATTTGTTTTTAGCTGTTTTTCATTTGGTTGGAAACGAACTAAGTCAATTGCATTATGCAAAAGTTTTTTTGAAATTCTTCTAGCTAAAGCTTTATCAGCAAATTGCTTAGCGTCTTTAGAAACACAAATCGCTGTTGTATTCTTAGGATAGCTTTTTAATACAATCCGCTTTTCAAAAAAATCTGTTATGTATGTTTTATTAAGAAGTGTATTCAGATGTAAATTACGAAATTGATACATGTTATCATGGAAATGAACAATTCGCTTCGTTTTTACTGGCAGTGAAATATGTGCTAGAACCATTTCTGTTTCAAACAAATGGGAATGTATTACATCTGGTTGAAAAGTATCAATGTATGCTTGTAGCTGTTTTACGTCAACTAGTGATTTTCCAGAAAAAGAAGGAATAACTTTCGCTGGAATTACTTCCCAATTTTGTTTATTGGTTAAAAAAGAATAAGAATTTTCGCTACGAAAAGTAATTAGTTTGACTATAGTGTCTTCATTTGTAATCAATTGATTACAAATATCTAGAACAATTCGTTCCGCACCTCCTTTGTTTAATGATGGGATTAGATGAAGGATTTTCATTTTTTCTTTTTACAAATAAAAAAGACAGAACTAGAGCCGATTTTGCTTTTATGCATTTTAAAAAGCTGAATATAATCTGGATATGGATATAGTAATGGTTGAATAGTTTCTATTATTTCAAATTCTTGATCAACAAGTCTTTTCCATTTTTTTACACGGTAGTGATTTATATCATAAAAAATTGAGCTTGCTCTGGGGTCGCTATGTGAAGCTGGAACAAATACAGTTTTTAATCGACTAAAAAAATCGTTTTTTCCTATCGATTTTATTGTAAAAAGTATATTACTATGAGTTGTAAATAAATAACTTGAAAATAAATTGATTATGGCCATAGTAGCTGTGGGCATTCCAATTATTGCAATTCCGTCTTCCTTTAAGACACGGTTTATTTCAGATAGACTTTTCCTTTCGTCATCGACATGTTCAAGAACATGGGAGCAAAAAACAATGTCATAACTGTTGTTCTTGAATGGTAAATTTTCTGCAAAACCTTGAATAATTTCTAAAGATGATTCCTTGTCGAAATTATATCTTCCAACACCGTGATCACCTGGGTTTGGATCAATTCCTTTAACCTCGCAATTTTTTAATTTTTGTGCAAGAGAAAGATTGTGTCCTGCACCGCATCCAACATCCAGAAACAAACTTTCAGATTTAATAAAATCACTAAAGGATTGCCATTCAGAAAGCCGAATTTGGCTTTGTAAATCATTAATCCGGTTTTTTGAATTAAATGGAAACCAGAAAATTTTCTTGATAATTTTAATCATCAACTTTTTTTATTGCACAAATTTAATCATTAGTGTTCATCAAACCTTTTTATTTCAATAATACTCTTGAATATTTTGAAAGGAATCAATGTAATCTTGTAATTGTTGTACATCAATAATTGATTTTCCAGATAATGATAGAGTTACTTTTGAATGAATTACTTTCCACTTGATTGTATTGGTTAGAAATTGGTAATCGTTTTCTGAACCAAAAGTAAGGAGTTGCACTTCAATTTTAGAAAACGGTTGAAGGGCATTTACGCTATTTAAGGCTAAACGCTCAGCGCCTCCTTTTTTGAGATTGGGTATAATATGTGTGATTCTCAATTAGATAATAATATGAATTTTTAATTGAGCAGTGATAGTGCTTTTTTTGAATTGCCTATTATTAAATTTATCAAAATATTTATTTTATATTTAGTTTGGGGATGTTTAGGTCTCTTTAAAAGAGATTTTACTAAATAATTGATTGCATGATATTTATCATTGTGATAAATATGATGTTTAGCAATGTTAAATAAGGTGTCTCCCAGTAATTCGTTTTGTTGATGTTTTGGAATTTTGATGGTTATTTGCGGATACCGATGAAAGAATTTTAGTAGTCCATCCAAACGTTTTTGTGCACCTGTATTTTTAAGGTTAATGGAATTATCGTCGTGTAAGGTGTATATTACTGTTTCTTTTTGAATTTGAAATACAGGATATTTGTCAGATATTCTCACCCATAAGATCATATCTTCTACCACAGTAATATCAACATCGAATTGTTCTTCTTTCAGGATGTTTTTATGAACGCAAACTCTGGCAGGTATAATTGCGTTTTCAAACAAGTAGAGAAATATTGGTTCACTTAATGCCAAAGAATTTTCTTTCGAAAGAATATTATTTATAGAATTGAGTTGATTAGTGAAAAATAAAGCAATCGGGTTTTTTTTTTGTGTGATTTCTTCGAATAAAATTTCTAAATGATTAGGTAAAAACAGGTCATCACTATCCAAAAAACAAATATATTCTCCCGTTGAATTTTTTATCCCGTTATTTCTTGCAGCGCTTCTTTCCGCATTATTTTGGTATCTGTATTTAATACGATTGTCATTTTGAATAATTGCCTGAATAATTTCTTTTGTATTGTCAGTTGAACCATCATCAACTACAATTAACTCCCAATCACTAAATGTTTGATTGATGACACTTTCGATAGTTTTCGAGATGTATACGGATCTATTATAGGATGGAATTACAATGGAGAAAAATGGCATAATCTTAACCTTTAATTAAAAATTTAATTTTATTGAGTAATCCTATCGTTTTGCTTTTACTTAAAAAAGAACTATAAAAAACTTTCCTTTGACCGATATTGTAACAATAGTGAAACCAAAGTAAACAAATTTTTGAATTCAAATGCTTTTTATTCAAATAGCCAGATTTATTATTTTTTTCTATTATTTGTTCAAGCATAACTTTAATTTCTGAACTGGCAGACTTTAGGTTTTTATAGTCCTGATAGTTCAGCAGGATAAAATCATTCAATAAGTCATTAGAAATAGCATATCCTAAATTTAGAAATTGACGTATTCTAATTTTCGCACAATTTTCATTTTGAATTTCTTTATATGTATTCGAAACGCTATTACCGTGGATTCTATATTTTAATAATACTTCCTGGATGTTTGCCATTAAATATTTTTCACTGATTCTTACGAACAAATCATAATCTTCAGCATGAATGAATTGTGGGTCAAATTTAGTATTGAAATTCTCTAATACATCCCTTCTGATTATAATTGATGGATGACTTAAATGACATTGATACAACATTTTGTATTTTATTTCATCGTTATTCATTTGATATTTAGAAATCCCTGTTCGATCTCCAATACTACTGAACCAACTACCACAAAGTGCTATTTGCGGATGGATTTCCATAAATTCCAATTGTTTTTCAATTCTTTTAGGCATACTGATATCATCAGCATCCATTCTAATAATATATTTGCCTTTCGAAAGCTCAATTCCTTTATTTAAGGTAGCAATTAGCTTAATATTGCTCTCGTTTTTTATATATCTTATTCTTGAATCATTAAAACCAAGAATTATTTCTTCACTTTTATCGGTAGATCCATCATTAATAATTAAAAATTCAAAATCTGTGTATGTTTGATATAGGATACTTTCAATAGCTTCTTTTAGGAATTTTTCGCCGTTGTAAACAGGCATTAGAACGGATACAATTGGCTTCATAGTTTATTTCTTATAAAGTAAAGATAATCTTTGTAATAATTGAGGCGCATAGGTGAGATTTTAATCGCTTTTCTCAAATTACATAAGGCTAATTTCTTATGACCTTCATAATACCTTCTTTTTGCTACATAGTAGAAATAATAAGAACGATCTAGTATAAATGGTTTGTTTAATTCGGCCAATAGAGCTTGTACAGCAACATGATTGCCTTTTTGCAAATCATCTGTTCTAGATGACTTACGTTGTTTAATCAAATGCTCTAAAATAATAGGGACATTTAATTTACTGGGATTATTAGAAATGTTACCTGTTACTGAATTTTCATTAAACCTATAACAATAAAGAGAATCAGAAAGATTGACCATTTTGTGTTTTTCTAAAATAAGATACATCCAATAATGGTCTTCAGCGCCCATTCTGTCAAAAAATAGATGATATCCACCAATTTGATCAAAAACTTCTTTTCTTATCATTATGGCAGATCCAATAAAATTGAATTTTGAAGGGATTTCATTAAAAATGATTTCATGATTCAATGGGAAATTTGTTGTAGAAACTTCTAGTCCTTCATCTGTGATAAATTTACAATTAGATCCAACCAACCCTAAATCTTGATTTTTGTCTAATGTATTTACTAATTTTTCAATTCTATTCAATGAACTGTAATCATCTGCATCTTGAAATGTAATGTATTCTCCAGACGCCAATTGGATTAATTTATTCCAAGTTTGAAGATATCCTAAATTAATTTCGTTATGAAATCGTTTGATACGTGTATCCGAGTATGCATCAATAATCTTGAGGGTACTATCTGTTGAAGCATCATCAGCTATAAGTAATTCCCAGTTCTCATAGGTCTGATTTATAATACTATCAATTGCCTGGTTCACAAAGTTTTTACAATTGTATGCGGGCATTAATATGGAAACTAAAGGGTTCATTTTTTCACAAAAAATAAATTTGTTCCTTTTGGCTGTGGAATATAAACGACTCCAAATAACTTCTTTATATTTCTATACAAGTAACGCATCACATCAGTTGGAAATAGGAAAGCAATTTTAATTTTACCTTTAAGACTTTGCGGTGCTTGTGTAATTTCTAACTGAGGGTAATAATCAATATTCTGCCAATCTAAGCCTACTAATTTAGCCATGTTAACAATGCTATTTGTACTGTAACAGTTAATATGTTCTAATGGCGCCACTATATTTAGTGAGTTAAGATGACCTTTTTCAGCATCCCAATCCATTATTCGAAGTGCTTCTTTCACTCCATTGCCATCTGGAACTGAAATCCGTAATATCCCTCCCTTTTTAAGGCTTTTTGATAGTTTTTCAATTATTTCAAATGGATTCGGCACATGTTCAAATACCTGATCTGTGTTGATGTAATCAAAAAAGTCATCTTGTAAGGCCGTAAAATCAACAATATTCACCCCATACTTTTTAGCATGATTAATTCTATCCTCAGACAACTCTACGCCGTAGCTTGAAACATTAAAAGATCCAACTATACGAGCCCAATTCCCCCAACCCATTCCGAAATCTAAAAAATTCAAATCGCTGGGTTTTTTATTAAAGAATGTGATTAATTTGAATACTAGCTTTGTATAATCAATGTAATATGTTAAGCTATAACTTGATTCGATATTTTCAAGTGTAAACTTAGGATCAATCCAATTTGAATATAGGCGATCCATTAACTCATCTCCTAAAATTGTTTTTTGATAAACCAATCCACAATTTTCACATTCTCTCAAATCAAATTTTTCATCGTTAAAATACTTAAAATCAACACCTCCTTGTTTTGAGTAAAAGTCTTCTAAATATTTTTTTATTGGGTCAGAGGTAAATTTACAATTATATAATTCATTGTTTCTTTGGTCTCCACAACTTGGGCACTTTGCTCTGTCAATAAATAATTCTGACTTTAATTCTTTATAATCCATTTTAAAACTAATTTTTTTGAAAATTGCTTAAGTGAAAACAGGTTTGAAGTTAAATATAAAAATCTGAGCCCCCCTTTCAGTTTGTTTGCATCAACAAATTCAGCAAACATAAAGGCTCTTAAATGATATATATATTCATGATTATCAATATTTGAAGATTTTGTCTTTGATTTCTTAAGGGCAGTAATTATTCTAGTTAAATCAACCAACTCAGCTTTAGAATATTCTGCTATTGGTTCTAAGTCCTTAAAATAATTATTAGTGGCGTTGTTTATGAGCTTGTTATATATATCTAGAGTAAAAATTTCTATATTTAGTCCATATTGGGAAAGTATCTTTTTACGAACTTTTTTTACCATTTCATATTGGAATAAATGATTACTTTGGCAAATACTATCATCATGAACTCGATATTTTAATAAAATATTATCTATGATTTTCATTTTACCAATACTAATCAATCTGGTCCATAATTCATAATCTTCAACATGTAAATATTGATTATCGTATTTCAATCCTCCCATTAGGTATTTATTAATCATAACTGAGGAGTGATATATACAATTACTAAAATGTAGGGTATTTAAAATATCAACGTGCTCTAAACAAGGAGATGATAAATTATTGTTTTTACCAAACGATAAAACTCTAGTACCAATAAGTATGTACTCTGGATTTCTCTCCATAAAATCTACTTGCTTCTCCAAACGTTCAGGTAAAGAAATATCATCAGCATCCATTCTAGCAATATATTTGCCATTTGCTAAATCTAATCCTTTATTTAGCGATGCAATTAGTTTTAAGTTCGTTTCATTTTTAAGATAACGAATTCTATTATCTGAATAGGAAAGAATAATATCTTCTGTCAAATCTGTCGAACCATCATTTACGATGAGAAATTCGAAATTGATATATGTTTGATTTAAAATAGATTCAATAGCCTCACGTAGGTATTTTTCACCGTTGTAAACAGCCATAAGAACAGAAACGAGAGGCTTTTTAGGTGACATTAAAATGACTTTAACCAAGTTTCTAGTAAATCAACTTCGCATTGCTGAACAATTCCTTCAATTAATAACCCTTTATATGCAGCCAGCAGATTAGCTGAAATACTGTTATTTTCTGAAATACATTCAAGTGTAATTTTCACCACCTTTTCGGTTTGTAAATACATTGGAATTTCAGACTCAAAGTCACGTAAATAATTGTGTGCATTCCGCGCTTGAAAGACAGTTGCTTCCGCAAAACCAAGATTAAATCCAGCTTTCCATAAGATTGGCTGCGCAACTAAACCCCGTAATATATCTGTAAAACGGAAAGTGACAAAAGAAGGTAAATATAATAATGGAAAAAATTCTTTTCTAAACGCTGTGTTTTGCGAATTAAATGGACATATCGTTCCCTCTTCTAGAATAATTGGCGCTCTTTTTTCAAAAGTGCAAGGTGTGTTGTCTACCAAACGATAAATTGCATCTACATCTGGATCTCCATCTGCTAAGCCTTGCCAAATTCCAATCTCGTAATTACCGGTGGATCGACTAAAGTCTTTTTGCTCGTTAATCAAGGAAAGAGGTAATCCTCTTGGCCAAATTTTTTGTTTTGTGAAATCCGAATAGATATTGTAAAATCCCTGAGCTTTAGCAATGCTTTCAAACTCTCCAGAAAAAGACGGGAAACTCCAGTCTTCATATGGAAGGTTGTCATCGTCCGTGTCAACGATTATTTCAGCTCCGTTTTGAATGGCGTAAAGATATCCAATCATTTTCCGACAATAGTGGTTGTAAGGTAGCTGATCGTGTATTGGAAAGCCTAATTCTTTTTGTTCTTTAACACCAAGATATATTACATTTTCACATTCCCACTCTTTAGGAGATTTTAAATCCCCCACAACAACAAGTTGGTATTCATTTAACTCCGCAAATTTACAAACCGCAGCAGATGGCGCAAATATGGAGGTTATTACGATATATTTTTTCATTTTTCAGTTCTTTTAAGCCACCAATTAGCAGCGTTTTTCGTGCCATCTTGAAGGCTTATTTTAAAATTATATTCTAGTTTCTGTTCCGGCATAGCATCAGATTTATAAAGTTCTAATTCAAAATTATTAGGGTATATCTTTTGCTTGTTGGGTTCGTTTTTAGGATTTAAATATTGAGGATAATTCAAAAGGCCGTAATTCATACCTTTTAAATAATAAATTAGTTTTGAAACTGGTTTGATTCTCTTAATTGAAGATGGAATTAGATAATATGATTTTCTTAATACATCGATTATTGATCTTTTAAAACCTGGTTTTCTTAATTCATCACCACCTATTGAATTCATCAGTTCAATTTCTTTGACTGAAATAGTCTCCGCAACGTTTACTTCATCCGAAATAAGTCGACCATGAAATTCATAATAATCTTTCCAGGTTATCTTTTCTGGGTTGATTCCATAAATAAGTTTTGAAATTGAAATATTATCTGTGAAAATTGAATTCTCAATTAACCCAACTAGATCATCAACATGTATTGCATGACAGATAGAATTCATAATTTGAGGTAAAATGACAATTTTACCTTGTGTACGAATAAATGCCAATTTAGACCAATGCAAATATGGGCCGTATACAATTCCGGCGCGAATAACTTGAATATCCATGTTAGATTTTCTGTTTAATACAAGTTTTTCATTTTCTATTTTTGCACGAGTATACCAATCAGTTTCTTTTGAATATTCAAATGGTTTATTTAAAACATCTTGTGTCACTTGAGGAGGTAAAACGGCAATGCTACTCAGTTCAATGAATCTTTTCACACCAGCTTTTTCAGAAGCCTCCAATAAGTTTTCAATTGCTTCTTTATTTTTATTCACTGATTCATCTTCAGTTGGATATTCTCGTTTATCAATTGCACAATTTACGACACAATCAACTCCTTTTAAAAAATCGATTAATTTTTCTTTTTCAAGCAAATCAATGGATGAATGATTCAAACCTTCAAAACGAATCAAGCGAATCCCAATATTACGAGATAATAATTTAACATCCATCTTTTGATTTAAAAGGTGGATAGCCAATCTTGAACCAATTTCTCCTGTGCTTCCTATTATTGCAATTTTCATTTAGATTTTTTTATTACAATTTAATTACCCCAGCTCAATATTAATTTCTTACGATTTTCATAACATTCAGAAATAATGCGAGAGACTTCAAACGCATCATTCAAATTAGAAATCAGTTCGTTTTGACCGTCCATTCTCGAATAAAATTCCTCCCATTGGCTTTCTGCCGCTGAATTTAGGAATTTAAAATTAGTTGTTTCGAAATGTTTTTTAGAAATGTCCTTGCTCAATATTATATTTTGGCTTTGGTAGTTAATTTCGATTATCTCAATATTATTTGGATTATTGAAACCCAAAAATACAATTGCTTTTTCAAAGTTGATCTGTATAAAATTTCCCATAAAATTCGTCCAACTCAAATCAATTTGAATTGGAAATCCACTACTATGTTTTAATATTATTTGAGAATTTACTTCAATTCCACCTTCACTATCATCAGCATATTCTTGTAGTTCAATCTTATTGAACCAAAATAAACAATGATCAATAAAATGAGAGCCATAATCCATGGTAATTCCACCACCACTCAGTTTTTTGTCTGTAATGGAATTAGGTAAATCACTTTTTGCTGGCCAACCTCCTTTCATTGTTACTGAATTAATATGGCCCAATACTTCATAATCAATTAAGTGTTTAACATAATTTGTAGCATTTGAAAATCTTCTGTAATAACCAACTTGTATTGTTTTAGAATAATTAAAAAGCTTATTTTTTAATTTTTCACCTTGGATTTTGTAATCTGTCAGAATTGGTTTTTCGCAGAAGATAGCAACTTTTTTTGACAATAGTACTTCAATTGTTTCTGCATGAAATGCTGAAGGGCTGCAAATTAGCACAATATCAGTTTCATCAAAGTTGACATTATTTATATTTTCAAAATAGGCCACATTTGAAAGATTTTCTTTTTCACAAAAGGTGGTGTAATTTTCTTTTTTAGGTTCGACAATACCAATAATTCGTTGATTTTGTTTTTTTAAAATAGGATAGTGGAAGGATGTAAAAATATTACCACAACCGATTACTAAGAATTTATACATATATATAATTATAAATTGACATTAATTTTTGATAGTTTTATCGGATGAATATATAAATCCTCAATATCAAATAAATCATTCAAGCTGGAGAAATCGTTTTGCTCAATACGTTCAAATAATTTTTTTAATTTCTGCCGGTTTATATCTAGATTTTGACGTTCTGCAAATTTGTAAAACTCCAAAGGTAACTGTCCTTTCCATTCAATATTTTTTTCGGTCACAACATTTTTACAACATAATAATAGTGCAGTAGGTATTGCAAACTCTACCCATAACCGCATCATTCTAAAAACTTCCATCATCTCAACACATTTTTCCATGTCACTTTCTGGAATCACAAAAAAGTCTGCATAACCAGCAACAATAGGATATGG
>Ga0209190_1001398_pt1 | contig 16894 bp, 16 predicted proteins | sample M_140205_XF_Meta_FD_187315 | JGI IMG/M metagenome (GOLD analysis project Ga0209190, IMG submission 187315) | Freshwater microbial communities from Lake Montjoie, Canada to study carbon cycling - M_140205_XF_MetaG (SPAdes) (version 2) | ecosystem: Environmental > Aquatic > Freshwater > Lake... | reverse complement strand
CACGTATTGGTCGCGGAGCCCGCTCCAAAGAAAGCACGCGAACAAATCGCGATTCACTCAGGCCCTTGCCCGCCACGCCGCTCATTTGCGATTCAAGATCAAGCTCGGCTTTGGCCATTGCTGTTTCAGCGCTGGCAATATCGGCGCCAGATTTTGTCGCGTCGGCCAAAGCGGATTGCGCGGACTTCATTTGATTGAAGGCGGATTGCAACTTCGTGATTCGTTCCTGGAATAAAGGATCACTGCCGCCAAATCGCGCGACAGCCGTTCCCGCGGTCAGAGAATCATTCAAGTCAGTCGCGTCAATACCGCTTTTGCGAACCAACTCCTTCAAAGCTTCACGGAACGCGATTTGCTTTTGGCGAACTTCATCGCCTGGAAGCGGCATAACCACTTCAATGCGGTCGCGGCCCTGGGGCACAAATGAAATATCAAGAACGCCAGTTGGATTAACACGCTGCTTCAGAACGTCGATGACTTGCTTCAGCACTTGCTCCGGACGGGCGCTGGGCGGCATTTTGACCGCGTACACCAAACTCACGCCACCGCGAAGATCCTTGCCAAGGCGCAGGGTTTTGTTGAGTGGCCAGACACTCCAAATGAGCGCCACGGTGAGAGCAATGATAAACGTTACTTGAAGTGCGAGCCGATTCATTCAAACCCTTTCACAGAATTACTCTGAGAGATGTATCCAAAAATTGAACTGTGTTTAAAAACTTATTTCAACAAAATAGAATTGACATTCATGCGGACATTATAAATTTGTCTTGGTTGCCGACTCCACAGCTGTTTCATTGGCCGCGGGCTGCAAGATCGTTGTGATGGCGTCGCGGGTGAATGTGAGTTTGGTCTCACGGCCCTCATCAACACGCAACACAACAACATCGGGCTTGACTTCAACAACGCTGCCAATGATTCCACCCGCGGTGACCACGCGGTCATTCTTGCGAAGTTCGGAAAGCATTTTGGCGCGGGCCTTCTTTTGCTTGCGACCACTGAGCGTGCTGAAGAGAACCATCATCACAAGAACTGGAATCAAAATCCAAAACATGTCGCTACCTGGTGGCGCGGGTGGCGCGCCTGTTGGCGTTGCGGTGGCGACGCCATTGACCATTGTTGGTGCGGGCGTGGCTGGTTGACCCGCGAGCGATGGACCAGGACCAATTTGAGCTTGTGCAAACGCAATCAGATGTGTCATTCAGTATCTCCATCAAGGCCTTGGGGGCTGGCCGCGATACACGGCCACGCCTCTTTCAGCGAAGACCACGCATTGCAACCGATTGCCCGCCGAATGTCTAGCAGCAGTCTTTGATAGAAACGAATGTTGTGCAGGCTGGCCAAGGTGGGACCAAGCATTTCCCCCGCCATAAACAGGTGTCTGAGGTAGGCGCGGGAAAATCCGCCGGCGCAAGTTTCGCAGTCACAATCGGCTTCAATTGGCTCGGAATCAGCAACGTGAATGGCGTTGCGCAGGCGAATGGGCCCATGCTTGGTGAAGACCAAACCGTTGCGCCCGTTGCGCGTGGGAAGGACGCAATCGAACATGTCCACACCCGCGGCCACGGCCATGACAATGTCGTGGGCGTACCCCACGCCCATTAAGTAGCGCGGCTTGTGCTCTGGCAATTTGCTGGCGGTGAATTGCACCACGTCGCAAATAGCCTGGGTGCTTTCGCCGACAGCCACGCCGCCAATGGCGTAACCGGGCAAGTCAACTTGTTGCGTAAGTTCAAGACTTCGCGCGCGAAGTTCCAATGATGTTCCACCTTGCACAATTCCAAACAACGCTTGATCGCTTTTGCGCGCGTGCGCTTTGTTGCAACGCTCCAACCACAACGAGCTGCGCTCAATGGCTTGCTCAACGCGCTTGATGGAAGTTTCTGCGCCAGCGCTTGGCGGACAATCATCAAAGGCCATGATGATGTCGGCGCCAATATTATTTTGCGCTTGAATGCTGCGCTCGGGCGTGACGCGAACGCGCGCGCCGTCAACAAAAGATTTAAACGTAACTCCGTCGTCGTCGATGTCGCGGATGGCGGCCATGGAAAAAGCTTGAAAGCCACCGGAGTCCGTCAAGATGGGTCCGCTCCAGCGCATGAAATTATGCGCGCCGCCAAGTAGCGCGACGCGCTCGTCGCCGGGGCGCAACATAAGGTGCAGCGTGTTGTTGAGAATGCACTGAGAACCCGTGGCGCGAACCTGCGCTGGTGTCAGTCCCTTCATTGCGGCGGCGGTGGCCACGGGCATGAACGCTGGTGTTTGCATTTCGCCGTGCGCGGTTTTGATCACGCCCAATCGCGCTTGATTTTCCGTGGATTTTTGCAGAATTGAAAATTGAATCGACATTTGAAACGTGTTCAATCACTGTTGCTTGCGGCTGGCGGCGCGCAGAATTTCGCGCTCGCTTTCATTCAACGCTTGCAAACCACCCTTGCGAATTTTGTCCAGGATGCGATCGATGGTGGCCGCGTCTGGACCGGAATCGCGCCGCCGACTGGCTTTAAGTTTGCGCGTGCGACTGGTTGGATCGGCGTTGCCAAGCAAGTTCAACAATCCATGCAACGAATCTGGATGGCGAATGAACCAGTACCCAGCGATGGCGCCACCCAAGTGCCCCGCTTCGCCACCGGCATTGTTGAAGCCAAAGAAAATTGTAAGCAGCGCTATTGCCACAAGCGCGTACGCCAATGTGCGCAGCCGCATGGGCAAGATGAAGAACAGCAACACTTGCGCGGTGGGCGCCAAGAACGCCGCCGCCATGATCACGCCAAATATTCCGGCGCTCGCGCCAACAAGCGGCGTGGTTGGATCGTTGGGAAGCACGAATGGAATGTGCGCATTTGGAAATTGAACACCCAGAAAGTTCAACAGCAAATACATGGCGCCGCCAGCGATGCCGCAAATTAAATAGAACGCCAAGTAGCGCTTGCCGCCTAAATATCGCTCGACAATTGGACCAAAGAAATACAGCGCCATCATGTTGAACAACAAATGGCTGAGATTGGCGTGCAGAAATTGAAAGCCAACAAACCGCCACAATTGCAAGGCGGTGCTGGTTGAAAAATAGAGCCACGCCTGAAGTGGCGTTGTGGATTGAAACCATGCATATCCCACAATTTGATTGTTGATTTGAAGCTCTTCAATTCCAATCGGGGAAGTGCGACTCAATGGAATGTTTTTGAATGCTTCTTGCAACAAGAGCTGCAAAGCTGGATCAACGCGCGCCAATGGAATCTTATTAATTTTTCCGTCGGGCTTCACTTTGCTGTTTTGATCCGCTGGCAATGGCTGGCCGTTGAGCATTGTGGACCCAACAAACATCCAACCAGGAATTGTCTTTCCAAGAAAGCCGTCCGCCACAAACACAACGACGCAAACTGCGATGATCCATGTTGTGACCGACCACTGTGGCAATGCAATGCGTGGCTTGGGTCTAGATCTCATCCAGTCACGGTTCTCTTGGGACATGCTTTAAGCCTAACGATTTCAATGCGGCGCGTGGGTTAAATTACCCCCCTTGCGCTATGCGCCATTTTGTGGGCATGATGCGGGTGTGATATCAACAAGCACAGACGCATTCCGCGTGCAGAACCTGCATAAATCATTTGGGGAACTGCACGTGTTGAAAGGCGTGGATATGCAATTTCCCCGCGGAAAGACCACGGTGGTGCTGGGTCCCAGCGGTTGCGGCAAGAGCGTGATGTTGAGGCACTTGGTGGGTTTGGAAAAGCCCGACAGCGGCAGCGTGTGGTTTGGCGACCAACGAATCGACCAACTGACGGAATCGCAATTGACCACGCCAAGGCGTCAAGTTGGATTTTTATTTCAACAAGGCGCGCTGTTTGATTCGCTCACCGTGCAAGACAACATCGCGTTTCCATTGGTCGAACATGGCGTGGCCAGCGGCTCCAAAGCGCGCGCCATGGTTGAGCATGTGCTGCACTTGGTTGGATTGAACGACAAGATCAATGTCATGCCCGCTTCGCTTTCTGGTGGACAGCGCAAACGCGTGGCATTGGCGCGCGCCATTGTGATGCAACCCGCGGTGGTGCTGTATGACGAACCCACCACCGGCCTTGATCCAATCACCAGCGATGTGATCAACGAGCTCATCATGAAGTTGGCGCGCGAACTCAGCATCACAAGCATCGTGGTGACTCATGATTTAGCCAGCGCCTTTCAAGTGGCCGATCGAATCATCATGCTGCATGATGGGCGCGTTGAATTGGCTGGAACGCCCGAGCAAGTTCGCCAATCAGAATTGCCGGTGGTGGCGCGATTTCTTAAAGGCAAGGCCAGCCCCGAGGAACTTGCGGAGATTCAATCGTGACGTTCATGCGCCGCATTCATCGAAGGTTTTTCATGCAAATGCCTCGCGCGAGTTTCGCCCCATCGGCGCATTTCACCTAAAGTCCGCATCATGCAATCCTCCACAAGAGATTTCGCCGTTGGGCTCACTTCCATCATCGGGCTTGTTGGCCTTGCCGCGATGATGTTGTTGTTTGGTGAATTGACATGGCTATTTCAAAAGACATATCCGATCGCGTTGCAAGCCAACTCCGCGGCGGGATTGCGCGAAGGTGGACAAGTGATGCTTGAAGGCGTGGTTGTGGGACAAGTCAGCCATATCCATATTGAACCCACCGAACCAAATCCCGTGCGCATAACACTTGCGATTATGCAGCAGACGCAATTGCCAACGGGCGTCGTTCCAACCATCAGCGCGGGCTTGATCGGTGGCGGAAGTCGGATTGATTTGAAAATTCCACAGAGCTACGTCAAGAGCGATGGCGTGATCGATGCGCAGCATCCAACAATTCTTGTTGCGAGGTTCTCCACGATCAACGATCGCCTAGACGCCATTGGCAGCGGTGTGGAACGCGTTGTGGCGGGCGCGCAGGCGTGGCTTGGCGACGAGCAAATGCGCTCCGATTTCAAGAGCGCCGTGTGGAAAGCCAACGAATTGATCACGCAAGCCACCGCGACGGCGGATGGCATCACCAAACTCTCCGCGCAATTGCAAAGCGATTCGCATGAGTTGCTCAAGCAAGTGGCGCCAGCCTTCGCGGGACTCACCACGGCGCTGGATGAAATTCGCGCGCTTGCCAAGAAGGCGACTGATGGCCAAGGAACAGTTGGCCGCTTGATGAGCGATCCAGAATTGTTCGAGAATCTTTCCGATGCGTCACGACGATTGGAAATGACCATGCGCGATTTGCAATTGCTGATCCGCAAGATCAAAGAAGAAGGTTTGGGCGTGAGTTTCTAAGCGCGCTTGCTTGACGCGGATCTCGCCCCAAAAATTCCCCCACTGTTTCTAAGCGCGCTTGTGTGGCGCGAAATTAAAAGCGGTTCGACTCAGTTGAATCGAACCGCTTTTATGTATCAAACGAAATGCTCGAAACGAGCGAATTAGTTGCTGACCACGATCACTTCAACGCGGCGGCTTTGCGCCTTGGTCTTCAACGGAACATCAGGACCAAAGCTTGACAATGAAATGTCCTTGCCGTCAAGACCCTTGCTGATGATGTATTCACGCACGGAATAGGCGCGATCGAAACCAAGATAGTAATTGTTCTTGAACGCGGACTTCTTGATGGGATCGGTGTCGGTGAAACCAGCCACGCGGATGTACTTGCCTGGATACTTCTCCTTCAAGATGGCCGCGACCTTGTCAAGACTTTTCTTGGAAGTGTCCTTCAAACTCGCCTTGCCGGAATCAAAGAGCACGTCGCCTTCAATGCTGACATGCAATTCATTTCCGATTTGGCTGGCCGTCACGCCTTCAATGCCCGAGAAGTTTTTGTCGCCAGCGGCGCCACCAGGAGCGGCAGCCTTGGCCTTGTCGGAATCATCCGCGCGGGCAATCGCGGCAAGTCGCTCGCGGTCGGCGGATTCGAGAGCGGCGTTGCGGTCGTCGAGTTGCTTGCGAAGGCTTTCGTTTTCTGTTGTCAGTGCGTCAACACTTTGTTGATTGTTCTTGCAGCCAACCAAAGTGGCGGCGGCGACAAGGGCGAGAATGGAAATGAGACGAGTTGTTTTCATAATGCGGAATCCTTCATGTTTGAGAGCCCCCAACACGTCCCTGTGACTTGCTGAAACGAGCTCCGAATTGCTTTGAAGTGGCAGTGCAAACGCAACGACTTCATTTGTCAAGCGATGTTTGCGGAATTGCTTCAATTCATTGAGTGTTTGGAGTGAGGAGCGCTGCAAGAAACGCTTCGATCCATGGATTGCACAAGAATGAAACCACGCACGCGATGGCCAGGTAAGGCCCGTAGGGAATTTCCCTGGATTGGGTTCCGCGGATTCGATTCAGCCCGCCGGAAATCGCAAGCCACGGCAGCGCGATGAAAGGCGCCATGAAAAAAGTGATCAATGCAATTTTCCAACCCAGCGCCGCGCCCGCCGCGCCAAGAATGTGCACATCGCCCAAGCCCATGGCCTCGCGGCCAAACGACACCGATGCGACAATGCGGGTGAGCCAAATGATTGCGGCGCCCACAAGAAATCCAAACGAGCACATTCCATACACGCCAAATGTGGCGCCTTCACAACGCTCTTGAATTATTTCAAATTGGCCCAGCCAGAAGCCAAGGGCGAACGCGCCAAGAATGGGAAGTAAAAAATATATTTCTTTCAGCATCTCGCCGCGGATCACGCGCGCCGGAATAATTTCTTGTTCGTAATCAATAAAACTGCGCACGATCACGCCGCGCCACATCAACACGTTTGACACAAGCAAACCAAACATGGCCACGACCGCGGCGACGCACAGCCGCGTGGGCAGAATCTCCAAGCCCCAGCGACCCAGCGCGAAGTTTTGCCCAACCGATGGCACCAACGCTTGCATTCTCCACAACACAAACGCGGCTACGGTTGCGGCAGCGGTCATGCGGATTGGAACATAAAATGTGCGCGCGTCGATTAGCGATACGGTGGCCAGCGTGGACCAACAAATTAAAATCGCAATCAGCGCGGGCATGGTGGCGATGGGTCCGTTACGGGTCCACCACCATGCTTGCTCCGCGGCTGGAAATCGCCATGGCCCCGCGTACAACATCAAATAGGTGGCGAAGAACAACGCGCCCATGGCTAGTTCAACCACCACATGTTCGTAGCCAAAACTAGTGCGGCATGTGCGGCAACGTCCACGCAGAATCAAACATGAGAACACGGGGATATTTTCAAACCACGCCAACGAGCGCCCGCACGCGCCGCAACGGCTTTCGGGATGGATAATTCCCTGGCCACGCGGCAAGCGCCACGCGATGAGATTGATAAAACTTCCAACGCAGGCGCCAGCGGCGAACACAAAAAAACCTTGCACGAAATGCGGCATGAGAATCCAGAGGCGCTCTAGAACTCCATTCATAACAGCTTGGATTATTCCTGCTCCTGCTTGCCCAACGCGTCGGCGGTCAGCGTTTGAATTCGCTTGGTGGCGTTGTCAAGAATGCCGCGGCAATGATTGGATAGGGCGCGTCCGCGCTCAAAGGCCTTCAAACTTTCCTCCAACGAAATGGAGCCGCTTTCGAGTTGATCCACGATGGACTCAAGTTGCTTCATTGCATCCTCGTAGCCCAGATTGGAAATCGCCGCGTCCGCGCTGGATGGGTCGCCTACTTTGTCGTTGGTTTTTTCACTGGATGTTTTGGCCATGATTGAAATCTACCCGCCCTTCTCTATTCGTGAATGAAGTTCGCCGTCGACCAGAATGGTGCGAATCACTTCGCCTGGTTTGGTGTTGGACACGCTGCGCAAAAGTTGGCCATCACTTGTTTTTGTAATGGAGTAGCCGCGTGCCAATGTGCCTTGCGGGCCCACGGCTTGAAGCTGCGCCGCAATGGCTTGCAGGTCGCGGCGCGCTTGCGTGATGAATTGATTCATGGACATGTCAAGGCGTTGGCGCGCGGCGTGCGCCTTGGCTTGCGAACGTCCCAAGGTTGCGGCTGGCGAAGTGGTTTCCAAACGGCTTGAAAGTTCCAGCTTGGTTCTGCGCGCGCGATCGATGCGCGCCAACATTTTGGCGCAAAATTCCTTGTTCAAATGCGACAACTTGGCGCGCGGCAAAAGTAAAAGTTGCGCCGGATCACGCAAGCATGGACGGCTTGAAACTTGCGCGAGCGCGCGAGATTTCAATTGGCAACATTGCAACAACGATTGACGCAGCGATGCGTTGACAAAGTCCAATTGCTGGCTCAACTCGTCGCGGTCGGGAAGAATTTGGTTCATTGCCGCGGTGGGCGTGCTGGCGCGCACGTCGGCCACCAATTCAATGACGGACGTGTCCGACTCATGTCCAATAGCGGCGACAATTGGTGTGGAGCAGCCGTAAACGGCGTCCGCGATCAGTCGATGATTGAATGCGTCAAGATCCTCGCGGCTTCCACCTCCGCGCGTGACCAGAATCACATCTATGCGCAATCGTCGCGCGGCAAGATCCACCACATTGATGGCGTTGGACACCGCGGCGGCCGCGCTGGCTCCTTGCACCACAACATCGATCACCGTGATTGGCACGGATGGAAACTTTCTCGCCGCCACGGCCAGGCAATCTTGCAAGGCCGCGCCCGAGGCGCTGGTGATAATCGCAATTCCACGCGGCAACATGGGCAAAGCGCGCTTGCGCGATTCCTCGAAATAGCCAAGCTCCTTCAACTCCGCGCAGAGCAGTCGAAACTTTGCGTCAAGATCCCCTTGGCCAGTGGCGCGGATTGAATCCACAATGAAGGACAATCTTCCGCCCTCGGCGTAATAGTTGAAGCGCCCCTCCACCACAACTTGAAGGCCTTCGGCAAGCGCCATCTTGATCGCCGAAACTTTTGATTTCCATACCACGCATTGCAGGACTGCGCGCGTGTCCTTGATGGAAAAATAGATATGCCCACTATTGTTGGGGCCCCGATAGCCGCTGATTTCACCTTCAATGCACAACTTTCCCAAAGCCGCCACCTGATCGCCGATCAGTTGCGCGGCCTCGCTCACTTTCAAAGGAGTTCGAGCTTGATCGGTCTTGGCGATTTGGTTCGCCGAATCTGGAGTCGGTTGGTCAAATAAACCGCCGAGGGCAAATGTGGGATCAAATGGGGGACGCTTCATTTTTTGTATCTCTTGGGAGTATCGTACGAAGGAGATGGGACCGTGCGATCATTGCGGAGAATTTACTTGCAAAATGTACTGAGACGATTTATTGGCAAGATTTATTGACAAAATTATTGACGAGTGATCATGAATAGTGAAATACATTTGCGCGAATTCAAAACCAACCAGAAGGCGAACTGAACGAAAATGGCTCAGAACAGCGGCGCAAATCTGATCACCGCCAAGACCACGCTTGCGGAAATTCCCGGCATTGCGGCGCGTGTAGTTGAACGCATGAACGCATTTGATTTGCGCACCGCGGGCGATGTGGTGCGCCATTTTCCAATGCGCCACGAGCGCAAATTGGCGGAGCGAACCATTCTGGAAACACAGCGCGAAGTGGCAGACGAGCAAGCGGTGATTCGCATTCGCGGCTCCGTGGCAACGGTTCGCGTGCGTCGTGGCCGCGCAACCATGGTTGAAGCCACGCTTGAAGATGATTCGAGCAGCGCGCGCTTGGTGTGGTTCAACGCGGGTTGGATGCGCGACAAAATTCATCCAGGCGACACGGGCGTGGCGGAAGGCCGCGCCAAAGTTCGCAATGGTTTTTTGGAGTTGGGAAATCCGCGCTGGATTCCAGACCATGTTCCCGGCGAAACCATGGCGCAGCGTGCGGAGGCTCCGAGCGCGCCTGTGAATACGCCGGAACATCCGTCAGCAAATGCTTCAACGCATTCGCCTAGCTCCACTCCGGAAATCGCCCGCGCAAATCCCCCGCTTCTGGATGTGGCGCATGACCAGTTGCGCGCCATTTATCCAGCGTCGGAGCAACTTCTTTCCAGCGAAATTGAAAGTGTGGTTGCAAAAGTGCTTGAGTCAGTGTGCGCCACCATTGAAGATCCGCTGCCAATTTCATTTCGCAAGGAGCGCGGTCTGATCGCGCTTGCGGACGCGTATCGCTTGTACCACCAAGCGCGCGATGAGGATGATGTTGCCGCCGCGCGCAAGCGATTGGCGTTTGACGAATTGTTCCTGCTGCAACTTGGAGTCATGATGCGGCGCGCGCAACTTCGTTCGCGCACGCGCGCGTTGCCATTGAAGCTTGAACCAAAGATCAACGAGCACATTCGCTCGCGCATTCCGTTTGTGCTTACACCTGAGCAAGATCGAGTGATTGGCGAAATCGTGGCGGACATGGGCCAGCCATTCGCAATGAACCGTCTTTTGCAAGGCGATGTTGGCAGCGGAAAAACCGCGGTGGCCGTGTACGCAATGCTGCTTGCGGTGGCGCATGGATTTCAAGCGGCGCTGGTGGCGCCCACGGAACTTCTTGCGGAGCAACATTACGCCGTGCTTGGCGCCATGCTCAAAGGAACTCAAGTTCGCATTGCTTTCATCACTGGTTCAAACACAAGCGCCGAGCGGCGCGAGCGCGTCGCTGGCCTGGCTACTGGAAAGTTTGACATTGCCATTGGTACGCACGCGCTGCTTGAGGGCGGAGTTGCGTTTCGCAATCTTGCGGTGGCGGTGATTGATGAGCAACATCGCTTTGGCGTGAAGCAACGCGCGGCGATTCGCCAGAAAGGCCAAGGCGAATTGCCAGTGGTGCCGCACACTTTGGTCATGACAGCCACGCCAATTCCACGCACGCTGGCCATAACGCTGTATGGAGATTTGGACACCAGCGTGCTGCGTGGCTCGCCGCCAGGGCGCACTCGCATTATCACGCGAGTTGTTGCGCCTGAAAAAGCGCCCGAGGTGTATTCATATTTGCGCACGCGTTTGGAGCGCGGCGAGCAGGCCTATGTTGTTGTGCCCGCAGTTGAGGAATCCGATTTAGGTTTGAAAGACGTCGCCAATCATTTGCGCTATTTGCAAGAAGGCCCTTGGAAAGGCTTGAAATTGGCTGGTTTGCACGGCGCCATGGCGCGCGATGAACGCGACGCAACCATGAACGCGTTTCGCGCTGGAAAATTGCAGGCGTTGGTGGCCACGATTGTGATTGAAGTTGGCGTGGATGTTTCCAACGCCAGCGTGATGGTGGTTGAACACGCCGAACGATTTGGCTTGGCGCAACTGCATCAACTTCGCGGGCGCGTTGGCCGCGGTAGCACGCAAAGTTTGTGCGTGTTCCTAGGCGAGTCAACCACGGAAGATGGCAAGCAACGCTTGGACGCCATTGGCAACACCGACGATGGATTTGTGATCGCGGAAACTGATTTGCGTATTCGCGGCCCCGGCGAAGTTTTTGGAAGTCGTCAATCTGGGTTGCCGCCATTTCAAATTGCGGACTTGGCAACTGACGGTGAACTGTTGCGCGTGGCCCGCGAAGACGCTCATGCGTGGATTGAAAAAGATCCGGAACTTGGCGCGCCTGAGGTTGCCGCGCTGAAACACAAACTGTGGATCACATACGGCAAGGCCTTGGGCCTTGGCGATGTGGGCTAAACACGAATTTGATATGCGCGATCTCATCATGAAATTCGCAGATGAAATCGTAAAATGAATTTCAATACATTGCGCTGAACAATTGAATACCCATTCGCTACTATTGTTCCAATGAACATCGCCGTGCGACTTGAGAATTTAAACTTTGACTACGGCAAAGATTTTTCCTTGTCGATCAAGGAACTCAGCCTGAACAAAGGCGAAATGGCGCTTATTTCTGGCGGCTCCGGTTCAGGCAAAAGCACATTGCTGTGGTTGATCGCGGGCTTGCTACGCGCTAAAAGTGGGTCCATTACCGTGGCCGGTCAACGCATGGATGGCGCCAGTGAAAGCGCAGCCGATCATATTCGCGCTCGCCACATTGGCATGGTGTTTCAAACGCATCACTTGCTTCCCGAATTCAGCGCTCAGGACAATGTGGCTCTTGCGTTGATGGCCGCAGGTGAACCAGAAAAAACACACGCGGCGCGCGCGCGCGAACTGTTGAACAAACTTGGCATTGAACGCGTCAATGTTCCAGTGGCCAATTTAAGCGTGGGCCAACAACAACGCGTGGCCGTGGCGCGCGCCATAGTGTGCAAGCCCGCTATTGTCTTGGCGGACGAACCAACCGCCAGCTTGGATGATGTGAACGCGTCGCAAGCCATGGACTTAATTCAACAAGCGTGCCGCGAGGCGGGCGCGGCTCTGTTGTGCGCCAGCCATGACCGCGCCATGCAGTCGCGCTTTGAACGGGTCATCCAAGTTAATTCGTTTGTTCAAACCGTGCGCGCTCAAGCGCATTCCGGAGCGCGCGCATGAAAGATATTTCAATCGCATGCTCGCAAGATTTGTCTGGAGCCCGCGCATGAATGACATTTCAATTGTCGTGAAAAGCTTAAGCTCACGCCGACTCAGCACCATCATCACCGCCGCAAGCGTTTCCGTGGCCACTGCGTTGCTCCTGACCATGATTTCACTGCGCACCGCAAGTTTTGAGGCATTTCAGCGGGGAACTGGCACAACTCATTTGCTTGTCAGCGCCGATTCCAGCCCACTGACCGCCGTGCTCAACGGCGTGTTCTACGCCAACGCGCCAAGCAATCCAATTTCGTGGGCCAAATATCAGGAAATTAAAAACGCGTTTCCGTATGACTGGGCTGTTCCAACCCAGCAAGGAGATTCATTTCGCGGTTATCCAGTGGCCGCGGTAGGTCCAGAATTTTTCACACGCTTTGAGCCAGTGCGCGGCGAGCCGTGGCAATTGGCGCAGGGACAATTTCCAAGCAAGCCATTTGAAATTTGTCTGGGATCAACCGCGGCGGCGGGCAGTGGTTTGCGCCTTGGCCAGAAAGTATTTTTAACCCATGGCTCCGGCACAAGCCGCGAAGGCGCGCACGCGCATGAGCACGCCGAGTATCCATTCACGGTGGTTGGCATATTGAAACCCAGTGGGTCCGCGCATGACCGCGTGTTGTTCACTGATCTCGACAGTAGTTGGATATTGCACGCGCAGGACAGACGCGAGCGCGAGGGAGTTGAGGGATTGACAACACTTGCCGATCTGAAAGATGAAGATCGCAAGATCACCGGTATTTTGCTGCGTTTACCAACCCGACCAGGCCGTGACGCCAGCGCCGCCATTCAACAACAATTTGACACGTTGCGCCGCGACACCAGCATTGTTGTGGCGCAACCAGCGCAACAAATTGACCGCTTGCGCTCCATCATTGGAAATGTGGACGAGTTATTCATCGCCCTAGGCGTTGCAGTGTTGCTGTCCAGCGGCATTTCTATTTTGCTTTCCATGCACAACTCCATGGCGCAGCGGCGCATGCAAATCGCCCTGTTGCGCGCGCTTGGCGTGGCGCGCATGCGAATCACTGGAATGATTTTAATGGAGGCCACTCTGATTGGATGTGCGGGCGCCATTGGTGGATGCGTGCTGGGTTTGATTGGCAACGCCATTGCCTCTGGGGCGCTTAAAGCGCGCATTGGTTTGGTTGTTGATCCAACACTTGATCCACGCAGCACTGTGATCATTGTCGCGGGCGCGATTGTGTTGTCGGCGCTTGCAGGCGTGTTGCCAGCGATCACCGCCTATCGAACTCCAGTGGCGGACAATTTAAGACCGCAAGCATAATCATGAAAGTATTTTTGAGCCTATTGCTGTTGGTGTGTTTAGCAGGATTCGCAGCCATTTTTTGGCCTGTTTCAAAAAGCCCCGCCAATGCAAGCGATGATGTTGCAAGAACAACGCCGCAAGAGGCCGCGTCAACACCTGCGGCTCAATTCAATACTTCAGCGACAAACAAAGCAACGCCAGCCGTGACGCCGATCGCGTTAACTCCGTCAACAAATGCCGCAAACAATTCCGTCACAGGCGCCGCCAACAATTCCAGCGCCAGCGCTTCCGCTGCAAATCCGTCCCCAACGGCGGGCGCAATCAAGTCCGTCACTCCCGCCACGAATACCGCCGACAAAACCAAATCAGCAACCGTCGCCATTTCACCGGACTCCCTCAAGGACGGTCTTGATCGCAAATTAGGCAACGCGATTATTGTTCCTGGAAACATTCTTCGGCAAGCCGACGGCTCAATACTTGCCGACAATAAATATCTCATCAGCGGCGCGGGAACAATGGAAGATCCGTATCGCGTGACCTGGGAGTGCCTCACCAGCGCTTCGCAAACATACATTCCACGCCTGCAACAAAACAACATCCCGCAGCGCGTGGCCATGCTTGACGGCAAGTGGATTCGCATTGAGGGCTATATGGCTTTCCCTTTAATGCTGCAGGAAAGCAGCGAAATTCTGGCCATGCTGAATCAATGGGATGGTTGCTGTATTGGCGTTCCACCAACGCCATACGACGCGATCGAAGTCAAGTTGGCCGTGCCCGTGAAGCCGGGACGCCGTCACACCTACAACTTTGGAACTGTGACTGGAAAGTTCAAGGTTGATCCATACCTTGTTGAGAATTGGCTTGTGGGCTTGTACCAAATTGAGTCGGCGTCGCTTCAGTCAGATATGTGAAATTAGTTCTCCGCGACGAGGACGCCGCTCAGCGTGCAGAAACCGTTTCTGGCTGCCGCCTACATTTCGTTCAGTCGCAGCAGATGACTTACCAAAGACGCACACTACAAGAATCCAATGCGGCTAATTACGATTTAGGTGATAAAACTAATAATCCTTAGCGAGATTTATAATTTGCCATCAAAAGCTGATGACAGTTTCACAGAACAGAGTTCAGCGCGCTCCGTGATCGCTCAAGATTTGTAATACTTACGCCATGATCAATGAAAATCACATCGACATCAAATTCGACTTCCGATCAGACGCTGGAGGCAAAGATCCTGACAGCCACAGTCAGACGCTCCGGCGATATCACCGATTGCTTTGGAGCAAGACGCTCCCAGATGGCACCTTCTTCGCGCTCAAGGATCTTGGATCCAAGGGGTACCTGCAACATCAATCCGCAAGTGGAGAATTCCGCCTATCGAGCGACACCATATTTCGAGCATTTCCCAATCATAAAAAGATGCAACACATCATCACCCAAGTCCCGGAAGTAGACCGAGAGGAAGTCCTGCACCGCGGCTACACGATTGGCGGCATGATTCTGTTTCCAGCAGTAAAGATCGAAGGCAAGCAGACGATCAACCAAGCCCGTGGCATGAATGCGAAGATTGAAGACCGCTTCGACCTTACTCTCGAGTGCATCCGCCGTTATTACGTCGGCGAAGAAAGCCCACTGACACATACTTTAGCTCGGTATGCAGCTTTCTTTTCATTATTCGATGACTTCCGCGGATATGTCGACTTCTTCTTGCTTCAAGATCTAGTCACGAATGACTACTCTGTCGTCCGTTTTTGGGCGCCGTTTCACGATTTCACCACGTCGCCATTGCCTAGCGATATCAATGCTTATCGGAGGTATCTCAACGAAATGTTGATTTGGATTGATGCGCGGAATCGGCGCATTGCCATGGGTTGCGAATTGGCGCACGAAAGACACTTATGATCCAAACACAAATTTTATGAAAGACCCACAAGGGCACTATTAGAACTGGAAATTTGCTGGCGACACTTCTTTAAGAATAGATCTCAGCACAATCGGCTGCAACTAAAGACGGACTCGCTTTTGATGCTGTCCGTTGACTAACCCAACGTGCGCTAAAACCGCTTGTGAACCGCGCGACCTTCAGGCGCGGCGATTCCCAAGAGCAAGCGAATAGTTCTCAAATCCTCCGGCACCGTCACCTTGAGATTGCGCAACTCGCCATCCACAACCAACACTTTGGTGCCCATACGTTCCACCAATGATGCGTCGTCGGTCACGCCACTCAGATCAGTTTGCGCATAGGCGCGGCGCAACACATCAGCCTTGAACACCTGCGGCGTTTGCACCGAAACCAAATTGCGCCGATCCACGGTTGCCTGCACAAATCGGCCTTTTGCCTTGGATATTTCAGCGTCCTCGCCCAAAATAGAATCGGCGATGGAGTCCTCTTGCTGCGCCGCAACGCTCTCCTCGCTCACACGCTTGAGCGTGTCGGCCACATTCAGCGCGGGAATCACGGCGTCGTGCAATCTTGCGGCTTCAAACACGCGCGAGATCAAGTCGTCGCTGGTGGCGGGCCGCGCCGCGTCGTGCACGGCAATATGCGTCGCGTCCGCGGGCACGGCCTTGAGCGCGTTGCGAATGGTCTCCCATCGATCGATGGTTCCGCCTGGAACAATGGTGACTCCGTGGAAACTTAACTGCGCGCCAAAGCGGTCGCGGAACTCCGTCATATTTTCTGGCGGCGCCGCGACAATGATGGATCGAACCTCGTCGCGCTTGGTGAACAATTCAACACTGCGCAACAGCAAGGGCCTGCCGCCCAAATCTTGGCCAAGTTTGTCGCTGCCAAAGCGTGTGCTGTTTCCGGCGGCGGCAAGGATGAGTGATACTGAAATTGATTCCATAGTCCACCTGTTGAAAGTCACGCGGCCAGACAGGGCCGCGCTGTTGCAGTACATAATTTTACTAACGCGCGCATGCTTTGCAATTGCTCAATGTCCTGATTCAATTTCAATTGAAACACGCTCATTCAGATTTGCTTTCAAAATGCGGCATATAAAGCAGCAAATTCTGCTGATTGCCATAGGCGCGAATTTCCGGCCCATCAAATCCTTCGATGGTTGGCGGCGGATCTGAAACCGTGGGCAAGCGGATCACAAGAAATCCTTTTTCTAGAAATAGTTTGCGTGTGCGCCCCGCTTGGTCAAACACTTCCTTCAAACCTTCATCGGTTTCCACCAGGGCGAATGGTGGATCCATCAACACCACATTCACCTCCGGCTCCGCCGCCATGATCGCGGCTTCACCAAGCGCGTC
>Ga0209190_1001396_pt1 | contig 16904 bp, 11 predicted proteins | sample M_140205_XF_Meta_FD_187315 | JGI IMG/M metagenome (GOLD analysis project Ga0209190, IMG submission 187315) | Freshwater microbial communities from Lake Montjoie, Canada to study carbon cycling - M_140205_XF_MetaG (SPAdes) (version 2) | ecosystem: Environmental > Aquatic > Freshwater > Lake... | reverse complement strand
CTGGTGCTGGCCGCATCCAGTGTGGCACGATTCACTGTGTCTGACTTGGGCACAGGAATGTCTTGTTGTTTGAATGCTGTGGGTATTTTGGTATTGACCAGGTTCACTGCAAAAGCACTGTCGCGCACAGCACTTGAAAACTCCGCTTGTATTGAGCCTGTGGCATCTCCCGGAATAGGCAGGCCTTTGGCAAATGCTTCTGCGTTGGGCAAACTTTTTGCGGCATTCAGGGCCATGCCGGCAATGCCTTGACTGGATAAATTTTGCACAGGAATACCTACTGCACCCAGTCCTGCTATACCTTTGGTCATAAGGTCTTGTTGTATTTGACTTTGTTTGCCAGCGTTGCCCAATAAATCACCGGCACTTTTAATACCATCTTTGCCGGTCCAGGCCGCTGGACTCTTGGCCACAGAGGCAAACAAACTGGCACCCTGTGAAGACAAGGCCGCCAAGGCCGCCACACCAGGTTTGACATAACCGGCTGTTTCCAATTGTTTTAGATCAAATCCAAATGACCCTAATCCTTTGCTATTGCTGATAGCATCAGATGCCTGCCCCACTAGATTTTTTGCTTGCGCCAGCACACCATTTACTTCTGGTATGCTCATGGGACCAATACCACTCACAGCACCGGCACCAGTGATACTGCTGGCTACTTTTGAAAAGTCAGCAGTGTTGATAGGGTTGGTTACAGGAAAGTCAGTGATGGTTTTGTTTATAGTTTGTATAGAAGAAACTGCTGTGGATCCTTGTATGACTGCGGCATTGACCAAGGGTTGTCCTGCGCTTGCGGCTCCCGGTATCTTCGATATTGCGCCGGATATGGCCGAAACAGCAGGACCTATTGCCGCGGTCAATCCTGCGGCAGTTGCGGCTAGAGATCCGCCGCTGGCACCACCAGCGGCGCTAAGTGCTGTGCTAATTGATCCCAATGGTGCAACGCTTCCTACATTGCCAAGAGCACCTGTAAGACTGCCTTGTGCTTGTTGCAGGGCGGCTTGGGCACTTGCAAGGCCGTCGGCTGCTTGCGATGCCGCAGATAAACTTTCTCCAGGTTTAAATCCTACTAAACTTCCGGTATCTGCTTGTTTCTTAAAGATTGCAAATGCTTGTTCTCGAGTGAGTCCTTCGGGTCCTTTGAGCGTAAACGTTGATGATGTACCTTGAGCAGTTGTTTGAGTTGCACTCGAGGATGCTGGTGCTTGTGCTCCAGAAGTATCTTCGGGTGGTCTCGGGTATCCAAGACTTGCAAGACCGGGTAACCCTCGACGCAAACGTTCAGCGTTAGTTCTATCCCAAACTATATAATCGTTACCTGTATATGTTAAATCTGAATCGGGTGTGCGACTATACAGGTTGGTGTTCACCGCACCAGTAGATGGTAAAGAACTTTTGAGTTGATTGAGATCAAATGTAAATTCAGCCATGTTATTTTGCCTGTATTTCTATGCCTGGAGGCACTGGTACTGCGCCAGGTGGTGGGCTGGGTTTGCCCTCTTCAAATTCAATTTCAACATCCACACCTTTGTTGTGATATGGGTAAGGTTCATGCGTGGGCGCACGACTCACTGTACTTTCAAGTCCTTCGGGTTTGATTATCCAGCCCTTGCTTGTGTCCCATTCTGCATCATCCAACAAGGTTGTGGTCAGTGGTTGCGGATTGGTCACTGTGCCTGCGGCAGGACCATTGAGATCAATACCGCCTGCTTGCAAGGCCAATGCAGATCCCGCACCCCATGATCCTGAGGCGCTGTTTAGTGTGAGCGTGCCATCTGCTTTGACACCAATTGTGCTTTTGCTGTACAAAGTAATATCATCCTGTGCTTGAACGCTGAGAAACGTATCTGTTTCCAACTGCATGTCTTCCTTGCTTTTCATTTTCAAATAACGTCCAGCAAACATGTTGATGTCGCGATCAGCATGTAGGTTGATATCTCCCTTGGTTCGCACGTTCACGCTGTTTGTGGCGTACACATCCACTGTGCCTTCGACCCCAAACTCCAGCCACGTTTGCCCATTGGCATGAACAATATAGAAAAAGTTGCCAGTGTCGCTCATGGTAATCTGATGGCCTTTTGAAGTGCGTAGTCTTAATAGAGCATTGTTGCCCTCGGTATCACCATCATCCATTACAAAACTATGTCCACCCACACGACCAATAACTTTTGCATCACCGGGTTTGATTTCTCCAGCATTTAGTTTGGCATTGATATCATTGGGCTTCATACCGCCTTGATAGATAGCCGTCCCAGGTGTGCTGATACCAAACACAGCACTGGGGGTTTCTCGTTGACTGCTGGAATTTATAGTGCCACGCTCGTTGTCGGTTATGAGACCTTGTTGAAGCAAGGCTTGCCCTACAACGCTTTGTACCGGTTTTATGCCGTCAAAAAATCTTGGATTGTTAAAAATCTCGTTGTTATTGATGTTGATTTCTGCAACAGGCAGGCGTGTGGCATCAGCAAAATATGTTTCTTGGTTTTTATTTTGTATTTCTGCTTGTGCCTTGGATACTGAGCCAATGGCTGGAACCATGCGGCCTGTTCCTTGTTCGGGAGCAACACCAATGTAGTAACCTTGTGATCGGTCGCCGTTGACAAAGATACAAATCACAGTTACTCCCACATCCGGTGGAGTAAACCACATGCCATAACTGTTGGGAGTTCCGGGGTAGCCGCCGTTGTCTAAAGTTTGACCATTGGTGGTAGTTTTTGGAGTATTGCCATAAAAAGGCGGCATATAACTCACTGTGGTCCACTTGGCGTCGTTTTCCATTCCGTCTTCGCCGCCGTCGGCAAACGCTTCAATATACACACGCAGGCGACCACTGCGGGTTGGATCCACAGTGCTCATGACCACCCCAGTAAACGGACCAAACTCCGAAGGTACGCCGCCACGATCTAGTTTGTAATTACCCGGGCGGCCTTTGCTACGTTGTACATTATCTACCATGTGTTTCCTTTATTCTTCTCTACTGATCTTTTGCGAAGTAGGATTGTCTGGACCTCGTTGTCCAGCTTTGGGATTTTGTCCTGCTATCTTGTTTAGGAATCGATCTAACAATCCTGGTTCAGGAGTATTAGGTAATTTTGGAGGACCACCACCATCATAGTACACAGCACTCTGTGTATTGATCACAGCCAAATTGGCTCCGGTGTTGTCAGTGGGCCGGCGAGGCGGAGGGGCATAATCCAAGTTGTCCCCGCCCACAACAACACCGTTGGCATCAGTGTAGGCGTTGCTGTTTGGGGCACCAACATAGACAGTTTGTTGTGGCGGAACATATGTGGCTCGGATCTGTGCTTGTCTGTCGCGCAAACTGCCAGGTCTTATATTGGGATTGTCAGGCGCTGTTGATCGTGATACTGATGGGTTGCCTGTGGCAGCACCGCCTTCGGTTTGTGTGCCACCCGATCCTACCCATCCAGGGCCTTGTCTAGTGGTTTTTCCTTGATTGCCCGGAGTTCGTTGGTTGTCGCCACCACTAGCAACCAAGGCAGAAGTGGTGGTGGCTGCCGCAGGATCAGCCGCGTTCTTGCCACTTGGTATCGGAAAGAGATACAAACTGCCATCTAGGGTTTGTTCAAAACTGCCACCCTTGAATTCACTTGTGACTTTTGTGGCAATGTACACTCGGCTCTGCAGGGGTTTTTTATCCGGTCCCTTTTGTTTTATATAAGGATCTGCTAGGCCAGTATTGAGATCATAGTCTTCCGGACGTTGCCACAGCATCTCAAACAAGATGTCTTGACTGTCAAAACTTATGGATCCATCTGCTTCGAATCCTGTTCTGGCCGAAGGATATACTGTGCTGGCAGTGACTGGTCTAAACTGACTGCCTTGCATGATCCAGGCGGGATCACCAATAATTCGTACCTTGGCAGCAGCCAAGTCACTTGGGTTATACAATATCTCAGCGGCATTGGCATTGGGTTCAAGTTCTTTGCCATCAGCACCAAAATTACTTTGATCACTTCGAGGACTGTAAGAGTACTTGACTAGGTCTGCCATGCTACTGGTATATTTTTTTGATATTTGAGATGTTATGTTAGTACCTGGTCCATTACCACTCAAGGTGCTTACGAACATGGTGTTGAGTGTTTCTTGATAATCTTTGACTGCTGTGTTTTGTCCGGTGAACCAGAAAGGATAACTTTTGTGTACTCCAGTAAATTTAGTAGTTGGGAAGTATTGGCTGTTTAAATTCTTTACCAAAAACGGACTCACAGTATATTTGATTTTGTAAGCATAGTCATTGCGATTATCATCAAACCCTTTGCGCTTACAACTCATGCTGATAGTGAACCAAGTAACATTTTTGGTTGTTTGTTGATTGAGTTCTTGCTTGCCATCTGGGTCAACAATCACTAGTTTTTGTTTGCCAATATAACCGCTATTTCTAACGACCATTTCGATCACTTGCAAAATTTGTTGACCGGCGGTGATACTCCAGTTGCGATTTTCATAGTCAACTGCAATAGTTTGTTGATTTAAACCGCTGGGGTTTTGATTTACCGGTTTTTGCATCGGTGCCTGTTTCTGATCTTTTTTAACATTGGGCAGTTGAATCTTGGCGTCGCTGATGTCTGCGGCACTGGCCAGGCCCGGTATGCCAACAAATTCAATTGAATATTCATCGGCAATTAGATATGTTCCTCTTCGCACCAGTTCTTGTTGAAAGTCATTCATGGCCCCCATCAAGCCTTCAGTAATTACTTTTTTAGGGCTCGGTGCCGCAGATGCCGAGGGCGGTGGTGGTGTACCTGACGCAATAGCATTGTCAACTGCCCGCACTGATGCTTGAGTCGCTGTTGGCGCTGTGGTTGCTTTGCCTGGATCAGCATTGGGTGCCGTGCCTGTTGAGTACTTGGCGTTGCCTCCCAGTAAACCCCCCACTGTGCTGTCTACCAGTTGTACGTCATATGGTATGGTTCCACGACTTGACCCGCCACCAATGTTTTGCCCCACAGGAGCACCTTCAAAATCATATGATACAGTTTTTGTTCCAATGGTCCAATTGACTTTGGAAATTATAAAAGGTATAAATTTTTCTACCACGGCTGTTGGATCGCTTGTATTGGTGGGAGAATCTAATCCGCCCTTGATAGGGTATATGATGTTGCCACTTTCATCATAGCCGTAAAAACGCAGGACCATGAGATACGTTGCGGCAGTATAGTTTACTTTGCCGTCTGCACCCTTGGGTTCAAAGTTTGAAACCGCTTCGTATAATCTATCCAGCAACGTGATACCTTGTGGCTCAACCACAGTGAATTTAAGATTAGTAGCAAGATGGGCGGCACCTGTACCTTTGCCCACACATTGAGTTTCTACTGTGACCGAATCAATATAAAAATCGTTTGTAAAAAACGGACTGCGATTTGCTGTGGCATAATTGGTAGTGGTAGTTCTGTTTGTTGCGGTTGGATCAAATACACTTTCTTCGCCGCCACCGCCACCGCCAGCAGTAGAAGCCGGAGGTCTAATTATACCGTCGCTAACGCCTGCACCACCTGATTGAAACAACAAATTATATCCATCAATCTTTTTGTCTTTGCTGTTCATTAATTTTGAGTACTGGGCTCCGGACATCAAATAAACTGATGCTGACCAAGCATAATTATTGTATCGATCTAGGATATTAGGTTGCGGTGTAACTTGTATGGGATTGGCTTGGGCTTTGTTGATATCGGTTGTGGTAGTAGTTCTACTGTTGTTGGCAGCATCATCTCTAGTGGGCGTACCTGGTTCAGTTTTTAACTCAACACTTCCAGGCAAACCACTGGCATCATACAACTGACCTGATTCAGGGTTTATTCTAGATTGAGATAGTGTGCCATCTTCAGATCTTACAGCAATGCCTTGATCGTATCCATTGGTGGCCTGAGTTTGAACTGTAGTTCTTGTTTCGCCGTCAAGTCCTCGATCACCACTATTTTCAGAAGTTGCAGTTGTGTCTGCGTTGGTTGGGGCGGCGGTAGTCTGGGGTACTATGCGGCCGCCGGCACCAACCTTGGCTGCTGTTGGTTTAGTGGGACCTTGAGGTGCATCATCGCCTGCCGCTTGACTGGCGCTGGTAGACGACGATGATTGAATTGACGACAGTTGAGATTCTAACGTACTAATTTGACCCGGAATAGATGCAACTTCAGCAGTGTACCTTGCTATAATGGCTTGATTACTTTGCAGATTTCTATTTAGGGTCGCTAGGCCATTCTGAGCAATACGATATCGTTCTTGCAGTCGAGCAACTTCTGCTTGAATTTCAGCGGCTGTGGCCATAAATTAAAACCCCAGGGCTGTTTTCAGCGTGGTTAGTTTTGGCAAATAGATCAAGGTACCAACAGCAAAGTCCATGGGCGGCGCTTGTAATGTGTTGGGATTACGTTGATAGAACACCCACCACAGGCCAGCGTTGCCATACAAGTCAAATGCCAATAGGTCTGGACGATACTGATACGTGGTATTGATAGTAAAACTTATGTCGTCGTTTTCCTTGGGTATAGGTCGGTTGACCATGCTGTCAAGAAAGAACTGACTGTAGCCAGTTTCGTAATAAGGACTGGTTGCGTCGTATTGTGCCATTACCAGAACCCTCCTTTGAGTAGATCACCGTTGGCAAATCCTGCAAGGCTAAACTGCTTGCTGACTTGAGCACGAGTTTGTGCAGGTATTAGTGTGATGTCAATTTCCATTTTGGTTGGTACATAACTGGCTGGTGTATTATTTGTAACACTACCAACCACTGTGTTGGGCGACGGAGTGGGCGGTTGTGCACCTTTTGGCAACAATGCATTTACCAATCTATTCAGTCCAGCTAGTGAGCCGCCTGCTGGTAAACTTGCTCCTGCTGGGTTGTAGCGATTGTTCAAGTTCAAACCAAAGTTGTTGGGGTTGGTTGTTCTTATGTAGTCCACATCATTGGGCAAGGTGTAATTAAACGAACTTATAACCACCGGGTGATCCGAGAATTGAAAGCCACCAAAACCATTTAACAAACATATGGGTGGCGGTGTGCCGCGCTGTGGATCTTGTCCATAAAACATTTTGGTTGCACTTCTAAAGAAATGTATCACTGCCAACAGGTAGTTGGCTTCTGTGGTATCTTGCGCTGTGAATGTTCCACGAATTTGAATGTCGCCTACTCGACTGTTTTTGTAAAACAAACCACGATAGTTTGAATGCACTAGATCATACTGTTCATAGTTGGCCGAATAGGTTGTGGTAATACTTGGTGTGTAAGGAAATATCACACCATCTGTGCCCGAGCCGGCTCGCAATGGGGCTAGTATTCCTGGGTCTTCAGCATTGTATAGGTACTGTGCCTTTGGGCCGAGACTCAATCTCACACGCCAGTCGGTGTTACCCGGTTGTTTGTAACGTGCTTGAATTGTGGCTTGTTTTTGTGCCATGGATTTCATGGCCGCTTCTTGTGAGCCTTGTTCCTGATCCACCAAGGCCGACGCTTGATCAGTGTTTATGGCTGCATTGCGGTCGGGTCGTGCGGCCAATTCATCATACAAGGCAGCGTCTTCGTCACTCAATACATCTGCCGGTGGATATGTTGTGGGCGGTACAGCCTCAATAGGCATACCGTACTGGTCAACTGGATTTCCGGCTGCATCTGTGTATCCACCATTGCCATCTGGGGTAAGTGAGAATCCCTCACCACCAGTGCCTGGATCAACCAGTGCAGCCGATTGTGTTACATTGTCGCCAGTGGGTATCAATAATCCATTGGCATCAACAGGCTGACCATCTCCGTTGACAAATCCACCAAAGCCATCTGGATACACATTGCCAAAACCCTCACCGCTATTGTTTGCATCAACTGGTGCTGGTCCTGGAACTCCAAAACCTTCCAGCGTGGTAGGATCAACTGTGGCTTGAATTCCGTAGCCTTCCAGTGTAGTTGGATCCACAGTGGCTTGAACTCCAAAGCCTTCCAAGGTAGTTGGATCAACAGGTGCTTGAACTCCAAAGCCTTCGGTTGTGGTTGCGTCAACTTTTGTCAAGTTAGTAACAGGCCCAACTGGTGCCACCAAGGCTGCTGTGCCTGATCCAGTGGTGGCAGCCGTTGTACTAGCGGTGGGTTTGCCTCCAAACAAGCCCCCTACTGTGGAAGCAAAATTAGTAAACAGCGAACTCAAGCCTGAACCGCCGCCGGTGCCACCACCTAGTATGCCACCAAACAGGCCTTTGATTGTGCCCAGTGCGCCATCTATACTGGGCAGGTTGGTGGTAAGATTGCCGAACCCAAATCCAGGTGTGACATTGAGTGTGCTTCCTGGCAGTTGTGGTATGCCCAGTCTAGCGCGAATGTAAGGATCTGTAGGATCTGCTCCGCCAAGATCTTGCAATTGTGTTGGTGTTAATCCTGCATAAGGATCATTAACCGGACTAGAGTATGTTGTGGGTGGTACTCCTGCAATAGGCATACCGTTTGAATCAACTGGGTCGCCTTGTGCATTAACAAAGCCGCCATTGCCATCAGGTGTACCTAGACCAAATCCTTCGCCGCCGGTGCCCGGATCAACCGCGGCTTTTGGTGTTGCAGGTCCTACTCCAGCATAGTATGTTTGTCCGTTCTCATTGTTGATTTTAAACCCGGGCATTAAATTGCCGTTATCATCATATGCAGGAAACTGACTGGGATCACTTGCTGGTTGTACTGGAGTATCTTTTGTACTTGGTCCCACTCCAGCATAGTATGTTTGTCCTGTCTCTTCATTGATTTTAAAACCTGGTTGTAGATTTCCAGTATCGTCGTATGCTGGAAACTGACTGGGATCACTTGCTGGTTTGACTGCGGTATCTTTTGCGGCAGTTTGATACACAACTTTTTTAGTATTGGTAGTGGTGTTAGGTACTGTGTTGGTCGTAGGAGGTTTAGGAGGGTTTGAGACCACTGTGGTAGTTCCGCCGTCAGATTCCGGAGCAGTACCACCAGCAGAGTTTATTAAATATGGATCCATTTTGTTATTCCTATCACTTATTTACCCATTTCTAAAACTGCGTGGTTTAAGAAATAGGTTGACAAATGTTGTAAATGTGCTACAATAAATACACAACAGGAGACACAGTCACTCATGACTTTATTACCCAAAGCCGCACCGCGTGTGAACTATCTCAACAACAGAGATATCTTAAAAGAAATTCACCTCAGTAAAAACAACTACTGCTGGTTCCAAGATCGGGCAATGGATCACCAATTTGATATTATTTTGCCATCAATAGACAAGATCAATCAACGTACCATTGCCGAAGCCCGACGCAACCGAGCAGATCGACTCAAGCGCGAAGGTACCATTATAGATCCCAAAAAGATACCCAACACAGATGTTGTGTTTCGAATCACTTGTTGGGAACACATACCCCGAGCACCCAAAAAAATAACCAAGGCCGAAGCCAAACGTCGCAAACTAGAAGACATTTTGGATCTGGATGATGCTGTAGAAGATGATCCACTGGCAGACATTGTGGACGTGCCTGTGCTGGACATGAATCATGTGCGTGTGAACTTCCCACCTTTTGAACACTATCGCATAGACGATGAAAAGAAACCCTACATTGTTGGCCGTAGTCACTGGCGGGGAGATTTGGCCTCCGGAGAGTTCTCCAAAGACCACGGCGACATGACCAAAAAATTAGCCTTGATGTTTATGAAATTATGCGAAAGATATGCTACAAGGAGTAACTGGCGTGGATACACTTACAACGAAGAAATGCGGGGACAAGCCCTGCTACAACTCAGTCAAATCGGACTCCAGTTCGATGAGTCAAAATCGCAGAACCCTTTTGCGTATTATACTGCCGCTATCACTAATAGTTTCACTCGTATCTTGAATATTGAAAAGAAAAATCAAAACATACGTGATGATATACTAGAAATGAACGGACTTAATCCTTCATGGACTCGTCAGAACTCTGGCAAACATTCAATGGCTGCCATGTCCGGACCGGTCGTAAGTAGCCTTGATGAGTAGTATAATAGCGGGATGACTAACCTATTTCGTAAAGCCGCAGTCTTTACAGACATCCACTTTGGCTTGAAAAGCAACAGCACTCAACACAATGAGGACTGCTTGAATTTTGTCAAGTGGGCCACTGCCAAGGCCCGAGAGGAAGGCTGTGAGACCTGTTTGTTCCTAGGCGACTGGCACAACAACCGTGCTAGCCTAAACATCGTTACTCTAAACTACAGCTTGCGGGCACTGGAGCACATGAATGCAAACTTTGAACATGTTTTTTTCATTCCTGGTAATCACGACTTGTATTATCGCGACAAACGTGATATACAAAGCGTGGAGTGGGCCCGCCATCTTCCGAACGTTACTATATGTAACGATTGGTTCAGTGATGGTGATGTCGTTATTGCACCTTGGCTTTGCGGAGATGATCACAAGCGTATTCCAAAACTAAAGGGCCGGTACATGTTTGGGCACTTTGAATTGCCCGGCTACTTAATGAACGCCATGGTAGAGATGCCAGACCACGGCGAAGTGCGCAGAGAAGACTTCACAAACTTTGAGCATGTGTTCACCGGACACTTTCACAAACGTCAAACCAAAAAGAATATTACCTACATTGGCAATTGTTTTCCGCACAACTATGCTGATGCCGGAGATGACGATCGTGGCATGATGATTCTAGAATGGGGCCAGGAACCAGAGTTTCATGCTTGGCCCGATCAACCAAGATATCGTGTGCTAGGTCTCAGCAACGTAATTGACAATGCAGCCACAGTACTAGCACCGGGCATGCATGTTCGGGTGCAGTTGGACATTGAGATTTCATACGAAGAAGCCAACTTCATTAAAGAAACTTATATTAAAGAATATGCGTTAAGAGAGATGGCTTTGATACCCAACAAGAACAGTTCGGTGGACACCGACATGGCACCTGGTGAAGTTAAATTTGAAAGTGTGGATCAAATTGTTACAGATCAAATCACCAACATTGAATCAGAGTTCTACGACAACAAATTACTGTTGAAGATTTATCAAACTCTATGATTTACTGTGTGTGGTACCCCAGTGGGGGATTTGGACACTTTGTCAATGCTGTACTCACTCTGCGAGGCAAAGGGTTTGTTAGGCCCAAAAAAAATCTAGAATTTTCCAGCGATGGAAACAGCCACAATCTTGACTTGGTAGTTCCAAAATATTTTAAAGATTGTTGGCCAGGAGGCATTGAATTTTTAGACAACAAAAATTATTGTGTGCTAGTAGACAACGGAATCAACGACGAAAATGATACTTTTAAATCTACATTTCCCAATGCCACTGTTATTAAAATTTGTTATGGCAAGTATAGTTGGCCTGTGGTTGCTCGCACCATGATTGAAAAAGCCATGGCAAGTAGTATTGAAAAACAATTGCCCACAGACAATTGGGACACAGATGAATCATGGGTACGTCGAGAAAAATATTTTTTATTTTTACGCGATCATCCACTCCGGCATGCGTGGAAGCCAGTGAATGAAACTGAAGTATCCAACAACGAAATAGACGTTGCAGAACTATATGAAGATTATGATGACTGCCATACTTTTTTAAACGCTGTTGTAGAGATTGAAGATTTTTATCCTCTATGGAAAGAATGGCGTTTGGCAAATGCCAAATACATTGATCCAGTGATCACTGCAAAAAACGTGCTATCTCGGGTGTTAACTAAAAAATCTGAAGATCTAACACACATTACAGATATATGGACTCAATCTGTAATATACTACTACATCTGGGTTAAGTTCAACCTTGAAGTACCTCACAACGATTTTGCTAATTTTTTTACCAATACTGATCAGATTAAAGAGTTAGTCAAATGAAGTTATTAACACTATCTGACGGCTACGGCGACAGCACGGCGGTTCCTGATTGGTATCCCAAATACTGGAAGTGGCCAAAAATTATTCATTTAATGACCAAAGGTCTAAAACTTGATAACCGCAGTAGGTACGGCGCTGGTAACGAGTTTATTATCAACGAACTAAAACAACACATTGGTACTGCTGACGTGGTAATGATTCAATGGGCACAACCTCAAAGACTAGACCTAGTACTGGCTCATACAAATCCTATATTTTGGCAAAATGTCATTGACAGTGATCCAATTTATAGCAATAACATATTAGACTGTGGTGGTGATAAATTTTGGATCAGTAGCGCATCCAAGACGGCTGCAGTCGTGGAATACCATCAACGATATATCACTGTTAGACAACATCAACTAAGGTCGCAAATATATATTGAGTATGCTAAACTGTTACTTGAACAACACAAAATTGATTATCGTTTTATGCTGGTCGACGACGGTGATTATCTTGGAATAGATGCTGATTGGATTTGCCACGAACCGTTCAAAGGCATGAGTGATTTTAAATCAAAAAGCAAGTATCATGATTTAGATTTAGGTATAGTACAACCTATTCCGTTGGTGGCTTTTGATTTTATCAAACAACACATCATGCCCAATATCAATTTACCATGGCGTGACCATAGAGACATTGATGCAGTGGAAAACATGTTGTATCGACATTATCAGGAAGCAATAAAGAACCGTAATGATTCAAATTAAAAACTTAACTGTTAAAAATTTCATGAGCGTAGGTGCGGCCACACAAGGTATTGACTTTGACCGCAGTGATCTTACTTTGGTACTAGGTGAGAACTTGGACCTAGGAGGCGATGGTTCGCGCAATGGCACAGGCAAGACCACAATTATCAATGCGTTAAGTTATGCCTTGTACGGACAGGCACTTAGTAACATTCGCAAAGACAATCTGGTAAACAAAACCAACGGCAAAAACATGTTGGTTAGTTTAGACTTCTCAGTCAACGCACAAGAGTACAGAATTGAACGTGGGCGTAAACCCAATGTGTTGCGTTTCTACATCAACAATGAACACAAAGCCGCCGAAGACGAAGCACAAGGGGACAGTCGTGAAACACAGGACGCTATTGAGCGTGTGATGAACATGAGTCATGACATGTTCAAACATGTACTGGCATTAAACACTTATACAGAACCGTTCTTGAGTTTAAAGGCCAATGATCAAAGAACTATCATTGAACAGTTGTTGGGTATCACTTTGTTAAGTGAACGGGCTGATGCAATCAAAGAACTTAACCGACAGACCAAAGATGCTATTCAGGCAGAAGAGTTTCGCATACGTGCTGTGCAAGAGGCCAACAAACGCATCGAAGAACAAATAGAAAGTCTGCGCAAACGTCAACGGCTATGGATTGCCAAGCGCAACGAAGACGTGGGCAAACTAGAACAGGCCATTGCAGATCTTGAGCACATAGATATTGATGCTGAAGTACAAGCACATAAGGATTTAGAAGAATATCATGCTAAAAAGAAATCCCTAGACGAAGCCACACGGTATATTCGTCAAATTGATTCAGATGATGCAAAACTAAACAAACTGTTAGACAAACTCAAAACAGAAATTACAGCATTAGATGCTCACCGGTGTCATTCATGTGGCCAAGACTTACATGATGACAAGCAAGATGAACTAAAGCAGGCCAAACAGTCCCTAGTGCAAGAAACAGCACTACAACTCTTGGCCAATGACACCCAACGCCAAGGGCACGAAGATACTATTTCTCAGATTGGTACATTAGGTACTGCGCCCACTGTATTTTATGATTCGCTAGAACAAGCATTAAACCATCGCAATACTGTAGAAACCTTACGCAAAGATTTAACCTCACGCCAAGCAGACGCGGATCCCTACGAAGAACAAATCACAGACATGCAAGGACAAGCCCTGCAAGTTGTAACATACGATGCCTTAAACAAACTCACTAGAGTACAAGATCACCAAGACTTCTTACTCAAACTGCTCACAAGCAAAGACAGTTTTGTACGCAAGAAGATTATTGATCAAAATTTAAGTTATCTAAATGCACGACTCACACACTACCTGGATCGTATTGGATTGCCACATACTGTGAAGTTTCAAAACGATCTAACTGTGAGCATTGAAGAATTGGGTCGTGAATTAGACTTTGATAACTTGAGCCGAGGCGAGCGCAACAGACTGATCCTGTCCATGTCGTGGGCTTTCCGCGATGTTTGGGAAAGCCTATACTCACCAATCAACTTGTTGTTCATTGACGAACTGATTGACAACGGCTTGGATACTCAAGGTGTAGAGAATGCACTGGCCTTGCTAAAGAAAATGAGTCGCGAACGCCACAAGAGTATTTGGTTAGTAAGCCATCGAGACGAACTAGCAGGGCGTGTGGAAAACATATTAAAAGTAATAAAAGAGAACGGATTTACCAGTTACAATACGGATGTTGACATAGCATGAGAATTTTAATCACTGGTACATCAAGTGGCATCGGACAAGAACTGTCAAATCGATTGCAATATCACAATGTTGTTGCTCTAACACGACAACAATTAGACTTGTCGAACATCGTGTCTGTAACTGCATATGATCCTGGCGTATGTGATATTTTGATCAACTGCGCAGGTACTGACTGTGGCGGCAAAATCGATTTTGTCAATCATCAAACCCAACAGGTGGTGGATATTTTAAATGTTAATCTTGTTGCTCCTGTAATTTTGAGCAAAAACGTATTGGCACACAATTCTAAATGTAAAATTGTAAGCATTACCAGTACCAACAACAATAGATACTATGCTAATAATTTGTCTTATAGTTTAAGCAAAAAAGCATTGTCAGAATTTGGAACAATGTTAAAAGTTGATTACCCAGATGTTGATTATTTAGAAATTAGATTGGGTCTAACCAAAACAAATTTCAATCAAAATAGATATCGCAACGATCCGGATAGATTTGTTGACATCTATCAAAACACACATCTAACAGTGGTACAAGCAGTTGATTTAATGATGCCTGCTATATTTGACTCTAGTGTAAAATTTATAGAGATTGCGCCATGAAATATCCTTGGCAACTTTATCATTGGCATTTTGAAGTCAGCGGCAAATGTACACTCAAATGTCCGCGTTGTCCTCGTAATGATACTGCGCCGGTTCCTTGGGTCAACAAAGAATTAGATTTAGATTTTTTTAAAAAAACGTTAACACCTAATCTTCTACGTGATCAAGTACAACGAGTTACCATGTGTGGCGATATAGGTGATCCTATTTACGCTAGTGAATATCTTGAGATCATTGACTATATCAAAACGCACAACGATCGTATACATGTTTATACCATTACCAATGGCAGTTACAGAAAGCCCGAGTGGTGGAGAGAGTTTGCTAAAATTAGCAATGAATACGATACCATAAATTTTAGCATAGATGGATATGATAACGACAGCAACAATCTATACCGCATAGGTAGCAACTGGAACAGTATCATGCAAGGCATGAATATCATGTGCCAGGAAAGTTCGGCATTTGTTTATTGGGCAACAATTTTGTTCCAGTTTAATCAAGATCACATAGATCAGATCAAACAACAAGCATGTAATGCTGGGTGTGATGGGTTGCAATTAACCTACAGTACTAAATTTGGTAGCAAGTATGGTGAGGCATACGGCGGCTCACATGATGCCCTTGAGCCCCGAGCAGAGTTTATCAGCAAAACACATCGTTATGAACGATACTTTGACCAGTTGAGCAATCGGACTCCGCCCAATCAAAAGTATCTTGAACATAACAAAAACAAGTATTTTGAAGTTAAACAACGTCATAATACATTTGTAACGCCCATGTGCGAAATTGGAAATCGTGGACTGTATGTTAGTGCCGATGGAATTTTACACCCTTGCAGTTGGGTTAGTTATCCATATACCAGCATGAGCACTCAACGCAAAACCATACACTTTGAAAATAGTTTTCATCAAGTCAACCGACCCCAATTGAATTTAAAAACAAGATCACTTGACGAAGTATTGAATGACCCTGTTTGGGACAATTTATTTAAAACATTTGACTCTGAGCAAAAAGCCTGGGTGGAATGTGAACAAAAGTGCGGATGCGCTTTGGTTGATCAAGAATACGCAATTGGTTGGTTAACCAACTAAAATTCACAGCAAGGCAGCAAAAGGCATAACTATAACGCAAGAGTAAATCGCATACAACACATGACATGGCTATATCAAGACACCCCAGTTGAGACGTTGCCCGAAGAGTGTGTTGGATTTGTTTACTTGATTACAAATAATCTCACTGGACGCAAGTACATAGGCAAAAAATTAGCAAAATTTAGCAAGACAACATACAAGACAGTAAAACAGAAAAACGGCACAAAAAAGCGGAAGAAGATACGCTCCAAGATCGATAGTGATTGGAGAGAGTACTATGGGTCAAGCCCAGAATTAACCGCAGATGTAATCAAACTAGGCACCGAAAACTTCACCAGAGAAATACTTTATTATTGCAACTCCAAATCAGAATGTAGTTATGTCGAAGCAAGAGAACAATTTTCAAGAAGAGTATTAGAATCACGAGATTATTACAATGGCCACATCCAGGTTAGGGTGCATGGCTCACACATACTAAACAAAATTTAACAGGCAGCGATCACGACAACGTGGTGAGTGTATTGGCTCACCCCCATTGAAGAACGGTGAAATACCCGGTCTAGACTTGGGCGTCAAAGGCAATTGCTAACTTAAGGCAACAAATGGTTTGGGCTCTGTGAAGAAGATACACCCCATGCTCGTAGGACTTGGATCTATATCGGGTTACTAGGGTTCCGTTGATATGTGAAGCGTGAGTAGGGGGTACCGGTCAACCGCCTCCGTTGTGCTTTTAAAAAATATAATTTCGCAAGAAATTGTACTTTTAAAAAGTATAAATCTCATTAGTATAGATGACTGCTGTCACTCGGATGATGCGCTCTCATTTTCACCGTGCATACGGTGAATTATGACCACATAATCTGGATGATACTTAAAACAAAT
>Ga0209190_1001394_pt1 | contig 16919 bp, 14 predicted proteins | sample M_140205_XF_Meta_FD_187315 | JGI IMG/M metagenome (GOLD analysis project Ga0209190, IMG submission 187315) | Freshwater microbial communities from Lake Montjoie, Canada to study carbon cycling - M_140205_XF_MetaG (SPAdes) (version 2) | ecosystem: Environmental > Aquatic > Freshwater > Lake... | reverse complement strand
AGGACTACAAGGACTACAAGGCGAACAAGGCCCTCCTGGACTAGGACTACAAGGACTACAAGGACTACAAGGACTACAAGGACTACAAGGACTACAAGGCGAACAAGGACTACAAGGCGAACAAGGATTACAAGGACTACAAGGATTGCAAGGATTACAAGGGCCTCCTGGACAAGGACTACAAGGACTACAAGGCGAACAAGGATTACAAGGACTACAAGGACTACAAGGCGAACAAGGATTACAAGGACTACAAGGATTGCAAGGATTACAAGGATTACAAGGACTACAAGGACTACAAGGACTACAAGGTGAAAAAGGCAAAGATGGTGAAAAAGGAGAACAAGGCAAAGCTGGTGAAAAAGGAGACACTGGATTACAAGGATTACATGGTGAAAAAGGAGAACAAGGCAAAGCTGGTGAAAAAGGAGACACTGGACTACAGGGACTACAGGGACTACAGGGACTACAGGGACTACAGGGACTACAAGGAATACAAGGTGAAAAAAGTAAACCTGAACCAACAGTTACAACTCTTTCTGAACCAATTAAACCTGATCTAACAACTGTTTCTGAACCTGAACCGATAGTTACTGTTTCTGAACCGACAACAACTGATCTAACAACTGATCTAACAACCGATCTAACAACAGTTTCTGAACCGACAACAACTGATCTAACAACTGATCTAACAACCGATCTAACAACCGTTTCTGAACCGATAGTTACTGTTTCTGAGCCTGAACAGATAGTTACTGTTTCTGAACCGACAACAACTGATCTAACAACTGATCTAACAACTGATCTAACAACCGATCTAACAACCGATCTAAAAACCGTTTCTGAACCGATAGTTACTGTTTCTGAACCAACAATTGTTTCTGAATCTGATCTAACAACTGATCTAACAACTGATCTAACAACTGATCTAACAACTGATCTAACAACTGATCTAACAACTGATCTAACAACTGATCTAACAACTGATCTAATAACTGATCTAACAACCGATCTAACAACTGATCTAACAACTGACCTAACAACTGAACCAACAGTTAAACCTGAACCGACAACACCTGATCTAACAACTGATTCTGAACCTGAACCGACAACAGTTTCTGAACAAACAGTTAAACCTGAACCGACAACACCTGATCTAACAACTGATCTAACAACTGAACCTGAACCGACAACACCTGATCTAACACCTGAACCAACACCTGAACCGACAACACCTGATCTAACAACTGATCTAACAACTGATCTAACAACTGATCTAACAACTGAACCAACAACTGAACCGACAACACCTGATCTAACACCTGAACCAACACCTGATCTAACAACTGATCTAACAACTGATCTAACAACTGTTTCTGAACCTGAACCAACAATTGTTTCTGAACAAACAGTTAAACCTGAACCGACAACACCTGATCTAACAACTGATTCTGAACCTGAACCGACAACAACTGATCTAACAACTGATCTAACAACTGATCTAACAACTGATCTAACAACTGTTTCTGAACCAATTAAACCGGAACCGGTAATTGAAGAAAAAATAGCGGATACATTACCTACAATAACAATTGTAAAACCATCTGATTTTAAAGATCTTGAAAAATCTATTATCGATGCTCCTGTTTTAACAGAAAAGGAAGGTGATCACATTATCAGACAAATTCAATGCTTAGAAGGAGAGCAACTAGATCCAAATGAAAACAGATGCTTACCTTGTACGCATTATAATTTAGTATGGGATACAGAACATAAAGTATGTAAACCAATGTTAAAGGAAGAAATTATAAAAGAACAAGAAAAACATTTATTGACAGATGGTATGATTATAAATAATTTAAATTTAATATCAGATCAAAAAAATAACATTATAGGTTACATTAACTTGTAGGTCATCTTGGTTCTTTGACTATTACTGTTATTTAAAGTTTTTTAAAAACAATTAATTTCTATATAAACTATAATAAACATGGATTCTACATCTATTATAGATTACATAAAGAAAAATTATCCACAAGTAATATTTACGCCATTTAAATTTCAACAATCTAGGGCACTTGCATTTATACTTGATGATAATAACTTGGTAATTGGATTTATTAATTCAAATGGTACGCTTTGTAAATTAATAGAACCAATAGATACAAGTTTACTTTCCAATGAAAATATGCAGACTATTATACAAAAATTACCAATTGTAAGGGGTTTTGCTGAAAAAGACAAACAACGATTATTACGATTATTTGAAAATAAAGAAGAAACCGTTTCAAAATCTGAACATAAAAAGATCGTAAACGATCTTGAAATGAGAATTAATGATCTTGAAAAATCTGTAAACAATTATGAGAAATCTGTAAATGATCTTGAAAAATCTGTAGATCTTGAAAAATCTGAAAATGATATTAAAAAAATTAAAATGGAAGAGGATAATAAAAAATCTCAAGAATATAAAACGTTATTTGATAGTAAATCAAATGAAGTAATTTTTATCCAATCTCAATACGAAGATAAAATTAAAATTATTAATGATCAGTATCTTTTAACTTTAAAGCAATTAGATGAATGTAAATCTCAAATTATAAATCAAAAAGATGATATTTTAGAAGGAATTAACAAGTATAAAGATGAAATTAAGGAATTTGTAACATCCAAAGATTTACAAATACAAGATTTGGAACGGATAAATCAAAAATATATAGAAGAACGGAAAGTATTACAAGAACGTTTAGATTTATTATTACAAAATGAAAAGGAGTCGATGAATAATATATTGTCCAATAAAGATACTATTTCAGAATATGATAATAAATTAAAGGAAAAAACAGAAACTATTTCTGAATTACAAAATGCTATTGAAATGATAAAATCCGAATTATCAAATGTTAAAAAAGAGTTAACTCAAAACGAATTACAAAATCAATTATTGAATGGTTATAAAACACGTTGTAAAGATAAAGTTTTAAATGAAAAAACAGAAATTATAAATGCTATACAAGATTACAACAAGAAATGGAATGAGTGGTCTAAGAATATAAATTATGATGTTACAGAGTATAAACGAAAACTGTTATTAGAATTAAAAACTGTACAGGAAAATCTAAAGGGTGTTTTAAATACCAATATTGAATCAAGCAATTTATCAGATAAAGAAATACAAAGGTTAAAACAAAATATAGTTGATATAGAAACTGCATTAAAACAAACGATAAATGAGCAAATGATACATTTATCAGAAAAAGATGAACAAATAAAATCAATGGATAAAAATATTCAAGATCTTACGTCTGAAAAATCATCTTTTGCAGAACGTAATTCTAAAATGGAATCTGAAATAAATACATTACAACAACAAAAAAAACAACAAGGATTGGAAATTGCAACATTACAAAAACGATTACAAGAAGTTGAGAAATTATTATTACAAAATAACAATACTCGTATAGAAACACAAGTTGATTATGATAATTGTTATAGTATTATTACCAATTTTGTAGCCCTAAATAATATTTTCTTTAGGAAACAAGAAATTATAAAAATTCTAGATGATATTATTGGTAATAATTTGGGATCTTTTAATAATTTAAATGATACTATTAAAACATCCATAAAAACAAATTTTGAAAAAATAAAAACTGAAATTACAAATCATATTAGATTTTTAAACTTGTCAGATTATATAAAGAGTCCTAATTTTGAATATTTAAAATCAAAAACTAGTAGAAATAGAGTTCCTGAGAGTTTTTGTCGAGACCTAAGTAATTTATTAGAATATTGGAATGTTAATAAGCTAGATTACAGAGAACAAGATAGACTTTTAACAAATATTTATGAAGATTTATCTGGTGCCGTAAGAATTTATATAAGAATCAAACCATTAATAGGAAAAGAAAGTAAAAATCACACAGTAGAATTACAAACAGTTGAAAATAAAAAGTTGAAATCATTAAATATAGATTGTTCATCTAATCCAGATACAAAATATAAAGAAAGGCGTTCATTTGGAGATTTTTATGGTATATTTGAAGAAGATTATACTAATTTGGATATATATACTGGTCAACAAGGAACTATTATACCAAATTCAGATTCATTACAAGTAAATATAAATAATATAATTGAATCATCAGATTCTATAAGCCCTGGTTTGTACAGTACATTTAAACAAGTAGAAGATGGCTATTCTATCGTTTTATTTGGATATGGGCTAAGTGGTAGCGGGAAAAGTTTTAGTCTATTAGGAAGTAAGGGATCACCTGGTATATTACATTATGGATTAGCTAATTTAGAAGGTGTTTCAAATATTAAACTAAAATATTTATTTGAACAATATTATAACCGTGTTAATTTCAATAATCGTCAAGTATCTGGTAACATACATAATTTAATAAACAAGGTCCCTCAATTAAAAGACGTATCCCGAGATGAAAATGTTTTTGAAAAAAGTATACCAAGTTATATCAATATTAAAGATCTTAAAGTAGCTGACATATATGCCCTTACAGATATCATTGACAAGTATAGAATTGAACATAAAAGAATTAAAATGACACCAAATAATCAAGTTTCAAGTAGATCTCACTTGTATTTTGTATTTGAAATACAATTTACAAACGGTAAAATTGGATATATAACAATAGTTGATACTGCTGGAAGAGAATCTCCCATAGATATATTTAATACATTTATTGATACATCCAGAGGTAATACTATTCAAAGTGTTATGGCACCATCTCCTGTAGGTGGGGTAAGCAATGTAGAACGGTCATTAAAACCAGAATATAAAGATACTTATGATCCAAGTGCTGTATTTGAAATTTTAAATGAAGGGTTTTACATTAATGAAACTATTAATCATTTGATTTATTATTTTAATCTTAAAAATGGAAAGCAAACGGAAACTCCTAAACAGAAGATTGATAAAAGGTACAATGTAGTGTATAAAGTCAAAAATTACTTTGTACAACCAAAAGATGAAGATGAAAAAATAGATGGGTCAAATAATTCATTAATGATACCTATACTAAAGTTTTTAGATAATCTTTCTAATAAAAATAAATCTGATACTACATGGAGACCCACTAAATTTATTACATTATGTTGCGTAAGACAAGAAGAAAACTATTGCGACCAAACAATGGAAACACTTGAATTTGCACAAAATGTAAAAAGTAGTTGAACCAACAATAAAGTAGCATTTTACTGAAGAAGAAAAACTTTGAATGAAATGCATTATAAATTTAATTAGTTAAAAACTGATTTTTAATATCATTTTAACTAATAATTAAAATGAATAAAGAAAAAATTTCTGTGAATATTTTAGGTTATGGTTTTGTGGGATCTGCGTGTGGATTCCTATGTGAAAAAAATAATGTAGAATTTAATGTATGTGATACACAATTAAAAACTGGAGATTTCAATTATTTTAATAATATACCACAGGTTGTTAATTTTAGTGAAAGTACATCAGATATTAACTATTATTTCATTTGTGTTCCTACACCAAGTGATTCTGAAGGAAAGTGTGATACATCCATTGTTGAAAATGTTATTGGACAATTATCATTGGCTGTTAACAAAAGATCAATTATTATTCTAAAATCTACTATTAAACCCGGTACTACTAGGGATCTTTATAATAAATATAATAATGAAAAATTAGATATAGTATTTTGTCCAGAATTTTTAAGGGAAGTTTCTTTTAAACAAGATATATATTCTGCTAAATTTGTATTGTTTGGGATTCATGAAAATCAAAAGGATTTAATAAATAATTTAAAAGATCTTTTTACAAATTATCTTTATAAACACAAGTACCTAGACGAAACTGAATTACCTTTTGAATTTTATTTTAAAACATTTGAAGAATGTGAATTATTTAAATATACTTTGAATACATTTTTTGCTACAAAAATTACATTTTTTAATGAAATATACGATCTTTGCGATACAATGGGTGTTGATTATCAAAATTTAAAAAGTTTATTTAAACTAGATAAAAGAATTGGTGATTATGGTACAGTAGTTCCAGGAATGGATGGTTTTGGATATACAAGAAGTTGTCTTCCGAAAGAAATAAGAGCTTTAATTAAATTACAACAAGAACTAGGACTATCAAATGATCTTGCATCTTGTGTTGACAAAAGAAATTTGTATTTTAGAAGTAAATAATTTTGTATTTTTACAAGTAAATAATTTTGTATTTTTACAAGTAAATAATTTTGTATTTTTGTATTTTTAAAAGTTTTATCAAAATAACTTTTAAAAGTTTATACTTGTACCAGCTGCAACTTTAGTTATTTCCCAAAAAAATGGTGGATTATCCATATAACTATTACGATAGAAATTGTCAATGTCAGATACTTCTTTAAAGAATTCGTCAATTAATTCATCAGAACTATCTGTCGTTAAAGTTTGAATTCTAGGATCTTCACTTGTATCAAAATCGGCAATAAATGTAATTTTAGAGTCTTTTAATTTAGAAAGAGCTTCTTGTTCAGTTTCAAAAAAATAAATACTAGTTTCAACACTTGGTCGTTTATAACAGGGGTGAGCAATTGAAATAACTAAGCAAATCATTTTAAATTGTAATTTATTTTAATTTATATTAATTTATATTTTTATTCATTTTATTTTAAATAAAAATCAATTAACTAACATTCTAAATTTAATATTTTGTTAATATTTTCATCAACAAGATTATTTCCATACCACAATTTATGATGTAGTGATGTTTTATCACTTGGTTCCTGTGTATGTGAAAATACGTGTTTTAATGTTGTTTTGATATCATTTTTATCAATATTTGTTTTGTATTCTAAAATTTGTTTAATCAAGTCTTGATTTTTAACAGGTTCTCCTTTTGAATTTTTCCAATTATTTTTAATCCAAGATTTGTACCATTTTTCAAGACAATTTATAGAATACATACTATCTGTACAAATAATTATATTTATATTCTTAAATAAATCTAAATTTTCATTAATAGTTTTAAAAATACATTTAATACCAGACAATTCTGCTTTATTATTTGTAGGATCTGTTACAACTAATCGTGTTGTATTAAAATTATAAAATGGTGAATCCAAATCATCTGTAAAAAATACAGAATATCCAGCTTTAGCATTTCGTTTACCATTTCCTTTGCATCCACCATCACTGAAAATATAAAAATCTGAGACATTTGCATTTGCATTTAGATTTATATTTAGATCTTTACCAAGTAATTCAATCGTTTTACTTGATAATTCGGGTAGAATATCAATTAATGTTTTTGTATTTAATTTATTTTTATAAAGGAATATTTCAAATGATTTCCTCGATGCCATTTATATATTATAATTTACAAAATTATTTTCATTTTCTTTTATACATTTACTTGTTTAAAAATATTTGAAAATGCATACGCTACTTGACGGATTCCACTATGACTTCCACTAGCAATAGATGATACTGTATTATTTGCAATATCTCTATTAATGCTCCAAAAACTAAGTCTGCTAACCCAACTATTTTTTTTAGCAAAATCTACTACTGCCTGAGCATCTTGTAAATCAAAAATCTCTGTTGGTGTGTCATTTTGACCAATCATTGGGATTATACCCACTGTAACATTTGACATTCCTAAATTAATCAATTGATTACGTGTACCCTGAGCACCTGCAATAGCATATTGTCCCATCAACCCATTTATAGCAGGTGAACCGTAATCCATAGTCATTATACGTAATTCATTTGGTACAAATCCAAACTTTTTAGCACTACTCAATACATTTAACCCATTGCCATCTAATCCAGTAGTTGTCGCTGGTAAACAATATGCTATATATAAATTGGGATTGTTTTTTCGTAAAATAACTAAAGCCTGATTTCTTCTATCAATACTTGATTGATCTACTAATGCATTACCTTCTATATCAAAATCAACATATTTCAATGAATATTTATTGATAACTGATTGGTAAGCTTGTACTAAACTATTTACATTTGTTATAACTTGAGCCATTTCTCTACCAGCTGCTCCGCCAAAACTAAAACATACATCCCCACCACTTGCTCTAATTGCATTAATTTTATCCAAGTAAAACGATGTATTTAAACTATATGCTCCAGCAACAGATGGTTGATTATCATTTCCTGCAATTATAAATGCTAATGTAAATGCTTTAACACCTGATTTTTTATATATATCAACAAGATCAGGTGGTGGCCAAGCACCAACATCCACATATGGCATAAATTTACTAAAATTTGCAGGTGCAGGTACAGGTACAGGTACAGGAACCGGTACAGGTGCAATTGCTCTTTTTGGAATAAATGTAGTGTAATCTGGATTTTTTGCACTATCAAGTGAATTTTTCATATCAAAACCAATCTTAACATATGCAGTTGCAGTTTTCCAATTGTAAACAACACATTTTGCATTCGGGTCATTAATTAATGAATCCAAAATTGCACCAATACTTGGAGAATTTATTACTTTATATCCATATTGCCGAGATTCTCCCATTACAACACCATCTATTTTTATCCACTCTGGTTTTGGATCTTGTTTAAACACAGATCCTAGAAAGGTAGTATTTATCAAAGACATATATTATATTATACATTACGAATACAATTAAAAAACATATAAAAAACGAAATGTATAATATAATCAAGCTTTTAATATCAAGCTTTTAATATCAAGATTTTAATATAAATAAGGGGGTCATTTCTGATATGTGTGTATTTGGATTTACTAATATTTGTTTTATATTTTTTGTCGGGATAGATATATCTACACGAGAGCCCAATATAATAAAACCCAAGCGTTCACCTGGGTATAACAATTTATTATTGTTGGGAATTTGTAAAGATAATATTCTTCTTGTAAGTATTCCTGTTATTTGTGTAATTGTAAAATTAAAATCATAAGTTGGATTGTAAAGTGTATTTACAACACGTTCATTATTAACAGAATGTTCTAAATAAGCTGGTTCAAATATTCCGTGCTTGTGTTCAATATTTTTTAAATAACTAACAGTTGGTATATATTGTGTATGATTATCAAAAATATTTAAAAACATGGAAATAGTAACAAATTCTTTATCTGTATTTATAAATTTTATATATCCTGATGCAGGTGAATAAAATTTATCGTGTTTAATATCCTCTTGTAATCTATCTGGACTATTCATAAATCTTGTACAAAATAACAACGCAACAAAAACAATATACCAATTTTTTGTAAACAAATAACACATTATTGGCAATAATAATAAAGACCTAATATCCAATATTATCATTAATTATAATATAGAATATAAAAAAACATTAATAATAAAGACCTAATATCCAATATTATCATTAATTATAATATATAATATATGCCTACCACACTCATTGCTTGGAATGCGCCATATTCCAAAACCATTTGCGCCATATTCCAAAACCATTTGCGCCATATTCCAAAACCATTTGCGCCATATTCCATAAAACATTATTGTCTAGGACTTTTAATTCCACCAAATACATAATCTAAATATGCGTAATTTATCGATTCTTGTGCACAAGCTCGGTCTTTTGGTTTAGAATTTGAATTTGTAATTTGTTCAAAGTTTTCTTTAGCAGTCATCATAAAATAAAGTATGTAAAGAATAGCTACTAACATTACTAAATGTTCTATTGTTATATCAAGTTTCATTATATACTATAACTTAATATAAAAAATTTTTTTATTATTATAAATTAAGGTACCTTTAACAATTATGTTTGCATAGATACGAAAATTCTATGCCATCATTAAGTTATAAATGAAATCTCCAAGAAAAACAAGAAAATAAAAAGGCGCCTTGTCTACATAGATCCAGGGTTAATTCTTTGTAGTTTTAGTTTTTATTTCATTAAAGTAATTTTCATTTTCCAAGATAGTTCTTATTATTTGTATAATTTTTATTTTATCGTGTTTTGATATTTTAGTTTTAATTCTATCTTCTACTTGTTTAATTATATTATTTAGTTGTAATTTATTACAACCAAGATCTTTATTGCAAATATCTCGAATATGTTGTAAAAAAAAATTATGTTTATCTAATAACCTGTCTATTTCTTCAGGGAGTTCTGATCTTTTAAACATTGTATATACTTTTTTTCTTTTTGTTATAATTCCAATTGTTTGATAATGCCCGGATGTACCTTGCCCGCTAAAGTTAAGGCCTTTATTATCATAATATAAAACAATTACTTTTGGTTGCAATTGATCAGGATTACTTAAATCTGTAATATTAAAATAATTATCAAGAAGAATAATATCTAAACCCAGTGCTTTTGAAACAAGAGATAATGTTATATGATCTCCTTGAAAATTAAAACCAGGTTTTTTTAATTCATTGTTAAATTGTCTTTTATTTTTAATACTAAACGGATCCCAGTCTCCAACAAATTCGCCATTTTGTTTTTCAATTCTATAAAGTTGAATAATATCAAAAAAATCTTTATTATCTAAACTATTAATATATTTTACAAGTGATTTTCGTAATCGTTCGTGGTCTGTTTTGCATCCAGCATTTGACAAAGCTGTTTCTATAGACCTAAATTGGCAATTACCATCTCCTAAACAATTTTTTATAACAAATGTGTTGCAAAGTAATTTAGATTGCCATTCTGGTTGTAATGGTTCCCAAATAAAAGTATCCTTTTCTTGATGATCATAATCTTCAATATTGATATCTTCAAAATTGACATCTTCAAAATTGACATCTTCAATATTGATCTCACTCATATATGTCTATATATTATAAAAAAATAATATATATACAACTTTTAATTTATATGCAAGGTATCTTTTTTGTATTGTAAAATAAAACTATCTTGCCGAACCGAAACATTTGGTAAGGTATCATTTATCAATCTTTTATTTTTTATATAGTTTATAATAGTACTTTGATCTAATTTTAACATATCTGATGCTATTGCAAGGCTTTTATATTCTTCTATAATAGTTCTAGTTTTATAATCTATTTTGACTAGTTGTTTTCTATGTGTAGGATTTATACCTAATGTAATTGAATTTTCAGATTTTAATTGAACGCCCCAAATTCCGATAACATTTCTATAACCAGGCATATTTATTTTTTCTTTTAGGAAATTACGATTTAAATATGCATCCATATTGAAATGTTCTTGTTTTGAAAAAATATAATCTGGATATTTTTTTAAATACCATGTTTTGTATTCATCTATAAAATTTGTATAACCGATTCTATAATTGTAATTATATTTACATTCTGTTAAAACGAATTCTTCATATTTTGGTAAAGTATTTTTATCTTGTCTTGTTATATTTAAATCTTTTGGCTTTATACCTATATATGTTAATAAACTTGATTCATTGTGTTCTTTATAATATTTTCGTTTTGATTTATAATGTTTTTTCAAAAATTTTGAAAATTGTGACCTATCTGTTGCATTTAATCCTTTTGACCATATTCTATAAGCTCCTAATAATTCGTAACTTAAAGCGTAATTATTTTGGTCTATTTCACAAAATTCTTGTATGAATCTTTTCATTTTATCTTCGTTACACGTAATATTAACAACTGTATTTAATAGACTGTTATTTAATGGTTCTTTATTTTCACAATCATTTTTATCAGATGGATTTACAACTTTATAAGACAAATCCAAATATTCTTTTAGATTTGATATTGGTAACTTTTCACTGTAATTTATAAAATTATCTAAAAAATCACACGCTATATCTATAATATAAATAGCTAATTCGTCAGATATATTAAACCATTCTTTATTATTTTCTTCACGGTGTTTATCTAACATATGATGAATAACCTTTTCACTTAAATCGCAATTATGACATTTTTTAATATAAAAAATATCACCAGTCTGATTTTGTGTATAATATGCTTCTCTGGCTTTAATATCTCTTGTTTTTCCTATTTTGATAATATTATCAACTTTGATTGCATAAATAGTATCACCAGGTTTTTGATCGTACCATTTGTTAGTTTTTAATTTTTTTAAAGTTACAAGTTCTTTTTGTGTTTTGATTAATTCTTTTTCTTTTTCTTCAATTAATTTGATAGTGTTTTCTTTCTCCTTTTCTAACAAAGATTTTTGATTTTCAATTTCTTTTTTATTTTCTTCAATTTCTTCCTTAATAATTTTATTATAAATGTTTTCTAATTTTACATAATATTTTCTAATCGCTTTTCCTTTATCTGTTTTTGCTATCATACATAAATTCTTAAATGTATCTACATTTAACATAATTTCTTCTTTGTTTAATCCTGCTCCTCCTAGATTTCTAGTATGTTGACCTGCTTTTCCATTGGGAAAAGCAGCTTTTTCATCTGTTTTTTTTTGCTTTTCCGTATGGAAAAGCAAAGTTTTATAGTCTTCATTTTCTATAAAATTACTTTTAATCGTCTTCATCGCATTACCTTTATTTGCAAAACCTATCATTTTAAATACATTTTCCAAGTTAATTGGAAAGTCGTTTGTTGCGTGGTAATTCATATAAACATATAGATTGGCTATATACCATTGTTGCTCTGATTCTGTAAATTCTTCATTCATCACTTCTACCATTTTAGTTTGGACATTAAGTGATAAAGTCGTATTTGAATTTTTTACTAATTCTTTAAAATTAATTGCTTTGGGGGTAATAATTTTATTCATTTTCTAATAATATTATAATATAATTATTTTTAAATAAGATTTTGAACGTATATTTAATATTTTTATTAGAAATTACATAGATGGAGGTGTCAATTACAAATCTTCATTGTTTTCGTGGATATCGTCGTTAAAACTTTGTTTAATACGAATATTAAAACCATAATTCATACAACCATTGATAATAGATTCTTTTTCATTTCCATATTTGATTTTCATTGCACGTCTGAGGTCTTTGATATCTGGGACTCTTGAACTTGGGTAATTATTAGACCACCAAGTAGAAAAATGACTATAAATATTCTTATTTGATTCAAAGTCATTTGATGTTTCTTCGAGGATTTGATCAAAGAATTCGTTGAATTTGTCATTGTCATCTTTGTATTTTGCAGTTGCTTTCTTCACTTCATCTGGTTCATTCATTCCTTCATTCAAAAATTTTTCATACCAATGAATTAGAATACTCATAAAATATGGTCGCCACATTTTAATTTTGTATTTGATGGAAGGATCAATTTTGAATTCGTTATCTTTGATTGGATTATCGCAAAATCTTGATTTAAATTCCACCACACGTATTCTTCGCCAAGTTCCCCCGTCACAACTCGTGACTGTAGGTAAATCATTACAGCACATAATCATAGTTCCTTGTAATTTAAATGTAACGGGAGCTTTGAATAATTCTCTTGCAATAATAGTATCGCCTCCAGTGTATTGTTTTAGAATACCAGTTCTAAGTTTATCGTCGTGTTCTGGTTCTTGAAAAGTAAAAATACGCTTTCCTCGAAGTCTAACAACATCAGGTGATGCATTGCTTGAACTACCTCTTTTGTTTGTCAACAAAGAAACGTCGACGCCAGTAATGTAATCTCCTAATGTATTTTCCAAAAAATTTACCAATGTAGATTTACCATTAGCACCTGATAAACCTGTCCAAATATAGAATCTTTCATCTGGTGCTCCAATAAGTGCTTTTCCAAGTACCTTTAATGTATATTCTAATACACGTGTATTTGGAATAATTTGTCCGAGAAAAGTATAAATATCTTGTGTATGTGGACAAGTTTCATCATAATCAATGTAATCATAACCTGTTGAAAATGTAATGTAATCATTTTGGGTACCATTTCTAAAACGACTTTCTCTAAAATCATAAATACCATTTTTAAATCCAAGTAAATGTGGAGTAGAATCTAAATTTGTATAAAAATCATTATCGTATGTTTTAAAAAGATAAACGATCTGTGTTAAAATATTATTTTTAAAACCCACATTTTCTAATTTTGAAATAATGTTATCAACCATTTGATTACGCATATTTGCATCAACTTTGTCTGTATTTACTAAAAAATCTTGCAAATTTTTAGTTTGAACAGATGTATCACTTATCTTGATACTTCTATAATATTTTGGTAATTCTTCAGATATTAAAATATTCATCAAATGACTCTTTTTCCATCTAACTCCTCCAAATTCAAACCATTCTGTATTTCTTACATCATCTACACGAAATCTACCCTTATAGATTTGGAAAACTGCTTTTGCAATAGAATAATGTGAACCAGTTAAACTTGTTTCTAAAGCAGATCTCATTTCATCTGTCAATACAACTTCTGAACGCCAATATTTTGTTGTCATACTTAGGTAAATTTCAGGATATACAGTTTCAAAATCATCTGGTAGACTAAACCCAGAATCTGGAAATACACGTCTTCTACATTCTTCGTCGTGGCATTTTATATAGATTCCATTTATACTAATTTCAAAATAAATCGGGCTAACGTCTCTAGAATGTTCACGATCTTTAAAAGGACAATGTTTACTGTTAATGGATACATAATAACAATAAATTCCCATTTTGTTTGGTTTTAGATAAATTCTTGTAATTGATACGTCAAAATTTGATAAGCATTCGTTTTGTTCTTTTATACTTATTAAAAGTTTAGTTAATTCTGTTTGAATTTTGTCATTATTAATTCCTCGTACTGGAATTTGTTTTTCAATTGAGTTAGTAGTATTAGTAATATTATTTTGTTGCAATTCTGAAACATCAATAGTACTTTTTCTTTTTACAATTGTTTTAGAAAAGTTTTCAAATGTTGTATTTTCAAGTTCTGTAAATTTTCCAATATTTAAATCATAAATCTTATACACTGCTTCTACACCGTCGGTATCCTTTTCTGTATCCGAGTTCTTATCCGAGTTCTTATCCGAGTTCTTATCCGAGTTCTTAGATTTTACAATTTTTTTAGAACCAAGTAAGCGCAATCCTGTTCTATAAACAGAAACATCAATTGAATTTTTAATATCATCAGTCAATACAGTGTTGTTTTCCAAAATAGTAGTAATTAAACGTTTAGCAACAGTGTTGTTAACAATCAAATTATAAAAATTAATATGATAATTACTACCTTTGGCAGTGATTCTCTTTGATACAATATACTCTAACAATAGTTGATTTTCAACAAACATCTTGGAAATTGCAGTTTGCGTTGCAGTAATAATGTCCAAAACATCATTGTCTGATAAATTGTAAAATGATTTTTTAGGTACATCCAAATCAATAAAAAATGCAAATTTTGAATTATATACTTTTTCAATCAAATAAAGAGAATCCTTTTCCGTATTTGTATTATCAGAAATAATGTTGTAATAACGTTTGTAAAATTCTTCGTATTTATTATCAGGAACATTGTATTTACCATTGCTAAATGATAAATGAGTTTGTTCATTAGCAGCGTTTTTTGTAAATTGAAGCAAATATTTAGAAAAAGACATTTTGTATATTATTTCCCTTATTTATATACCATATTTGTTTTTCAATTTTTTTTAAATATTTGCTTCAATTTACAAAAAACTTAAATAAAACTTACAAGTAACAGAAAAGTTTACAAACGATTTAATTGAAAATTTATTTTATATTATGTATAATATATAAAATGGAAAATATACAATCATTAATTTATGTCAAAGATAATATTGAAAATACACATTGTATTTATACAAATGATTTAACAGAAGAGTACGGGTTTGTAAAATGTTATGAATTATTACGCGAACAATATAAAAATAAATATACAGAATCTTTAGTAGATCTTAGATATATAATTACAAATGATCGTTGTGATATATTTTGCGATGAAGAAGTTATTTTACATGGTTGGGTATGGAATTCAAAAGATACTAAACGAAACGTGATGTACGAATTAACAATGATCCCAGTTTTAATTGTTAAGGAAACTAAATCTATAGAAACAATGACAAATCCAAATCTAAAAGTAGATGGTTGTGTTCAAACTGATACAAATAAAGATACAAATAATGATACAAATAAAGATACAAATAAAGATACAAATAAAAAAGATACATTGAAAAAATTATACAAATGTAATCCTCAAGGGGATGAATGTGATTTTTTTACAACTGTTACAAATAATTTCTCTGATTGGTTTTCTAATGAATTAGAACCAGTTATTGAAAATATTGGTAAATTACATATCGGAAATGAAGGTTATGCTGTAAACCCATTTAACCCCATAAATAATGGAAATCCATTTTTAAAATACGATTGTCAGGAAAATACCTTGTTTCAAGATGCTATTAACGCTGAACTAAGGGATAAATTATCAAAACCTAATTTAGGTCTAAGGATTACAAAACGTAAAAAATTAGATTAAAGTAAAATTAAATTGTCTATATCAAGGAAAATTTTATTAAAACATTCGTCGTGTTTATTCCAATTCAATGACATCTTTGCTAAATTAATCCGTTCTGTATCAGATGTGTTTATAGAACCTATACCAGTATCTGGTGCAATATCTGTCATAAATGAAATCATACCTGTCATCATTGACATTATATTCCAAGTGCTTGTATAAGTTTCTTGATGGTAAGCTGAAAATGTAGTACAAATTTTCTTATTCGTTTCAAAACGCCCATTTGGTGTTATGAAAATAAAATTTGGTGGTTTTAACGGATATTGTTCGTCTAATAATATTTTTCCAAAATATACACCATTTTCAAAAGGAGTTTCTTTTAAATCATATACTATAAAATACCAAAGTAATATGTCATCTTCTTGATGTCGTAATATTAGATTAGGAAACTTGAAATTTTCCTTTTGGTACATTAATATTTCCTTATTTAACCTCTTAAGACATAATTTAGATGCCATAATTATATATATATATATTATTTTTAAATAAATTTATGTTTATAGTTTAGTT
>Ga0209190_1001393_pt1 | contig 16920 bp, 15 predicted proteins | sample M_140205_XF_Meta_FD_187315 | JGI IMG/M metagenome (GOLD analysis project Ga0209190, IMG submission 187315) | Freshwater microbial communities from Lake Montjoie, Canada to study carbon cycling - M_140205_XF_MetaG (SPAdes) (version 2) | ecosystem: Environmental > Aquatic > Freshwater > Lake... | reverse complement strand
CCCGCAAACTTCCCGAGACCGGGAGGATGGTCGCGGCATGGGCAACGAACCTGCCCAACGATCTCCCGGCCGACATGCCGGTACCATCTGGACTTGACGTCGGACGAGGCTTGTCCCAGGCCCTAGATACGGTCATGTCGCAGGTGACCTCGATCGTTGGGCAGGCACTCGTGGTGGTCCAGTACGCCGTGGGGTTCCTCAGTGGCGCCTTGAATGGAGTGTTTGTGCTGATCCTCGCGCTGTACTTCACTGCGGATGCGCGTCGGATCATGGCGTTCGCGATGTCATTTCTCACCCCGGCACGGCGCCCGAGGACCCAACGAATCTTGGGCCATATCGGCGAACGGCTTGGTGGTTGGCTCCGCGGTCAGGTCCTTCTCAGTCTGATCATCGGCGGGATCTGTCTGGTTGGGCTCTTGGCGCTCGGGGTGCCGTATGCGGTCCTGCTTGCCTTGGTCGCAGCCATCGGTGAGGCTGTCCCGATGGTCGGCCCGGTGTTCAGCGCGGTACCGGCGGTGCTCGTCGCCCTGTCGGTATCCCCGACCACGGCACTCCTGACCCTCGGTCTCTATGTGATCGTGCAGCAACTGGAGAACTACCTGATCGTGCCCCGGGTCATGGAACGGGCAGTCTCAATTGATCCGCTTGCCGTGATGCTCGCGTTGCTGATCGGGTCAGAACTGATGGGTATCACCGGAGCGGTGCTATCGGTCCCGGTGGCTGCCGGAATTGCCGTGATGCTCGACGAGATCCGGCGTGATCCCGAACCTGCCGACAGGGACTCTTGAAGATGATCGACGCCTGAGTTCGGGGGTATTTCCAACCCGTCTTCAAACCCGGGTCCCGGTGGTGATCAAGTACTCGCGTCCCGCCCGCACCTTGCCGTCTGCATGGGTGACGTAGCCGCGGTAGAAGTGGATCAGGTCCGTCCGCAGGGAGGCTCGCAACTCGGGTGAGAGTGAGAGACGCATTGTCGCCAGGGGCGGGTAGATCTCGAGCATGGTGTCCGCGAGGACCTCTGGTGATGGAGCTATCGACGGCAGGTCCGAGTGCTCGAAGGTGAGGCCAGTGAACGCTCCATCGAGCAGTGCACGGACCTTCTCTTCCGACCCCCAGTCGAACGGGGCGGGCGTCCCTGACGGTCGAGGGGCGTACCGGTCAGTAATCGCGAAACGTTTGCCGATTCCTCCATCGGGGGTCCACGCCTGGATGGCGATGCGCCCTCCGGGGACCGTGACCCGCGCGAGTTCACTGGCAACGTTTCGGTGTCCAGGTGCAAACATGAGCCCGCACGTTGACACCACGACATCGAATGACGCATCCGGGTACGGCAGGTGTTCGGCGTCTCCCTCGTTCCACGCGATGTCGTCGTACCCGTCTGTCACTGCCCGCGTCCGGGCGATTTCGAGAAGCTCGGGAGTGATGTCGAGTCCCGTGACGATCGCGCCACGCGCCCGGGCCGCGAGGGCGGTGTTGCCGGTTCCGCACGCGATATCCAGGACCCGTTCAGCAGCACGGGCCTTTGATATGCGAATGACCTGGTCGGAGATGGGCAGCAGGCTTACGGCGGCCTTCGCGTAGTCGCCTGACGCCCAGATCTTACGGAGACGGGTTGCGGGATCACTGCTTGGCGCGGACGGCGTTTCGGACATCAAGTTCTCAACCACACTCTCGCGGTTCCGGTCCGGGGGTTATCCCCGTGCCACACCATTCGTGACTATCGCGCAGTGCCACCATCGTGAGACTCTTCATCCTCGACGGCATGCGCGTAGGCGTTGCCGAATCGTCTGAATAGGGCACCGATGGCAACGGCCCCGATCGCAAATCCTGCGAGCGCCCCCAGCACGGTACGGATCAGACCCGTTTCAATCGGACCGAATGTCCACGCGAAGCCTGATCCGTCAACTGCGCCCCAGATGGCGCCGATGACGCCGCACCAGGCGCCGCCCCACAGTGCTCCGATGCCTGCATACCGCCATCCCATGTCGTGACGATACCCGCCTGACCGGGCTGGCTGGCAGTTTGGTCCTCCACAACCATTTAGCAAATTGTCAACAGAGGCTGCATCCCGGAGATTGACCATCAATGCATCGGACCGCAGTGGTCCGAACGACATCGGAAGGGAAATCCATCATGCAGCGTCGATCCATCTTTGGGCAGGCCACTCGTACCGTCGCCGGAGCCTTTGCTCTCGCCGGAGCTGGAACCCTCGTCACGGGTGCTGGGGCATCTGCGCAGACCGTATCAAGCGCGAAACCGATCGCACCCACCGCGACGGCGACCATGGGTGCAATTGCCGGGCGAAGCATCAACCTGACGACCGCGTGGATCGATGCGTCGGCGGTCTACGGAATCGAATCGCCGTCCGGGCTAGCCGGACCTCGCCAGACTGTCGCAACTCCCGCTTCATTGAGGGAGGGTGGGGCGGTGGCCAGTACCGGGCGGATGATTACATCCGAGGGAAAGAACCTGCCCGTCGCAAATGGCCTTGTTCTGGCTGGAGACCCACGGGCGGCGGAAAATCCGGACCTTGCGGCGATCCACACCCTCTGGGTGCGCGAGCACAACTGGCACGTGGAACGCTTGGCCAAGGTCCACCCCCAATGGACGGGAGATCAGCTCTACCGACAGGCGCGGGCAATCGTCACCGCCGAGATCCAGCAGGTCACCTACAGTGAGTTCCTACCGACTCTCCTCGGGCCAGGCTCGATCCCCCAGTGGAATGGCTACCGATCGAATGTCGACCCCACGATCAGTGTCGAGTTCTCCGTCGCCGCAATGCGGTTCGGGCATAGCATCGTCTCCAACGTGGTGAGCCGCGAGGCGGAGGATGGAAGCCTGACCGGTCCGGAAATGCTGCTGCGCGACGCCTTCTTCATGCCTGCGTCCGAATTCGTTAAGCACGGCGGTGCGGACGGCTTTCTGCGCCACATCGGATCGGACGTGTCGAACACGCTTGACGCGCATCTGGTGGACGACCTCCGCAACTTCCTGAACGACCCTCCGGTGGCCATTGACCTTGCAGCGATCAACATCCAGCGAAGCCGGGACGTCGGTCTTGGAACCCTAAACCAGACCCGTGTCGCTTTGGGGATGCGTCCCCATGCGGATTTCAGCCAGGTGACGCCCGATCCCGAACTTGCGTCGCGCCTGAAGACGGCCTATGGAACCATCGATCGACTTGATCTCTGGATAGGTGGACTTTCCGAGCGACGGGTGCGTGGCGCCCTTGTGGGCGAGACATTCCACCGCATCCTGACCGACCAATTTGTCCGCCTGCGAGACGGAGACCGCCTCTGGTGGGAGAACCAGTCGTGGGACCGTGGCATGGCGCAGTGGATCCGGGAAACTACCATCGCCGATGTTGTTCTGAGGAATACCGACACGAGGCGAATGCAGGCGAACATGTTCCTGGCCGCGGAACGTGCCGATCTCGGAAGACCAGGCGTTGCACTCGCGGTGGCACGCACCGACCCGCATCGCGCGTCCGGTGCGCCAATTGCAAGCAACGAAGTCAGGTCCCATGATGGAACCGGCACCAACGCGCAATTCACTGCCCTCAATGGCGTCGGTTGGCAATTCGGCCGCATTGGCCCCGCCAGGTTTGCTGACGGTGTCCACACGATGGTCGCCGGAGATCCGAACCCGCGGGCGATCAGTAACGTGGTGGTCGCTTACGAGAACACGTCCATACCCGCGGAGAAGGCATCGGCGATGCTCTATGTCTGGGGCCAGTTCCTGACCCACGAGATCGAGTTCGCAAAGTCCGGAACCGAAGACGGGAGCGTCTTCTCTCCGGCTGGTGATCCAGTACTCGCCACTGGGACGATGATCCCGATGACCCGCCTCGCGGTCGACACGTCGACGCCACCTGCTGTTCCCGGCGGTGCATCCCGACCGATGACACCACCGCCTGGTGGCAACCCTGGCCCGGCGAGTGGGGCGAACCCCCAACCACGGCGCTAGGACAATCCCGTCCACCAAGACCGGTAAGCCTCGCCTCCGGGTGCGTGATCAACGCATCCGGGGGCAAGGCCGTTTCAGGCGAACCTTCAATGCGTGGGTGCGCCTCTAGGCGTGTGGCGGGGCAATCCTACGCGCGCCGATTTTTTACGCAGATGGATGGACCGCGCCAATGGGGATCGTGACGCCGGTCATGGTTCCCTCGATCGCCTCCAGATACGCGAGCGCGACCTGACGAGCTGAGGTGAAAGGGCGTGGATCCTTGATTGGATCTGCCGGAGGATTTCCAACCCATCCCGGACTGACGGCGACGGCCCGAATTCCTCGGGGGAGTTCCAACGCGACAGCGCGCACGAATGCCTCAACGCCGGCGTTGGCGACCGACTTCGCCGTACTTCCGATAATCGGATTGACAGATAGCAATCCCGACGAAAGCACAATCACACCGCGGTCACGGATGGCGGGTACTGACGCCCTTGCCAAGGCAATCTGACCAATGAGCTTGTTCGCGAGACTTTCGGCAATGTCCTCTGTGGAAAGCTCATCCAACGTGCCGAATTTGGTGCTTCCAGCGCACGAAACCACCCCGTCAATTGGCCCGACCGTTAAGACGAGTTGGTCAATCGAGGCGCTGTCCCTGATGTCGACGCGTACTGTCGAGGTACGGCTTGCCACAACAACGTCGTGACGCGTCTCGAGCAGTCTCACGACTTCCACCCCGATGGTCCCGGTTCCGCCTACCACCAACAGTCTCATGCGATTTCCAATTCGGACCGGTCTTGGCTACTCGGCGTCCTTGGATACGCCCTCGATCACTTGGGGTTGCTTTGGCGATGGTCGCTGGCGACGCTGGCGGGGTTCGACAATGATGGGTTGCCATGATGGCGTCTTGCCAGACAGGTCGCGCGTGTGGCGAAAAAGCATCAATGCGCTCGTCCCGATCAACGCGATACCCAAGATGAGCAGTCCGGCAGTTGCGACACCCACGATTGCCATGATGAGTATCGCCAGGATAAGTCCCGTGACGATGACCGTGATAGTCGTTCTTGCCAGACTTTGCACTTCGGCTTCACCTCGCACTTACGCGTCGTGAGGGCTGCGCTGCTACGTGCAGGTTCCCTCGATTTCAATCGTAGCGTGCAAAGTGCGGAGAGGGGGTCCGGGTAGGCCCAGCAGGATTTGAACCTGCGACCTGCTCCTTATGAGGGAGTCGCTCTAACCGCTGAGCTATGGGCCCGGGTTTGCTGCTTGCGGGGAGGCAAGGTCGCCGACCGACGGGATTCAGTAATCCCTTTAGACCGAGCGACCCGATACCATAACAGTGTCGCACGCCGTTCGTCCGACACGTTCGGTCCCGCCACGAAGGCCGATTTCCTTACAAAGGTTTAGCACGCAACGTCAACGTGGCGCACGGAGGATTTGGTGAGACTGGCTCGACGCATTTTGACTTGGGGAGTTGCGGTTCTCGGGGCCGTGGTCATTGGACTTGTGGGATCGGTAGTCTTCGACTACGCCGTAGGTGGCGACAGGCTTTCGGCAGTGACCAACGTGACAATTCCCGGTGCCGGGGGTTCGCCTGCAGTGCGTGCATATGTCGCCCGACCCACTGGGGCCGGTCCCCGTCCCGTCGTGATCATGATCCATGAGTTCTACGGTCTGAACTCGAGCATAGTGGGCAAGGCCGACCTCCTCGCAAAAGAGGGCTATATCGTGGTCGCACCCGACACGATGCGGGGTCAGACGACCGAATGGATTCCTCGTGCGATTTACCAGACGCTCACCACGCGTCCGGAGGACATCAACGCCGACCTCGACTCGGTGTTCGCCTGGATCAAGGCGCAACCGGACGCCGATAGCGCTCGCGTCGCAACCGCTGGCTTCTGCTTCGGCGGCCGAGCGTCACTCATGTACAGCTTGCACAATCCGGTGATGTCAGCGACGGTCGTCTTCTATGGGGCACCAGAAACCGACCCTGCCAAACTGAAGGCATTGCGCGGACCCACACTTGGGATCTTCGGAGGTGCCGACACCACTATCCCACTTGATCAAGTTGAAGCGTTCCGGAAGGGCTTGACGGAGGCGGGGATCCGCAACACGGTCTCGGTGTACGACGGTGAGCCCCATGCATTCGTACATGACGCCGCCGGCATTGCTGCGGGCGGTGCGCAAGGCAAGGCTTGGACGCAGATGACCGATTTCCTGAAGGACAACTTGCAGGGAACACGCGCATCGGCACCGGATCCTGACGGGGCAACGTCGTCGACCTCCCCAACCCCCTTGAGCTATCTCTTAGCACTTGCATACGAGCACTCGTTCGGGATGGGTGGACATGGTCACGGGCATGGGTAGCAGGCATCAGGGAGACGAAGGTGCCTGACGGCATTACGATGGGGGCACCGCGACGCGCACCTCCGCCGATGCGTCCTGGTGCACCCTGTGTCAAGTGTCTCACCCTTCCCCGCCCGGGGGCATCGTTCTGCGACCGTTGCGGCACCGCGCTTGGTGCTCCACGTGTGGAACTTGTGCAGGCACCGTCGGCGGCCAGTGCGCGGGAACGTGACGCGGACTTGCCGTTGCCCGGGAGTTCGCCATCACGGCCGGTGTACGTGGCAAGCCCTCAGTGGTATCCCCGGTCCGGATCGATGACGCCTGATCGGCGCGAACCCGGACCGTTTGCAACGGGGTTCGGGTTCGGCCTTGGCTGGATCGCCGCCCGCCTTGCTTTCCAGGTGTTGATGCTTGCAATCCTCGCGTTCATTGGGATTGCGCTGTTCGGTCCGACGCTGCGTGTCCTCGGGGTGTGGTGAACATTCCTTAGGGAATGCAGTTCCTGCCGTGACGGGCCTTGGCGAGCAACTGAGCAGTCACCGAATCTGATCGCGGGTCGTGCAAACCGCTACGATCATCCTCCATGAACACCACACCGACGTCGCCTAACGTCATCATCCGGCAGATGCTTCCCGAAGACGGCCTTGCGTTCGTCGGGCTGATCGATGCACTTGCCGACTATGAGAACCTTGACCGTCCTGATCCTGACGCGAAGGCACGCCTCCTCGCGGACGCGTTCTCTGAGCGGCCCCGGTTCGAAGTTCGCCTCGCTGAGGTGGACGGCGTTGTTGCCGGATACGCATTCTTCTTCATGACGTATTCGAGTTTTCTGGCGAAGCCGTTGCTCTATCTCGAAGACATCTTCGTCCTCACCGAACACCGAGGCGTTGGGGCCGGCAAGGCCCTGTTCGATGCATGCGTTATAGAGGCACGGGCGCGCGGATGCGGGCGCATGGAGTGGAGGGTGCTCACCTGGAACGAACCGGCGATAGCGTTCTACCGTCGGCGGGGTGCCCAGAACCTTGAGGAGTGGCATACCTTCCGTCTCGACGGTGCCGCGCTTTCGGGTGCCGATCCCGAGTAACGGCTTGACATCGCAGACGTGTTAACAGACTTTAGGGCTTGAAGCGGCGAGTTTGGAAACTCGTCGGCGTCGTGCACGGCGCGTCTCGCCAGTCTCCTCGGCGGTCTCACCGAATCAGCCGGGGACTACACAATCATCGTTCGATCAGGTGTCACCAGACGTTAGCCCCTCGACACGCGAGTTTTCCGAAGGCAGTCGCGGAAGTCAGAGGCTGTTCGCTCGGGCTGCCTTGGAGGTCATATGAGGCGCTTGATCGCTGCTTCTACCTCGTCCTTCGGGGCTGGGCCTTCGAACTTCGAGGCGATGTTCCCTGACTTGTCGATAAGGAATACCCATGGTTCGCTCGTGAGCCCCCATTCCGTCACCGTCTCGAACGGGGTTCTGGAAGGAGGGTCCTTGAAGATTTCCACGTGAACGAACGACGCGCTCCCGGAGAGTGTTTTCTTTAGTGCCTGCATCTCGTTGACCATCGGGGCACACGTCTGGGTGGTGCAAAACCCGGGGGTTGCAAAGATCACGACGGTCGGTTTCCCGAGGGCAATCGCCTCTGCAATGGTCAGGTCGTGCATGTCGTTCGGCGTGACGCCGCTGTCAATCTGCTTGATATCAGTTACATCACGTGCAGTCAGGTTCTTGCTGCGCGGTGCCGGGGATCCGATGCCTGGCGTATCCGGTTTCACCTTGACAGGGAATCGCGTGCGCGCAGGATCGAGTGACTTGCCGCCAACCGTCCCGGTCACCTCCACACCCCACATCCCACTGCGATCGAAGTCGACCGATGCAACGTACAGCCCCTTGCCCTTCATATCGACCCAGCGGTACGTCGGGGTGATGGTCTGCCCAACCTTTGCGGCCTGAGGTTCGATCGGGAAGAAGAACTGCAATCGCAGGTCGGCATCTGGCAGTCGTTGTGGCTCGGTCGCACCGTCCGGAAAGTGCAGAATTCCAAGGGTGAACCGGTTCGGGCCGACCGCGAGGTCGGTAGCTGGGACTATCGCCTGCATCCGGTTCGGGCCCGGCTTTGTCAATCCGCTCCATGCGTCTTCCGGGGGGCGCGCACCGTCAGCTCCCGATGTACCGGCGCGAAGCGATATCCCGCATGAGGCAAGCACTCCAGCCGCGGCGGACCCACCTGCTAGCTGGAACATGCGTCGGCGGGTCTGATTGCGGACGCGAATGGCGGTGGTTTCAGTCATCAGCATCACCTCGGGATCGTTCGCGCGGGGACTTGCAATCCCGTCTGTCCATTGTGACAGCCGACGACGCCGACGGTCTCCTGACTGGCTCGATCAGGAAACCACTGGTGCGTCAGGTGAATGTCGGACTGGCATGCAACAATCTGCCCGCCATGACAACAGATGCCCGCGAGACCCACTTGCGTTCCCTGATCCGCGATGTGCCTGACTTTCCCCAGCCCGGCATCCTGTTCAAGGACATCACGACCTTGATCCGGGATCGGGAGGCTTTCCGCGACGTCATCGACGGAATCGCCCGCGCGTATCGCGGTTTGCAGATCGACTTGGTCGTAGGCGTTGAATCCCGCGGGTTCATCTTCGCGGCCCCGGTCGCCCTCGACCTTCATGCCGGTTTCGTGCCAGTGCGCAAGCCGGGCAAGCTGCCCGCTCACGTAATCTCCCAATCTTATGAACTCGAGTACGGCCGGAATACCCTTGAACTGCACGACGATGCGATCGTGCCGGGCCAGCGGGTCCTGATCGTTGACGACGTGCTGGCGACGGGAGGTTCCCTGGAAGCGACGATCGGGTTGGTTGAGCGTCTCGGTGGGGTTGTCGTCGGTGTGTCGGTCGTCATCGAACTAGGGTTCCTAGGTGGGCGAGGACGGCTTGCAGGGCATTCGATCCATTCCCTGATTACGTACTGACCTGCGCGCCCTGGGTTTCCTCCGGTTGAAACGATCTCTCGCGAGCGATGTCCACCTGGAAGGATGCTGACGATGCCCGAAGACACCTCCGTTCCAAGCGATGGACTGACGGCCGGATACGCTGCCGTGGTCTGGAACTCGCCGGCTGGTCCGGCTGATCATCCGACCGTGACAATCCTCGACCAGACCCGATTGCCGCATGTCGTGGACTTTGTGGTCGCCCGGAGTTGGAAGACTGTCGCCGCGGCAATCCGGACTATGCAGGTCCGTGGGGCGCCGGCGATCGGTATCGCTGCTGCGATGGGGGTGGCACTCGCGGCACACGAAGCACCTGATGACTCGTCCCAGTTCCATGCTTTCGTGGAGAATGCGTGCGCTGACCTTGCCACCACCCGGCCGACTGCCGTCAATCTTTTCTGGGCAATTGACCGGATGCGCCGTTGCCTATCGGAAATGAGGGCACACAGCGCCGGCGCAGATGAATGCCGTCGCGTGGTGGAGGCCGAGGCACTGTCCATCTCGCGTGAAGACGAAGCCTCATGCCACGCCATCGGTACCCACGGGATGTCGCTCTTTTCCGCCGGTGATGGGGTTCTGACCCACTGCAATGCCGGTGCGTTGGCGACTGGGGCGTGGGGAACTGCACTGGCACCCATCTTCCTTTCGCACCGCGCGGGGGTCCGGCTCCATGTGTTCGTCGATGAGACGCGACCATTCCTCCAAGGAGCCCGCTTGACCGCATGGGAGTTGATGGAGGCTGGCATCGACAGCACCCTGATAACCGACAACATGGCCGCTCACTTCATGGGGAGCGGTGCGATTCAGAAGGTCATCGTGGGTGCTGACCGGATTGCCGCCAACGGTGACGTCGCGAACAAGATCGGCACCTATGGTGTAGCCATCATTGCTCGTGAACATGGCATCCCGGTATACGTGGCCGCCCCAACGTCTACGGTTGATCTGTCTTTGGCATCGGGGCGCGAGATTCCGATCGAGATGCGGGATCCGGCTGACGTCACGTCGTTCCGTGGCCAGCCGGTCGCCCCGACCGGAATGCACGCGCTGCATCCGGCTTTCGATGTCACACCTGCGAAGTATGTGACCGCCATCATCACCGAGGTTGGCGTCCATTACCCGCCGTTCGGGCCTGCGCTGGCTAGCGCGGTGGCGTCCACCCGGTCCGGCTAGACAGATCCGCGCGTCCAGTTCCCGTGCGTGTCCTTGGTACGGGTTACTCGGTGCGGCGAACAATCGGGCACAACGGGCGTCGGGTCCGGCAACTCTTGGTCACCGATTGGCGATACTTATGGGCACTTTCTGTCGATACTTGAAGGGAACCGCTGATGACCCAGACTAACGATTCCGCACCTCCAGCGGCGCTTGGATCCAGCGGCGAGGCGCGCTTGGCCGTTATCGGGGGCAGCGGCTTCTACGACATGCCGGGACTTGAAGACCGCGCCGAGGTGGTGGTGGAGACGCCGTTCGGCCCCACGAGCGATCCGATCATCACCGGGCGACTGAACGGGATGCCGGTGGCATTCCTGGCGAGGCATGGACGCGGACACCGGTACCTCCCGACTGAGGTCCCGGTTCGCGCAAATATCTACGCGCTTAAGTCCATCGGAGTGCAGTGGATCATCGCGGTCAGTGCTGTCGGCAGCATGCGTGAAGAACTCGCCCCACGCGATGTCGTCATTCCGGATCAGTTGTTCGACCGGACAATGCACCGGCCCGGAACTTTCTTTGGTGACGGGATCGTGGCGCATGTGGGTTTCGCTGACCCGTTCTGTCCTCACCTGTCAGCGTCACTTGGCGTTGTTGCGAGCCGGTCGGGCATTACCGCCCACCGCGGGGGGACGTATGTGTGTATCGAGGGACCGCAGTTCTCTTCACGGGCAGAGTCGATGGTCTTCCGCCAGTGGGGCGTCGACATCATTGGCATGACCGCCATTCCCGAAGCCCGACTCGCGCGGGAGGCCGAGATCTGTTACGGGATGCTCGCGTTCGTGACCGATTACGACGTGTGGCGCGAGAATGAGGAGGCGGTGACCGTGGAAATGGTTATCCGTAACCTGCAAGCGAATGTCTCGGCTGGCCAGAGGATTGTCACCGAGGCGGTATCGCACGTGCGTCATGACCGGACTTGCCAGTGTGCGTCAGCCCTTCACGGAGCAATCATGACTGCCCCGGACCGCATACCCGAAGCGACCCGCCGACGCCTCGGCCCGATTGTGAGCCGGTACCTGTCGTAGGCCGCACGTCAAGGAGTGGGGTCGTTTCCGGACCGCTTCCAGCATCGGTGACTTCGGTCTCGATCAGACAGGGCGGTCGTGAACCCTCTACTCATCAGCGACAATCCTAATAAAATAGCTAAACGAACTGTAGTATTTTGGTAGTCGTCTCAGAATGCGGAACGGGTCCGACCACGCAGGGGCATGGGTTGCCAACCTGCAACTTAGCCAGGCTTCCCGGGCCGATTAGAAACCGAAAGGATCCCTAGTACTCATGAGCGCCGCGACGATCCTGTGCATTGGAACGGTCGGGATTGATGAGGTCGAGACACCCGCCTCCCGCGTGGAGAACGTGCTTGGCGGGTCCGCGTCCTATTTCGCGGTCGCGGCAAGTGTGGTTGGGTCACAGGCTCAGTTGGTGAGCGTCGTTGGCGACGACTTCCCGGACGCCCACCGTCAGATGCTCGCCGCACGAGGTGCGGACCTTGCAGGGCTGGTGACCCTTCCGGGCAAGTGCTTCAGATGGGGTGGGCGTTACCACGAAGACATGAACCAGCGGGAGACGCTATACACGGATCTCAACGTCCTGTCGCAGTTCGATCCGCACCTTCCCGATCACTTCCGGGAGGCGCGTTACGTGTTCCTCGCCAATACCGATCCGTCGCTCCAGATCAAGGCGCTTGACCAAGTGCGTGCACCCGATCTGGTGGTTCTCGACTCAATGAACCTCTGGATCAACATCGCTCGGCCGGTCCTGCATGAAGCGATCTCGCGAGTTGACGTCCTTCTGATGAACGACGAGGAGATCCGGCAGTACACCGGCGCGACGAATGTCCTGATCGGTGCGCGGCAGATCCTTGAACATGGTCCGCAGGCGGTGATCGTCAAGCGTGGTGAATATGGGGCCGTCCTGGTGCATCGCGAGGGGATGTTCACGTGTCCGGCCTTTCCGGTGGACCACGTCGTGGACCCGACCGGTGCGGGGGACAGCTTCGCCGGGGGGTTCGTCGGCCACCTGGCCCAGACGCGCGACCATTCTCTGGCAAACTTCCGGCGTGCAATCGCTCATGGGTGCGTGGTGGCGTCATTCACCGTTGAGGATTTCAGTACGAACCGACTGGTTTCGGTCACTCCCGAGTCACTGGTGGACCGGTATCGCGCCCTGCGCGACCTGACCCAGTTCGATGATGTGACCCCCGCTCATCCTCCCGTCGGTTCTGTCCACCATGCGCAGGGCGCACCGCACTGACCAACTGATTGGCACGCGCCGGGGTGATTGGGTTGCCCCCGCCACATCGCGGTGAGGCGGTTGCCAACGTTGAAAGAATGAGAGAAGTCCATTGACTAAATCAAGTGTTCCGCATGACATCAAGGATGCCGCCCTCGCTACCCGCGGGCAGCAGCGCATCGAATGGGCCGCGCAGGACATGCCAGTCCTCGGCTTGGTCCGTGACCGCTTCGAACGTGAGAAGCCGTTCGCCGGAATCCGTCTTGGCGCGTGCCTTCACATCACGACCGAGACCGCGAATCTCCTGATTGCCCTCAAGGCCGGCGGGGCGGAAGTGACCGCGTGCGCGTCGAATCCCCTTTCGACCCAGGATGAGACCGCTGCCGCGCTCGTCGTCGAACACGGCATCTCGGTCTACGCGATCAAGGGCGAAGACGAGGCGACCTACTTCAGCCACATCAGCAAGGTCCTGGACACCAAGCCGAACATCACCATGGACGATGGATGTGACTTGGTCGCCGAAATCCACAAGAACCGGAATGAACTCTTCGAAACGATCATCGGAGGCACGGAAGAGACGACGACCGGTGTCATCCGCCTGAAGGCCATGGAGAAGAACGACGTTCTCCAGTTCCCGATCATCGCGGTGAACGAGGCGGCCACCAAGCATCTCTTTGACAACCGGTACGGCACGGGACAGTCCACCCTTGATGGGGTTGTCCGCGCCACGAACATCCTGCTTGCCGGCAAGGTGATCGTAGTGTGTGGCTTTGGGTGGTGCGGACGCGGGATCGCCATGCGCGCCCGGGGCATGGGCGCGAGCGTGATCGTGACCGATGTGGATCCGACCCGCGCACTCGAGGCGGTCATGGAGGGCTATCGTGTCCTTCCGATCGCTGAGGCCGCCCGTGAGGGAGACCTGTTCCTGACCGTCACCGGCAACATCCATGTCATAGACAAAGCCCACTTCGCGGTCATGAAGACTGGCGCGATGGTTGCGAACTCCGGTCACTTCAATGTTGAGATCAACCTCCCCGGTCTCGAAGAGATGAGCGTCAGTCACCGCAAGGTGCGTGACTTCGTCGATGAGTTCCTCATGCCCGACGGCCGCAAGATCTTCGTCCTGGGCGAGGGTCGGTTGATCAACCTTGCGGCGGGTGACGGGCATCCGGCGTCCGTGATGGACATGAGCTTCGCAAACCAGGCGCTGGCCGCGGAATACATGGTCAAGAACGCCAAGGACCTCAATGCCCACGTCTACGATGTGCCGCTTGACATCGACCGTGAGGTCGCGCGCCTCAAGTTGCATGCCCTCGGAGTGACGATTGACACCCTTACGGCCGAGCAGGACAAGTACATCAACTCCTGGGAAGAAGGCACGTAGACCGAACGCACGGCGCGCTACCCCTCCTCAGGCATCCGCTTGGTGAGGGGTGTTTCTCTGGGTAGTCGGGAGATGCTGGGCAGTGGCGCCGGTCCCATTCCCAAGCGATGCGACAAAGGAAAGACGCACGGTGAGCACAACTTTCATGCGCAGCCCCCGGCTGCTCTTCACATCGGAATCAGTTACCGAAGGGCATCCCGACAAGGTCTGCGACCAGATCAGCGATGCCATTCTTGACCTCTGCCTGTCGCGTGATCGAATGTCGCGCGTCGCCTGCGAGTCGTCGGTGAAGTCAAGTCCTGATTGGGATTGGGTGGCAGTCTATGGCGAGATCACACCCCTGCCGGCGGAACGCGAGATCCGCGCCGTGGTGCGACAGGTCCTGACCGACATTGGCTATACGCGACATGAACTTGGCGCTTCGGCACCCGATTCCCAGATCGAAGTGCGTCTCACCGGGCAATCGGCCGACATCGATCTTGGCGTAAGCCAGACCGTCGTCCAGGTCAAGGAGCGCAAGGTTGGTGCCGGCGACCAGGGAATGATGATTGGGTTCGCGTGCAACGAAACGCCGGAACTCATGCCTCTCTCGATTGCGTATGCGCACGATCTATGCAGGCGTCTGGCCGAAGTCCGCAAGTCCGGTGCCGTGCCCTACCTGCGTCCGGACGGAAAATCCCAAGTAACCGTCGAGTACTGCGAAGGCAAGCCGGTTAGGGTGGATACGGTCGTGGTGTCCACTCAGCATGACGACGGGATCAGCCAGGCGCAGATCAGCGCGGACATTCGCGCGCACGTCATTGACGTGATTATCGACCCCAAGCACCTTGACGAGGGCACGAAATATCACATCAATCCGACCGGGAACTTCGTCATCGGCGGACCGCTCGGAGACTCTGGCCTCACCGGGCGAAAGATCATCGTCGATTCGTATGGCGGAGTGGCTCGCCACGGCGGTGGTGCGTTCTCGGGCAAGGATCCGACAAAAGTCGACCGCTCGGGTGCCTATGCAGCGCGTTATGTCGCCAAGAATGTTGTTGCTGCGGGTCTTGCCGACCGCTTCGAGGTGCAACTCGCTTATGCGATCGGTGTGGCCGATCCGGTTTCGATCAGTTTCGAGACCTTCGGAACCGAGCACGTGGACGAAGAAGTGATCGAAGGCCTCATCCGGCGCCACTTCAACTTGACGCCGGCCGGGATCATTGAGCGGCTCGACCTCCGCCGACCGATTTACCGCAAGACCGCCGCCTATGGCCATTTCGGAAGGCGAGGCGGTGACGACTTCCCTTGGGAGCGGACCGATCTTGCTGCGACCTTGGCAGCCGATGCCGGTCTCCCAGCGCCAGCGGCGGTACCATCGCACTGATACCGCCCTGAACCAGGGTCCGCCATTCGCTTTGCGGCGATTGGCGGATTGCACTGCGGTTCGGTCGGTTTGAGACGATCACCACATGCCGGCGGGTGGCGGGTTGCACCAGGTGGTGTATCCCGACTGCGGGAGTGCCGAGGAGGCTGCCATGCGAATCCTGATTACCGGCGTGGGCGGGTTCGCCGGAAGCCACCTTGCAGACCACTGCCTGGCACGTTCCGAGACCGAGGTTTTCGGTCTTGTGCGCTCCTCTGCCCGTGCTGGCAACGCCCCGCGCACGTCTGGGCGGTTCCGCTTGATCGAGGCCGATGTTCGGAATGCTGGCGCTGTCGACCGGGCAATCGAGGAGTCCAAGCCTGAGATCGTCTTTCATTTGGCAGGGCAGGCATTTGTCCCGGCGTCGTTCGATGATCCTGCCGGGACATTGCTAGACAACGCCGTTGGTCAACTGAACGTGATCCGGGCAATCCTTCGACACGCGCCGACAGCCCGTCTGCTTGTCGTAGGGTCGTGCCTTGAATATGGGCTGGTCCGTCCGGACGAAAACCCGGTCGATGAGAAGGTGATGCTTCGTCCGGCAGATCCCTATGCGGTCAGCAAGGTGACCCAGGACCTGATGGGGTACCAGTACTTCGCATCCAATGACTTGCAGGCAATCCGGGTCCGTCCGTTCAATCACACCGGTCCACGCCAGCGCGATGACTTTGTTGCGAGCCGGTTTGCGAAGCAGATCGCTGAAATCGAGGCAAACCAGCGAATTCCTGAACTCCAGGTTGGCAATCTGTCCGCGGTCCGTGACTTCACCGATGTCCGGGACATGGCCCGTGCGTACTTCCTGGCGGCAACTCGTGGAGTGCCCGGAGAGGTCTACAACATTGGTTCGGGCGCCGGTCGGCGCGTAGATGAGGTCTTGCGCACCCTCGCTGCATTCAGTCAGGTCTATTTCACCATTCGCGAGGATCCCACACGCCTTCGTCCACCGGACGTGCCTTCCCTGGTGTGCAACTCGGCAAAGTTCCGGGCGCAGACCGGGTGGGAGCCGTTGATCCCGTTTGAACGGACCATGAACGACTTGCTGAACCATTGGCGGTCCGAGATTTCAGGCGTACAGATTGAAAACTTGGCGCTTGGGGTAGGTGAGAACCCGCTTTCCGAGGTGATCACCGCCCAGCCGTCACCAACCGACGTCGGCATGGTCAGGCAGGGTGTCTCGTAGGACGCCCAGACCGGCCCACGGCTGAGTCAGATGGAAAAGAAAAGGACCTATCCTGTTGTACGGATAGGTCCTTTGCATTCACGTGGACTTACTGGTGTCCGGTGCGCTTAGTGAGTTCCGTGAGACTTCACGTATTCCAGGGCCAGGGCAACCGTCCTGATTTGCTGGGCAGCTTCATCCGGGATTTCAACCCCGTAGTTGTCCTCGAACGCCATGATCAGCTCAACAAGGTCCA
>Ga0209190_1001392_pt1 | contig 16928 bp, 12 predicted proteins | sample M_140205_XF_Meta_FD_187315 | JGI IMG/M metagenome (GOLD analysis project Ga0209190, IMG submission 187315) | Freshwater microbial communities from Lake Montjoie, Canada to study carbon cycling - M_140205_XF_MetaG (SPAdes) (version 2) | ecosystem: Environmental > Aquatic > Freshwater > Lake... | reverse complement strand
AGCCTTTACAACCCGGCCAGATACCCTCTTCGGAGTAACCTTCTTTGTTGTGGCGCCCGAGCACCCACTTGTTGAGGAGCTTACAAGCGCAGAGCAGCAGAGTAAGGTTGCTGCATACCGTGACGAGGCCGCCCGCATGAGCGATTTTGATCGGACCTTCGATAATCGTAAAAAGACAGGGGTCTTTACAGGTGGCCACGTTGTTAATCCCATTAACGGGGAAAAGGTTCCGGTCTATATCGCTGATTACGTTCTGATCTCGTACGGAACAGGGGCCGTCATGGGCGTTCCTGCACACGATGCACGCGATTTTGAATTCGCAAAAACTTTTAAGCTTCCCGTGCGCGCCGTAGTCGTTCCAAGCGATGCTACCGACAGTGTGAAAAGCTCCGTCAGTGAGGGTCAGATTGCGTGGGTAGAAAGCGGTATCATGCTTCAAAACAACGACCCAGTTGCTCGGGAGCTAAAGCTTGAGGGTATCCCTAATAAAGAGGGGGGGGAGAGAATTACGGCGTGGTTGGAGCAGCATAAAGTTGGCAATAAGGTTGTTAACTATAAGCTCAGAGATTGGCTCTTCTCGCGCCAACGTTATTGGGGGGAGCCGATACCGATAGTGCACTGGGAGGATGGTACCGTTAGCTCTCTTAAGGATACCGATCTGCCCCTTATGCTGCCGCAGGTAGTTGATTATAAGCCCTCAGATAGCGGTGAGTCGCCACTCGCCAAGGTTAAGGAGTGGCTCGATATTACCGACCCAGTTACTGGCAAGAGGGGGAAACGTGAAACTAACACCATGCCGCAATGGGCGGGCTCATGTTGGTACTACCTGCGCTTTATAGATCCGAAGAATTCGGAAGCTGGCTGGGATCCTAAACTTGAGAAGAGGTGGATGCCGGTTGATCTCTACGTTGGTGGCGCAGAGCACGCAGTGTTGCACCTCCTTTATGCCCGTTTCTGGCACAAGGTGATGTTTGACCTTGGCTACGTTTCAACTAGGGAGCCGTTCAAGAAGCTCTATAACCAGGGCATGATTCAGGCGCATGCTTATAAGGATACTAGGGGTGCGTTAATCTCAAGCGATCTTGTCATAGAGAACGAAGCAGGAGTTGCGCACCACAAGCAAACTGGGGAGCAGCTTGAACGGATCGTTGCAAAGATGTCTAAGTCGCTTAAGAACGTAATAAATCCAGAGGACGTTATAGAGCTCTACGGTGTCGATACGTTGCGCACCTATCTGATGTTTATGGGCCCGCTCGATGCATCTCGTCCGTGGGACTCAAAGGCTATCGCTGGTAATGTACGCTTTCTTCGGCGCGCCTTCTCCTTTGTAACAGGAGGTAAGGACTCCGGCTTTAGAGATGTTGTGGCTTTAGAGGCTGAGCCAAATGAGATCAAGAAGGGTATTAATAAAGCGGTCAAGAAGATCGGTGAGGATATCGAAGCGATCCGTTTTAATACCCCGATCTCAACCCTAATGGAGCTGCTAAATACTATCGGAGATAAGCCGGTCTCAAAGGATACCCTTGAGAAGCTCGTTTTAGTTCTCTCCCCATTTGCGCCGCACCTTGCAGAGGAGCTCTGGGAGCGACTCGGAAATAGCGCCTCAGCGAGTCTCGCGGCCTGGCCGATATTCGACCCCGCTCACGTGATCGACGATGTTATAACGGTTGTAATTCAGATCGGTGGAAAGAAACGGGCAACCATAGATGTCGCACCAACTATCTCAGAGAACGATCTCAGGCTAGCGATTAGTAAGGCGATGGCCAACACAGCCTACAAGATAGCCGATAAAGATCGCTTTATTACGGTCTATGTTCCAGGCACAAAGACCCCTAGGCTTGTGAATGTAATAACTGAGGGTTAGTCCGGCTCGGTTGCTATGAAAAATACCTAGATCTGAGGGTCGCTGCTGTCTTCTTGAAGTATAAGAGCCTTTGCGGGTGATATGTGGCAAGGAGAGACGCGCAATCCGCAGCGCTTACTAATACCATAGTAGAGTAGCTCCTTAAGAAACAGCTAGGCGAATAACGTCGCCGCCAAAGGCTTGAGCGCCTCAATACAGTTAGCGGTATGCTGCTCAAGAGCAACCTCGATCTCCTCAGAACCTAAGCGCATATCATCTCGGTTACAGCCGCGAGCAAAAGCCTTATCCTTAAATTTTTTCATTACCGAGCGAACCTCAAGGTTATGAATAGATCTGTCGGGACGTACAAAGACGCAGGCTGTGATAAGTCCTGAGAGCTCATCTACCGCAAAGAGGGTTTTATCGAGCAGGGTAACACGGGGTGTGTCGGCATAGTGGGCGTGTCCGAGGATCGCAGTGCGAAGATCTTCAGGATATCCAAGCTCTGTCAGAATGGCGTTACCCTTAAATGGGTGTCCATCTGGGCGTACAGGCTCAGGGAACATCTCATAATCAAAGTCGTGTAGTAACCCCGTCAGACCCCAAAGCTCTATATCAACAGCATGCCCCTCTGATGCAAAATAACCCGCATACCACCGCATGCAGGCTTCAACGCTTAGTGCATGGTTACGGAGGCTCGTTGTTTTGGTGTATTCGTGCAGAAGGGCTAAGGCTTCATCGCGGCTTTTCATATCAGAGGCCTCTTATATTATGTGCGGGCCGGGTCGATGGCTAGCGCTTGCGTGCTGTTAGAGAAGATGTCGAGCAGCTTTAAGAGGTTTTGAAGTTGGATATTTTTCTCTACTTCGAGCGTTGGAATAGTGGTCTCAAAGACTCGCTCGTTGTTACGCACCGAGATCGAGAGGAAGGAGCCCCTCTTTGCTGGATTGGCAATGGAGGGGAGCCCAAAAACCCCCGATTCGTTAATTAGCTGCAATGCCCGTGCGGTGTTGCTGCGGTCTATATTGTCGTTCAGGGAGCGTGCTGGAAGGTTCCAGGTGACTGCAGAGGGCGAACTGCTGCTACCCGAGAGCTCAATGGTGACGTTTAGTTTAAGCTCGCTAAGAGCCAATGGATCGCTCTGCTCGAGTATCGGTGAGGTAGTCTTATACCAGGTGCTAAACGCTACAAGCATATCACTGGCAAGTGGTGGTCGGGTCAGGTTAAAGATTATCACCGCCGCTATTGCAACGGCTGCTGTAACGAGCGCCTGGGTGGAGAGGATTTTTCGCTTTGCCATTATAGGGTAAGGATAGTAGTACCTGTCATAATGGTCAAATTTAACACAATACAGCCGTTACAGTGACTTATAGCGCCCAGCCTCTTTTTTTCGCCTCAACAAGGAGGATCCCTAGATCGTTTCGTGCTGGGTCATCAAGCACCAACTCCTCAAGCTCCTTGAGCAGCACACCCATAGCAGGACCCGGCTGCATGCCGAGCGCTATTAGATCCGTACCGCTGATGGCGAGCTTGCCGTAGGAGGGGCCACGCATGCGCGTCTGCTCACTTTGCAGCAAGGCATCAAATGCGTTAGCCGTTGGACGAAACTCAGCTTCAGGGATTGCAGGGGAGGCATCCGCCTCCTTAAAGCTTCTCCAACGAACGAGGCTCTCTCCAAGGTCTCGAATAAGTCGACGCACACCAGGCGCTCCGCAATCAAGGGGGCGCATATGATGGCGTACAAGTAACGCGATAGTCTCGGTATCATCACGCGAAAAACGGAGCTGCTGCATCCGTTCGCGGGCCAGCCTCTCGCTAACAATCTCGTGTTGATAAAAATGCCGGCTGCCGTCCTCATCTACCGAAAGGGTATGGGGCTTTCCGATATCGTGAAAAACGGCTGCCCAGCGCAGAATCAGATCGACGGGTGTGCGTTCAAGCACCCACAACGTGTGATCAAATACATCGTGGATATGAAACCTGTTCTGCTCAAACCCAATCGCTGGAATAAGTTCAGGGATCGTTAGAGGCAGAGCTCCAAGCTCTTTAATACAGGCGATCCCTGCCTGCGGGAACGGGCTCAGCAGGATCTGCTCTAGCTCAGACTTGATGCGCTCAACGCTGACCTGCCCAAGGAGCTGCACATGTGCCGAAGCCGCACGCAACGTTGCGGCCTCAATCTCTCTTCCCTGCGCGCTACCGAAGCGCACCATGCGTAGAATTCGAAGTGGGTCTTCAGTTAACCTCTCTGTTGCAGCGCCGACGGTTCTGAGGGTATTGCTTGCAAGGTCAGCTACCCCGTTTATCGGATCGACGAGGGTTTTTGTACTAAGATCAAAGGCGATGGCGTTAATGGTAAAATCTCGCCCAGAGAGATCCGTTGCAATATCATGAGCGGTGGTATGCCCAGCGCGACCGCTGGGTACGCGGAAGGTCGTTACCTCAATATGAACCTGATCGATCACAAGCAGGATCGTTCCATGCTGAATTCCGGTATCAACGGTGCGAATGTTGTGCTTTACGCAACGTGCTTTGATCTCAGTCGTAGTAAGGTTCGTAGCAAGGTCGAGGTCCGTCCCAGATTCCCCGTAGAAGGCATCGCGCACGGTTCCGCCAACCAGGTAAAGCTCGGCAGGTAGCAGGGCGGTGCGGAGCGCCCTAAGGGCTGGCAGCTCAATTAGCGCGCAAAGCGCAGCCGTCGCCTCAACTTGGCTTCGCAAGGGGGTCGAGGAAGATATACCAGGCTGAGGGGATCTTTCCATGTAATCTAATGTTCAATACCGGTAGCCATTCCGGCTTAGTTGGTTTTGCACGAAGCTTCATATGAGCCTCTTTCGGTGTTCTGCCACCCTTCCTGCGATTACAGGCGGCGCAGGCGCATACTATATTATTCCAGGTCGTTTTGCCCCCCTGGCTGCGGGGTACGACATGATCAAGGGTTGCCTCCTTGGCTGTCAACTCGCCGTTGCAATACTGACATTTAAAGTTATCACGAGCCAGCACGTTGGCCCTTGAAAGGGGAGGGGGGCACTTCCCAAGCTTAAAAAATCGCACCAACCTAACTACGGCAGGGGCCTTAATTACGAGCGAAACCGAGCGTATATCGTGCTCATACTCCTCGATTACCTCAACCTTTCCCAGAAAGAAGAGGCAGACGGCATTTTGCCATGAAATAACACGCAGGGGCTCGTAGGACGCGCTTAAAAGAAGTACTGGACTCATACCGTTATTGGGTAATAGATGGTCAGGAACAACGATTCGGCACTATACTTCTAGTATCAATAGTGTCGCTAGGTTATGCAAGGACGTTGTTGAGCAGGGCATAACCAACCGAAAAAACATCCATTTTATGGCTCGGTTAGCTTGACACATCGAAGCCTTACCTCTATTTTCCACCTCTCGCAACGCAAGGGGGCCAGTAGCTCAGCTGGTTAGAGTACACGCCTGATAAGCGTGAGGTCGGTAGTTCGAGTCTACCTTGGCCCACCAGATGTGTTCCTATGCAAATTTTGGGTACAGCCCAGATTTGCAGGTGGAAAGCGTGTGTTGCAAACTGTTCTTTAATCGTGGGCCTGTAGCTCAGTTGGTAGAGCACCAGCCTTGCAAGCTGGGGGTCCAGAGTTCGAATCTCTGCAGGTCCACCACGATTTCCCGAGCTATACACTTCCATCTCTATAGTTCCGTCTGCATAATTCCAGTCGCATTATTTTCACCATCTAGTTTTCACTATCTAGTTTCCGCACTGGCTACGCTGCAGCTGCTCACGCAGATCCGTTGCTCTCTGTTCAGTAAGTTTTTCGTGGCGCACCAGGATCTGGGTTACGGTCTCAGCACAGGCAAGGAACCCGGCATGACCGCCACTAGCTCTCCAGCGCTCGGTGTTACAGGGGCAGATGCTCTCGACTAAGTTGCGAGGGGTAGTGCTAGGCGCCTTTTCAGAGGTACTTCCGCGCGAACGCTTAGGTTTAGTTTGAGTTTTAGTTGCGGCAGTTTGTGCGAAACTATCTGGTGAATAGTCCTCATAATCGTCGTAATAACAGGTATTATCTTCGGCGTTATCTAGGGCGTTTCTAAGATCCGAGATCGATTTGCGATCAATCATGCCGATCTTGGCGATCGCCTTGAACCCAAGCAAGAGCTTGCGTCGGCCCCGATTAAAGCATTGGTGGCACCCCTCTTCAGAGTCTGCATCAAAGCAGATGTCAGCCACCGCATTAGCAGCGCTATCCGGAGATAAGTAGACCCCATCTGCAACGCAGGGGAGTTGATTTAAGGCATCTGATACATCATCAAGCGAGCAGGTTTCTTGGGCCTTGGCCTCTGTAATGCTGAGGCATCCGATCAGAGCAAAAGCGATGAAAGTGCGTGCTAGTTTAGGTTGATACTTCATACGGAACTCCTTTAAAGCCAGGTGGGAGATAATCCCTTTAGAAGCTTTCTTGGCAATCTTCGGGCCAAGCCAGAAGAGGCTAGGAACCTCTTATAGTTAGCGAATCTGGGCTCTGCAGGTAGGAAGCCGGCTTCCCTTAGGGCTGCAAAAAGTAGGTGATTAAAGGGGATATTCTGAATCCATTTCTGATTTATCGGGAGGGGTATAGGATCACCACCATATAGTAGGGTGCACTTATATTTGAGTAGCGGCAAACACGCTTATACATTCAGCACTAGCCTAAATACTGAGGATCTTCGTATGTTAACAAGGTCGTCGTTTGTCAGCTTACGGTTAAATTTCTTAACACCGCTCTCCATCTTTATCTTTTCCCTTATTCTTTCTGCCACCATCTCTCCCCACACGGCGCATGCGCAGGAGATGCTCTCCGCCATGAGCTGGGCCGCTTCTGACGGTAGTTCATCTATATCTAGCGCCGGTGATGATCTCAAAAGTATGGATCTATCCGTTGATTTTAATCGTGATGGCGTTAACGATATCGCAATGATGTCTTACGATTCCGGCAAGGGTCTATGGCAGGTGAAGTTTTATGATGTTATACGCGGCACCGTACTGGGAAAGGTTTCTGATGATTCTCTGCACGATGATGATAACACCTTTGGCGTCGGAGATCTTACGGGTGATGGGATACCTGATGTTGTTTTAGGAGATGGATATAGTAACGGAGGAAGCTACGGGGGGGGAGAGGAGGATCCGGATAGGAAGGATTATCCGGGGCAGTGTATTATTGTAAAGGATGGAGGAACTGGAGCTGAGATCTATAAAAGCAAGGCCGCAACCGTGTCCTCGGGATGTGGTGAGGAGTTGCAAGTTGTCGATCTGGATCGCGATGGTCGCAGTGAGGTTGTTGTTTCGGAGTTAAACGCCACTTATGGCCAAGCGCTCTTTGTTCTAAAGTACGATTCCACTCTTCGTACCATGATGGAGAGCTGCAGAGCTATCATCGATAGAGAGTCATTAGGATCTGTCAATTCTTTTTATGCCGGACCGGATAGTAACGGGGATGGCTATGGAGATCTCTTTATAGGACTACCTGGGGCGAACTTTAACACCGGGATGGTGATGGTCGTGAACGGCAAAACATGCCAGGAGTTAAAGCGGATCGATGGTAACTCCAGGGGCGCAGGGCTCGGTTGGATGATGTTTGCGACCGGAGATGAGAACGGTGATGGTAGGCCCGAGTATCACGTTCTTGATAAAAATCTTATCTATACAGGGAGGGGCTCAAATGGAGAGCTCTACCGATCGTTCTCCCGATTGTTTTCGACTGGGGAAGGTAATTACTTTACCAACGTATACGGTTCCAGCGATCTTAACTTTGATGGCGTACCGGACCTTGTCATTACCGTGCCAGGGTCAAGAAGCAACAATTACATCCCCCCGGCTCCTCAGATATTCTCAGGGGCGACTGGGACGGAGATCGGATATATCGGGGAGTCGGAGTTCCGCGATAAGATCAATAAGATGCTGAATGCGAGTGAAAGTGGTACGGGGATCTCTGCAATAAACTCTCATCCCAATTTCGATATTAATCGGGATGGTATCGCAGATCTTCTGACTATGGCTTCTGTTCCTTTTTATAATAATGCAACAGGTCTTGAGGAGCGGCGGACATCCCTCGTAGGGCTCTCAGGGGCCTGCCCGGTGCAGGCCGAGCTGAAGATATCGCCACGCGATGGTTGGGCGGTAGCCGAGGGTGCTAATCGTATCGAGATATCAGCCAAGGTGTGCGGTAAGTCCTCTCTCCTTGGTGCGTATAAGTTAACGCACGGTGGAACGCTCTTTACCCCACATGACGATGGCAAGGATGGGGATAGTATCTCTGGTGATGGTATCTATACCTCCGCGGTAACGTATGGCATGGGAGCTCAACCCATCTCGATAGTTGGCAAGGTGTTAAATGAGGTGCTGATACCGGTCTCTGTAGCTCAGAGCGTAATAGCAGTGAAGAACTATGTCGTTGCGGCTGTGCCCTACGGATGGATCGACTCAGAGGGGGGTGCTGATATTCCGCTTGTGTGGAATAGCCCTACTACGCAGATATCGGCCCCCTTTCCGATTAAGTTCTATAACGGCAGATACAGTGACCTATGGGTCTCAAGTCAGGGCTATGTTGGCATAGGGGAGAAGGTTGATCTGGACAGTAGCAATCAACGACTCCCCAGCGGTAAGATAGATAAGGAGCGTATGGTAGCGCCCTTTTGGGGCAGCATTGGGGTGAGCGGCAGCGCTCGACTTAGTTACAAGACCATCGGCACACCGGGTACTCGCCAGTTCGTTATTACATGGGAGGGCTTCGAATATAGTAACTATAGAGAGAACCCCTCTAGCCTCTCCTTCCAGGTTAGCTTTGATGAACAGAGCGGAGCGATCCGGATTAACTATCGTCAGACCTGGGCGCAGCTTGGCTCATATGCCGCTGGTGCTGGCGCCACCTCTGGGCTGCAGGATAACTCGCGACTCGGAAAGACCTTCGCGCATAGTGAGCCTAGCCTGCCCGATCGTACCTCAATTATCTATCTGATACCTGGGGATGGTAATGGAGGAGGCGGCGGCGGTGGTGATAACGGCGGCGGTGATAACGGTGGCGGTGGAGGTGATAACGGTGGTGGCGATAACGGCGGCGGTGGTGGCGGTGATAACGGCGGCGGCGGAGCTACTCCCCAGAACTTAAAGGTATCGCTCGCAATTGTACGCTCTCCAAAAACCGCTAGTGCAACCATGGATCTTTTGACTACCGATCTCAACACCGGTGGCTTGGCTGATATAAGTGCCGCACAGTGTGTATTCGACCTTTATGCGACCGAAGCTATCGCATCAAATAAGAGCACACTTAAGTACGTAGCCTCAATGGCAGCGGGAAGTGGTCGGGTATCTAAGAAACTTACAAAACTTGCCGGCATAACTCGCAAGATGGTGCGGGACGCTAAGGGAAAGCAGCGCGATGTGAGGGGATATCTGCTAGCACAGCTTAAGTGTCCCAATCAGGCAAATATAAACTCTAACGTTGTGACGGTTGCCTCTAGCAGCACCCGCATAGCGGGAGTGCAGATAGGGGCCTTAGCGTGGCTTAAGCGGGTGATTAAGGCCGTTACGAGCTAACGCTCTTGGCAGCACGACGGATAAGCTCCTCGGTTGTAACACCGGCCAGGATAACTGCGCCGATAATTGCAAACTCAAGTTGCGTGGGAATATCGAGCAGCACGATAGCGTTACGGAGCACCTGCATCAGGGTAGCTCCGATAATAACTCCAAGGATGCTTGACTCTCCACCCCGCAAGCTGCATCCACCAAGCACCGCCGCAGCGATGGCGTAAAGCTCATAGAAGTTTCCGAAGTCCGATGGTTGTGCTGAGTTAACGTCTAAGATAAAAAGCACGCCGCCGAAACCAGCCAGTAGCGAGCACGCAACATATGCCCAGATCTTCGTGCGGTCGGTGTTAACGCCGCTGTAGCGTGCTGCGACCTCGTTACGACCCACGGCGCGTAGGTATAGTCCGTAACGGGTGCGGTTCATCACTACGCTACTAATGATAGCCACTATCAGGGTGATAAATACGACGTTCGGCACATCAAATGGTAATAGCCCAAGCCCAGATAGCTTTCCGGTAGCAAGAGCCCTTAAGCTCTCAAACTGCATGCCGAACCCCTGCGTTTGGTCGCCGGTAATGCCGCGCGCCAGACCCCGATAGAGTAAGAGCCCACACAAGGTTACGATAAAGGGCTGGAGTTTTAATTTCGTTATAAGGGTGCCGTGAAAAGCACCAAGAAGTGCCGCCAGGATTAAGAGAAAGAGCAGCGCCAGCGGCCACGACCAGCCGTGATGCACAACTAGCCACGGCAATATAGTGCCGATTAGACACACTACCGAGCCGATGGAGAGGTCGATACCAGCACCTGTAATTACAAAGGAGACCCCGATACTTATTAGCGAAAAAAGGGCGGTGCGGCGCAGCAGGTTCTCGATATTCGTCGGCGCAAGAAAGCGATCGTTTAAGAGATAGGTACATAGGCAGGCTACAAAGAGTAGAGAGATTAGGCCGATATTCTTCCTCATATGGCTATCCTTGATTGTGGTGAGGCTAACGTCATAATTGCATGTTCAGAGAGCTCTTCTCGAGATAGCTCGCCCCGCAACTGCCCATCACTTATAACTAGCACCCTATCTGCAAGGCCAATAACCTCCTCAAGCTCGCTCGACACAAAGAGGATCGCTAGCCCCTTTGCCGCAAGCTCAAAAAGAATTGAATATATCTCGCGGCGTGCCCCTACATCAACCCCACGCGTCGGCTCATCAAGTAGTAGCACCTGCGGATGAGTAGCAAGGCACCGTCCAAGCACGACCTTCTGTTGATTTCCACCAGAGAGTTTATGTGCCAATTGCTCCGGACCGCTACACCGAATACGGAGTGATTCGATGCAGCGTAGCGCTATCTCCCGTTCCGTATTTTTTTCTCTAAAGATTCCATTGCCGCCCTTTGTAAGCATCGAGATGATAACGTTATCGCATAGCGAGCTCTCGGCGATAATTCCCTGCTCCTTGCGGCTCTCAGGCAATAGCGCAATTCCTAAGGCACTGGCAGTAACGGGGGAGGGGTTTTTTAATTCCGTAGCGTGTACTGTAATCGTGCCGCTGACCGGGGGCGTTATGCCGAAGATACCTTCAAGGATCTCCGTTCTACCCGAGCCGATTAGACCAGTAATGCCTACTATCTCACCTGCGCGCACTGTAATATCAAAGGGGGTATGTCGAGGGGAGGCCCGGAAGTTTTTTAGCTCCAGCGCCGCTGCTCCGATCGGACGGGAATGATAGCCGTAAAGATCCTGAATATCCCGTCCAACGATCATATGAATTAACTTATCGCGCTGAAGCATCGGCGCTTTAAGCTCTCCTGAATTCTTCCCATCACGGAGCGCTATGACACGGTCCGAGATCTCTTGAACCTCTGGCAAGCGGTGCGAAACGTAGAGGATCGAGACCCCGTCTCGTTTAAGACGTTTAATAAGCTCTAAGAGCGCATGCGCCTCCGTATCGCTTAGGCTTGATGTGGGCTCATCAAAGATTAGGAGCTTCGCGTCATACGAAAGTACGCGCGCTATCTCAACCATCTGACGCTCGGCGGCAGAGAGCGTAGAAACTAAACGGTTTGGATTTAGCGTTACCCCGAGGCGCTCGAGCGCCGTTAGTGCCACGCGTTTCATAGCTAGGCGATCAAAGAGGCCATAACGTAGCTTTTCGCGGCCCAGGAGCAGGTTCTCTGTAACGGTCAGGTTCTCAGCTAAACAGAGCTCCTGGTGTACGATACCTATACCGGCATCGATAGCCTCGCGGGGATGGGTAAAATGCACCTCATTGCCAGATAGATGCAGGCTACCACTGTCGGGAGCTACTATGCCCGAGAGGATCTTAGCGAAGGTGCTCTTTCCGGCGCCGTTCTCCCCAACAACAGAGAGGATCTCACCGCTAGCTATTGAGATCGAGACGTCATCCAGTACGGTGTTGCTACCGAACGATTTTGAGATCGCTGTAGCTTCCAGCAGAGCTGTCATGGTTGAGCTAGCTTCTCGCGCAGCTCTTTCCAGAACTGCTCAACGTTAGAGCGATCAATCCGACGGGCCGGAATATCTATAAACTTAGAATCCGGAATAGCAAAAAGGTTCCCAGCCACAAGCTCCTTTAAGAGCCTGACCGATTGGAATCCGTATTCGTAAGGGTTTTGCACGATAGTTCCCACGATAACGCCGTCCTTAATACCCTGCAGGGTTTCATCCGCCTCATCGAACGAAAAAACCTTGATCGTACCAAGCTTATTATTCTGCTTTAGAGCCTCAAGGCAGACTGGAGCGTTGTATCCAAAGAGTCCAACCACACCGGCAAGATCTGGATGGCGCAAGACGGCGTCCTCGCAGTTTGCTTTAGCTTTTACCCGATCAAACTGATCCGTTAGGGTCACTACGATTGAGAACTTTTGATATGAGAGCAGCTCCCCAGGAGGATCGTAACGGCTTGAATCAAAGCTACGCCCGAGCACCTCATCAATTACACCTTGCCGACGTTTGCGGGCGTTGTCCTGCTCAAGGCGCCCCACAAAGATGGCCAACTTGCCACCGTTTGGTAGGGACTCCCTGATCAGCTCTCCAAGCATGCGCCCAGCCTGATAGTTATCCATGCCGATATAGGCGAGACGATTCGTATTAGGGGCATCGGAATCGTGTGTAATTAGAGCAGTCTTGGAGGCAGTTTCGTTAATAAAGCTACCCTGATTAGCCGAATCGATCGGACTAAGTGCAATGCCATCAACCCCACGGATCAAGAGATCCTCTACTATTCTTTTCTGGTCGGCGATGCCCTCAGCCGGCATATGCACAGAGACCTTTACGTTTAGTTGCTGACCGGCAGCCTCTGCGCCCGATTTGGCGATAGTCCAGAACGAAGCCACGCCGTTTGTAATATAGGCGATACGGGGCAGCCCCGGGGCATCTGAACGCTTGCATGCAGTTAGGCTTATAGCTGTGCTAAATAGAGCCGCAGCGACTACTGCTGAGATAAGGGTTAATAATTTCCGCATGATGCGGATTATGTGCCATTTACATTAAAAAGTCAGGGGGGTGTTTCTTACCTAAGGGCCCGCTTTAAAAAGGTAGGCAAAGGCAATTTATCTAGGAAACTGGAACCGCCCACCGATCTGACCGGAGGAAAATAGGCCGCATCTGGAAGTGCTGGAGAGCTATGCCTTGAAACTGGCAGGATCGACGGCACGGATGGTAGCGAGGCTGGCACTATTTGTGGCTGCGTCTGGTTCTGCGTTTGTGTCGTACTTGCGAGTATAGTTGGCAGGAGTCCGAGCGCCTGCGGCTTTACTATTGCAAAGATCGCCACTATCCAGAAAGCCAGCGCAATAAGGGGGATAAACATTCGCCAAACCGATCGGATAAACCCGAATACAACGCCCGCCGTTACCAGGAGGCCGAACCGTGCACGCCATTCAGGAATAGCCTGTTCAAGAGCGGCAGGGGCCAGCATGCTACCGATAGCGATTACTCCACACGCCAGAAGCGCCATCCCTAACGGTCCCGATAGGCCAGGACGATAGAACGGACGCATTCCGTAAGAGCCGTAATTTCTCATAGAGTTTGGTATCATAGGCACCTCATATTAAGTATCTATGTTGTGCCAGATAGTTCTAACGAAACGATCACAGAACGGTACGGATAGTTTAACTATTCACCCCCTCAGGGGTTAGTACAGAGTATCTACGTGAGCGATCGCTCTTAGTGATGCTGAATAGATACAATACTTTAGATGAGCGCCCTAAAAACCACCCCAAAACGAGCGTGGGATGGTGTTAAGGGTGCGCCTCGAACCAGGCGATTGTTGCGGGGTCGCCATAGCCGTTGGAGTTGGAGTTGGAGTTGGGGTTTTGATTTGTATTGGACTGTAGGTAAAGGTTGGTCGCGGGGTTCTTGTTGGTGTTGCTGTTCTTGTTGGTGTTGCGGTTAGTGTTGGGCGTGGAGTTCTTGTTGGTGTTATTGTTGGTGTTGCTGTTCTTGTTGGTGTTGCTGTTCTTGTTGGTGTTGCTGTTCTTGTTGGTGTTGCTGTTCTTGTTGGTGTTGCTGTTCTTGTTGGTGTTGCGGTTCTTGTTGGGCGCGGGGTAAAGGTTTGGGTTGGAAGGAGGGTTGGCGTTGAGGTCATAGTTGGAGTTGGAGTTGGAGTTGGAGTTGATGTTGATGTAGGAGTTGCAGTTCTAGTTGGAGTTGCAGTTGATGTTAGAGTTTCAGTTATAGTTGGTGTTGCTGTTCTTGTTGGTGTTGCTGTCGGTGTTGCTGTTAGTGTTGGGCGCGGGGTAAAGGTTTGGGTTGGAAGGAGGGTCGGCGTTGAGGTCATAGTTGGAGTTGGAGTTGATGTTGGATTAGGAGTTGCCGTTGATGTTGAAGTAGTAGTTGCAGTTCTAGTTGGAGTTGGTGTGCTGGTTGGTGCCGCAGTTGGTATAATAGTCGGTGCCGTGGTGGGAGAGGGCGCAGATGTAGGCACAGGTGAGGCTGTAATGTCAGTAGTCGGAGTAGGGGTCGGAGTAGGAGTAGGAGTAGGGGTCGGGGAGCTCGTGTCTGCAGGTGGGGAGGTCTGCGTCGCTGTTGGTGAGGTAGTTGGGGTTAGGGAGCTGTTGCACAGGGCGCTAGCGGCAGCGACAACCCCAGCCGCATTAGCGATCGCGGAGGTAGCAACCTTGCCGCTTAAGGCCGGCGTTACAGTACCTGAATTAAGCAGGATATCTTTAAGCCCACCAACCGAGAATCTGTTCGGGCACATCGACTGCGCCAACACTAAAAGCCCCGTGATCTGTGGTGCCGCCATCGATGTGCCGCTTAGGGTTGAGTAGGAGTTGGTAGTCATGGTTGAGAAAATGCTCTCGCCCGGTGCCGAGATATCAACGGTGCTCGCTCCATAGTTAGAGTAGTACGAGAGGGTTCCGGCAGAGTTGTTTGAAGCGACCGAGATTACATTGTTTGACGAGTAGCATGCTGGGTACGAGGGGGTTGTATCTGTATTCTGCGCAGCGTTCCCGGCTGCTGCTACAAACATGATGCCAGCATTCCCAGCATCCGCAATGGCGCTGGCAAGTACGGAATTATATGAACCTCCACCCCATGAATTATTACTGGCGATAAGATTTACGCCACTATTTCTCAACATCGTTCCGTAGTTGATTGATTTAATGGCGTTAGAGGTGCTGCCGCTTCCGGTGGAGCTCAGGAACTTGGTCGCAATCATCTTGACGCTCCACGCTGCTCCAGCAACCCCTACGCCGTTGTTCCCGACAGCTCCAATAATGCCGGCTACGTGGGTGCCGTGATAGTGATCGTCCATCGGATTGCCGGAGTTTGTGATGGCGTTTATTCCATGCAGGTCGTCTATGTAGCCGTTAGCATCATCATCTATACCGTTGCCTGCTACCTCGCCAGGATTGGTCCAGATATTTGCAGCGAGGTCTGGGTGGGTATACTGAATTCCTGTATCGATAACCTGCACAACCACCTCGGAGCTACCAACGGTCGTGTCCCAGGCCGAGGTTAGATTCATCTGCGCTGGGCCATACTGCAGGTAGTAGTAGGGGTCATTAGGCGCAACTGCGTTAGCAGAGATATCCGAGGCGAAGAGTGCAAAATTAGGGGAACAGGTAACGTGGCCCCCGATCTCATGCATAACGCGACGGATCTTGGCCCGCCTACATGGATCCCGTTGACCAGTCAAGGGCAGGGGGGCGGCATCGGTAGCCTGTATCGTAACGCCTGCTACCGGGAGCTCATCAACTAGTACGATCCCCTTTGCCAGTTTGACGGAGCGCAGTCTAGCGCCCCGTACCCCCTGTAGTGCTGAAAGGTCTGAATTGATGCGTTGTGCGGCCAGAGACGCTCCGCGCGATTTAAGGAGTGCCCCCGGGTAAACGTAGCGATCCTCGGCCACGGATATGATCGGAGCGAGCGTTAATAGCGCTATTAAGAAACTCAAGATTGGGCGAAACGGCGTTAAATTCATTAATTCTACCAACCATAGAGTAGGTCGGCAGTTATTTGAATAAGATGAGGGTTTTTCGCTTAATTTTATCCCCGTTAATGGGGTGTAATCTAACGAAAGGGGGCCAGTTAAAGGGTACTTCATACGACTTTCCTCTATAGCGGCTAATCCGTTAAGGGGTTAGGTGCAAGGTATGATCCGATCTTAATTTGGTGATGGTAATGTGGGGGTTATCTGTGGGCGCAGCCTCTAAATAAGAAGAGGACTTCCGGTGCTGTGCAAATTATAGTGGCCCAGGGTCTGGGTACCTAAATTTTCTGTGTGTCCCCATCCAGTTTCTCGACACCGTCGTGCGCATAAACTATAGTCAGCGCCTTAACTATACGGTGTACATGAAAGATCAACTGGTTATAGGAACGCGCAGGAGCGTGCTCGCCCTCTGGCAGAGCAGTTTTATTAGGGAGGCGCTTCAGGCTGCCTTTCCCGGGCTCCGTATTGAGCTTAAGTATATTATCACCACCGGGGATAAAACCCAGGATAGTAACGCCAGCATCCCATCTATCGGGGGCAAGGGCCTCTTTACCGCGGAGCTGGAGGAGGCCCTAGTGCAGCAGGAGATCGACCTTGCGGTGCACTCCCTGAAGGACCTCCCTACAACCTTGGCAGCGGAGTTCGTTTTAGGAGCGATTACTGCGCGTGGTCAGGTTGCAGATGTGCTGATCTCAGGCTCTGGAAAGCGCTTGTCAGAGCTTCCAGCCGGAGCAGTTATAGGGACCTCAAGCCTAAGGCGCTCCTCTCAGATTCTGAGGATGCGTCCCGATCTAGCCCCTCTTCTTATTCGCGGAAACGTAGATACCAGGATTAATAAGGTGCAGGCGCATGGGGGTAAGTACGACGCAATTGTGTTGGCACACGCCGGTATAGCTCGCCTTGGGCTAGAGAGCCAAATAACGCAGGTATTTACCGATGAGGAGATGCTTCCGGCGCCCGGTCAGGGAGCCCTCACTGTGGAGTGTCGCGCAAACGATAGCGAGCTTTTGCAGATGTTAACTAAGCTACACGATCCATTGACCGCAGCGGCGGTAACGGCGGAGCGCGCGTTTCTATCTGAGCTTGGTGCG